>Ga0181574_10003341_pt1 | contig 14283 bp, 9 predicted proteins | sample 101ome_24_FD_145600 | JGI IMG/M metagenome (GOLD analysis project Ga0181574, IMG submission 145600) | Coastal salt marsh microbial communities from the Groves Creek Marsh, Skidaway Island, Georgia - 101410AT metaG (spades assembly) | ecosystem: Environmental > Aquatic > Marine > Intertidal zone... | reverse complement strand
TCGATGAGCGTAAAATCCCGAATGTACAGGCGTCTTAGCACCGCGGTATCTGCAAGGGCAGTCCTCTGGACTGCGTTCACGTCATGCCACGCCGTTACTTGCCGTGACAGTGTTTGTATTTCTTCCCAGACCCACAGGGGCAGGGATCATTTCGACCCACTTTATCCTCCGCCGTAACCGGAGCAGCCTTGGCCGTTGGATCGTTACCCGGGGCCGCATTGCCTGCCGACCCAACGCCGTAGGACGACTGCGCCGAGTCGTGCTGTGTCCGGGCTTTGGAAGGATCCAATTTACGCGGTTGGCTACGACGGGCCGGCGCCTGGGCCTGACGGTCCACGAGCGGACCGCTGCAGAAGATGAACGATACCACATCCTGGTTGATCGTTTCAATCATCTCCGCAAAAAGCTTATAGGCCTCCATTTTGTACTCGACCAGCGGGTCCCGCTGACCGTATGCACGCAGGCCGATGCCTTCCTTGACCTCGTCCAGATTGCGCAGGTGCTCCGTCCAGTGGCTGTCGATGAAGGAGAGGGATGCCACGCGTTCAAGGGCATAGTTCGCCTCCTGACCTTCTGAGGCTACCGCATCCTCCACGCGCACCACGGCACGCATGATCTTGCGACCGTCCGTGAAGTCGATGAACACCTTCTCGGGCTTGTTCTCCTGGTCCGACTCGGCCAGCTTCCTCATGCTCTCGTAGAACGGGCGGGCCAGGGCTGCGCGTTTGCGCTCATACGTCTGCAGGGCAGCCTCGAAAATATGCTCCGAAACGCCATCGTCGCCGAGCTTGTAGAACGTCTCCCGGTCCATGTCCCAGTCAAGGGCCAGGATGCGAAGCAGATCCTCCTTGAGCTCGTCCAGATTACCTTCGCCGTGGTGCAAACCAACCAGGCGATCAATCATCTCATGAAGCTGGTCCTCGATATCGCCGGCCAGGCGCTGGCCACCCAGTGCATGGCTGCGTCGATCATAGATGACAGCTCGCTGGGCATTGAGCACATCATCGTACTCCAGCTGCCGTTTTCGGATGGCAAAGTTGTTCTGCTCCACCTTCGACTGCGCGCGCTCGATGGACTTGTTGACCCACGGGTGCGTGATGACGGCCCCCTCCTCCAGATTCAGCCGATCCATCACCTTGGCCACCCGGTCCGAGGAGAACAGGCGCATCAGGTTGTCATCGAGGGAGACGTAGAACTGACTCTCGCCCGGATCCCCCTGACGACCGCTTCGACCACGCAGCTGCAAGTCGATACGGCGGCTTTCATGCCGCTCCGTGCCGATGATGGCCAGGCCACCGGCCTCGCGCACGCCCGGACCGAGCTTGATGTCCGTTCCACGACCGGCCATGTTGGTGGCAATGGTCACGGCTCCTTTCTGTCCAGCCTCGGCTACAATAAGGGATTCCGCCTTCTGGCGGTCCTGCTTGGCGTTCAGCACATTGTGCTTGATACCGGCACGGTTCAGCATGCGCGAATACGTCTCGGAGGCCTCCACGCTGGTCGTACCAACCAGGACGGGCTGCCCCTTCGCGTTGTACTCCCGGATCTTGTCGATGACCGCATTGAGCTTCTCGCGCCGTGTCCGGAAGACGAGGTCGTCCAGATCCTTTCGGGCGATGGGCTTGTTGGTGGGCACGACCACGACTTCCATGCCGTAGGTCTTGAAGAACTCTTCGGATTCCGTTTCAGCCGTACCGGTCATGCCGGCCAGCTTGTGGTACATACGGAAGTAGTTCTGCAAGGTGATGGTGGCGTAGGTCTGCGTGGCAGCCTGGATCTTGACGCCTTCCTTGGCCTCGATGGCCTGGTGGAGACCGTCCGAGTAGCGACGGCCCGCGAGGACGCGACCCGTGTGCTCGTCGACAATATTGATCTTGCCCTCCTGCACGATGTACTCGGTGTCCTTCTCGAACAGGATATAGGCCTTGAGCAGCTGCTCGATGGCGTGCAGGCGCGCGGCAGCAGCGGAATAATCCGAATACATCTGCCGCTTCTTCTCGACAAACGTGTTGGCTATGACCTTGAGGTCATTGTCCAGCTTGTTGGCCCGTTTTTCGTCCGAAAGGGAGGCATCCTCCTGCAGGGCATCGCGCGTTTCGCGCTCCTTGGTCTCCTGCTCTTTCTCCAGCTCCACCGTCAATTCTCCCAGGTCAGGCAAGATGAACAGGCTTTCATCCTGACCGGCGGCGCGACCGATGAATTCCCGCCCCTGCTGGGTCATCTCGATGGACCGCTGCTTCTCTTCGTATGCAAAGTGCAGTTCCTGGTCCACGAAGGGCATGTTCTTCGCATTATCCTGAAGGTAGAGGAACTCGGTCTTCTGCCGAAGGGCCTCCACCCCCTGCTCCTGCAGCAGCTTGCGCAGTTTCTTGTTGCGCGGATACCCTCGATAGGCCCGCAGAAGCGCCAAGCCAGCCTCGGACTCGAGCTCGGAAGCCAGCTTGTTATCCCCCTTGTCGAGCGCATCATCGCGCTCCTTGAGCTTGCGTTCGGCTTCGCTTACGAAGCCTGCAACCAGTTTCTGTTGGGAATAGACCAGCTTCTCCACCGAGGGCTTGAACTCCTCGAACTGGCTCTCATCCGACTGCGGGACGGGACCGGAGATGATGAGCGGCGTGCGCGCTTCGTCAATCAGGACCGAGTCGACCTCATCCACGATGGCCATGTGGTGGCTGCGCTGCTGCAGGTGCTCAGGGTCATTGACAAACGAGTTGTCACGCAGGTAGTCGAAACCGAATTCGTTGTTCGTCCCGTAGGTGATGTCCGCCAGGTAGGCACCCTTTCGACCCTCTGAATGCGGATCGTACTTGTCGATGACATCGACCTTCATGCCCAAGAACTCGTAGACGGGGCCCATCCACTCGGCATCACGCTGCGCCAGATAGGGGTTGACCGTAATCAGGTGGACACCCTGCCCGGCCAGCGCATTGAGGTATACCGGCGCAATGGCCACAAGGGTCTTTCCCTCCCCCGTCTTCATCTCCGAAATATTACCCTGATGAATGGCAACGCCGCCCAGCATCTGCACATCATATGGCACCATGTCCCACCGGATCTTCTGCCCTCCGGCTTCCCATTCCCGGCCTTTCATGCGGCGACAGGCATCCTTGGCCACGGCAAAGGCTTCGGGCAGGATGTCATTCAAGGTGGCCTCAAGCGTGTCCTGCCACTCCTTGTCCAGATCATCCAGTTCGTCGTAGAGACGTTGTCGCTCGGACGCGGTCAGGACGTGTTCCACGCCTTCGTCGCCCGTCATCGTCCTCTCGCGCAATTGCCGATTGACCTCATCCCGATCAGACTCAATATCCTTGAGCGCCTCCCGGATCCGGTTTCTGAAGGCATCCGTCCTGGCCTGCAACTCCTCATCGGTCAGCGATTGCAGTTTCTCGTATTCAACGTTGATCTGGTCGACAATGGGCCAGAGCTTCTTGATCTGGCGTTCCTGGCTGTCGCCGAAAACCTTCTTGAGTAGATTCAGCATGGAATGTGGTGTTGGACGGGCAGAGTCCTGTGGTGGTTGCCGCGCCTCAAAGGAGGGCAAGGGTCGACAAACACGGTAAGATACGGCGTGGCTCTCACGCATCCCCGGACAGCAACGTTCCCAAGACGATTCGTATTCGAAATGCATTCGTAATGGGCATGAATGGCACGGAGTCGCCCTCAGGCGCGGGGGGAGTTCGTGTTCACTCTCACTTGGAATTCTCCGGCTTGGAGCGCTTCCGGGCGAAGCGCTACTTGGTGCGGGGCTTCCGGGCGCAGGGCGGAGCGCTACTCGGTGCGGGGCAGAGCGCGGCACGCTGTGAGAACCCGCAGACCAGCCGACTGTAGAACCACCTTACTTCTCCACCCGCATTACCCATCCCGTGCTGCTTCCCTCCCGCTGCCTGCGCACCTTGATGCTTGCCCTCTGCTGGCTGGCCCCGTGGTTGGGTTCAATTCCGCAGTCTGCGCACGCTCAGATCGAGAATTCCGCTTTCCCCGTTCTGCAGCTGGATCCCTCTGCGCGGACGGCAGCGTTGGCCGGATCCTCGACGGCGCTGCTCGATGCCGGCGCCGGGGCATTCTTTGCCAATCCTGCCCTCATCTCCCCTGAGGCCCATCGGCGGGTGGAGTTTTCCTGGCTCAATCATCTCTCCGACATATCGGCCGGATGGATGGCCTATGGCAGGGACATGGGAACGCGCGGTACCTACGCAGCCGGCATCCGGTACCTGTCCTTTGGGCACTTCGATGAGCGGAACGATGCGGGAGAAAAGACGGGGTCCTTCTCAGCTGCCGACGTAGCGTTGTCCCTCGGGGGCTCCCGAACCTGGCAGTCAACTCTTCGCTATGGTGCCTCCGTCTCCATCATGCACGCGTCCATGGCCTCCAACGGCGCCACAGGTCTCGGCATGGATGCCGGTCTGGTCTATGAGGATGCGTCGCGGGGACAGACTCTTGGTATAAGCATCCACAATGTGGGGGTCGTGCTCTCGTCCATTGGCGAACGATCCGACGCCCTGCCAACGGACCTGCGGATCGGGTACACTCGACGTCTCGCCCATCTTCCACTTCTCATATCCATCACCGGATATCGGCTGCATGCCCTCGATGGAGGACCCGACGGAAACGGCATCATCGCCCGCATGCTCTACCACACCCGTCTGGCAGGCGAATTCCAATTCAGCGAAGCGTTTCGCGTGCGCCTGGGCTACGATCACCGTCGTCACGACGAACTCAAGGTTGCCTCCCGTCTGGACCTGGCCGGGTTGAGCAGCGGACTCGGCATACGGCTTTCCCGCTTTTCCTTCGACTATGCTTTCAACAGCTGGTCTTCGCTCGGGGGGCTTCACCGCATCACGATTGCCAGCACGCTGTAAGCCGATGCCGGTCAGCGACGCCTGAGTTCATCACGGATCTCGCGAAGGAGCGTAACGACCTCCGAAGAGGAATCCGATGCTGATCGGGCTGTGGCCTCGACCGAAGGCTCTGCCTCCTTCTCGAGCATGCGGTCGCGCTGATTGAGTACGAGATCCCTGAACGTTTCTGCGTTCTCAATACCGTAGAGCGTAACGAGCGCCCCTTGCGCGGTCGAGCCGGCGGTCTCAATAGAGAGGGCCTGGATATCGAAGAGACGCATGAGGGGACCCTCCACCATTCCAAGGTCCGTGATCTTGTCCAGCGGTATGGTCTTCTCTACACGAACGAAAAAGCCTTTCCGAACGATGAGGGTACGTTTCGTTAGCGCGCATTCCATCCGCTCCAGGTAACGATGCGTGAGTCGCATTCCCAGGAGCCACCACAACGGCAGGAAGACAATGCCAACGAGCGTGACACACAGTGTTACGGTACCGCCCAACAGCCAGTACTTGCGCACATCGGGATTGAAGGCTGCGCGCCTTAGCACCACAGGTTTGCGATCCGCAGAGAGAGTGTTTTCATTGCTCATGTCGTTTCTGCACCGACCAGCTTACCCTGCTGCCGGAAATAAATCATGGTGGTATCCAAGGTGCCGTGCCGCATGCGATTACCCACCTCTTCGACGCTCAAACCATCGTTGAGCCAGATGAGAGCGGCTGTGTGGGTCAGACTGTGCGGGGTAATACCATCGCGCTTTATGCCGGCCCGCTCCAGATGGTGATTGATCCTGCTGCGAACCGAGCGGGTGTTCAACCGCTTCCCATCACTGCGATGTCCATGGGAGACAAACAAGGGATCTTCGGGGCGAATGCGTTCGCGCATGTCCAGATACAGGCGCACGGCATCCATGACCGCAGGATCGATAGGTACCTGCTGATCCTTTATCGTATGCCCCTTGCCTTGCACACGGAGATACCATCCCATGAGGGTCTGCTCGAGGTCCTGTACGTTCGAACGGACAATCTCAATCTCGCTGAGGCCAGCAAACAGCATGGCGTGGACAATGGCCCGATCCCGTTTGGTGATTTCCTCTGATGAGTCCGCAGGGTCGTTCAGGACTGAAAGCAACTGCTCGATATCATCATCGGTCAGGAACTGCCGCGAATGCGAGGCCGGTCTGCGATTGCCTTTCACCGACTTGGCAGGATTTTCGGGGAGAAGCCCGATGTCGGTAAAGAACTGACACAACCGCCGCACGGCAGTCAGGTAGGTTGATACCGAAACCTGATGCAGGCCCTTCTCCTCCATGAGATAGGCTTTGTAGGCTTCAATGTCCGAGGTTCGGAACCGACAGGCTCCTTTGCCACGGACAAACCAGCGTTCGAACTCATTGAGCGAGCGGCGATAGGTGCCCACCGTTTCTGCGCTCTTGTCCTTGAGGTACTCTTCCAGGAATTGCTTGACCAGACGCTGGAAGTCAGAAAGGGGCAATTCAATGCCCATATCCGGCTGCGCTGCTTCGCTCGAATCGGCCATGACAGATCGGGGTATGCTGACGGCAAGCCGTGCGCAACGTGCGCGGGCAACAATGTCCCTCAGGAAATCGGCATGAGGGGACGATTCCTGACAGCGTTGTTGCAATAACGGCTATGAAAAATAAACGACGCTTTTCCCGAGAATGTCAATAACGGAAATTCAAATCCGAACGGTGGGGGGGCCTTCATTTTCACCGATTACAGGATTGCCATAACGACATGGGTCCACATAGCATGGAATCGCACATGCCGATAGGGCAATACTGTACTATGCAAACCAAGGGCGCTCCCGCACTCGCCTTCACAAAGCTCCCCGCTTACGTCAAGACAGACCTTTCCCCCGCTGTTCCCAGGAACGCATCAATCGGGATCATCAACCCCTCACCCCACCCGCAACACGCCAGTCGAATATGACCAGAACGGGACGATACCCGGTCAGCGCAGTTCGCCGTGCGGACCGAAGGACTCCATGACGTCCGTGTAGCGACGCAAGAAGGATGATGCCATGGCTCCGTCCACGATGCGGTGGTCGTACGAAAGCGAAACGTACATCATGCTGCGGATGGCAATCGTATCTCCGATGTTCGGGTCCTCGATGACCATGGGGCGCTTCTTGATGGCCCCTGTCGCCAGGATCCCCACCTGCGGCTGGTTGATGATGGGCGTGCCCATGATCGAGCCAAGCGAGCCCACATTCGTCACGGTAAACGTCCCCCCCGACAACTGATCCGGCAATAGCTGCTTACTGCGCGCTCGGGTGGCCAGATCGTTGGCGGCGTGCGCCAGACCAATCACATTCATCTGACCCGCATTGCGGATGACCGGAGCCACCAGCCCCGTCTTGCCGATGGCCACAGCAATACCTACGTGGTAATCCTTGCGTACATGGATCTCCTGCCCCTCGACGGAGCTGTTCAGGATGGGGTGGTCCTTGAGCGCCTCGACGGCTGCGAACACGAAAAAGGGCGTGTAGGTCAGCTTGATGCCTTCGCGCTCGAGGAAAGATGCCTTGTTGGCCTCACGGAACCGAACAAGGTTGGTCACATCGATTTCAGCAAAGGAGGTAACGTGTGCCGACGTGGCCTTCGACCGGGTCATGTGCTCGGCAATGATCTGCCGCATGCGGTCCATTTTGATGAGCTCCACGCGGGAGCCTCCTGCCTCACCCTGCTGTGTCGGCTCGAACGAAACGGGAGCGGCCGTTGGAGCAGCAGGAGCAGCCGCAGGCGTGGACGCCGCAGGTGCCTGTCCGCGCTGCTGTAGGTAGGCCATGAGGTCTGCCTTGGTCACCCGATTTTCACGCCCCGAGCCCGACAGGGACTGCAATTCCGAGAGGGATACCCCTTCTTTCTCGGCAATGGAACGCACGAGCGGGGAGAAAAACGAACCATCCGCGCCTTTGCGTGGAATCGGAGCGCCATCGCCGGCGTGGGCTGTTGCAACCTCTGCGGCTGCAACCGAAGCGGGCGCGGCAACGGCTGCAGCAACGGGTGGGGCGGCCTGGGCTTGCTGGACAGTTGTACTGCCGGGCGCTGAAATGACAGCAATGCGCGTGCCCACTTCTACCGTATCCCCTTCCGGCACCAGAATCTCGGATACTATCCCGGCCGCTGGCGAGGGGACCTCCGTGTCCACCTTGTCGGTGGCAATTTCCAGGAGCGTCTCGTCCAACTCGATCGCATCTCCCGGCTGTTTATGCCAGGCAAGGACCGTTCCTTCCATGATGCTCTCACCCATCTTGGGCATGAGCACATCGACCCCGTCGGCGGATGACCCGTTGGTGGACGGAGCCGGCGCGTCAGCGGGTGGTGCCTCGTCAGCCGGCCCGGATGCGGGTGCTTCGGGGGCAGGCTGCTCGACTACCACGGCCTCGGACGCCTCGGTCTCGATGACGGCGATGATGGTACCCACATCGACAGTGGCGCCTTCCTCGACCCTGACCTCCGTCAGCACGCCTGCCGCGGGCGAAGGCACCTCGGTATCCACCTTGTCCGTACCAATTTCCAGCAGCGCTTCATCCATCTCCACCGCATCGCCGGGCTTCTTGATCCATTCGATGACAGTGCCTTCCGTGATACTCTCGCCCATCTTGGGCATGGAGACTTCAACTGTGGCCATGGGAGTGTGCGCTTGCTGGGACGGTGGTGAAGAAAAGGTGGTCAGGCCCCTTCGCCGGGACCTGCCGGTATGATACGCACCGTGGCGGATCGGTTTCTCGAATCGTGATATTCAATCCATCATCGATCGTCGGGAAACCGATCCGCCACGCCTGCTGAGCGACAGCAATCAGGCAATCAATGGTGCAATGACCAAGGCTACCACTGCAATCAGCTTGATCAGGATGTTCAGCGACGGACCAGACGTGTCCTTGAGCGGGTCGCCAACCGTATCGCCGACAACTGCTGCCTTGTGGGCATCTGAGCCTTTCCCGTACTCCTTGCCGTCGACCGTTACTTTGCCTTCGATCATCTTCTTGGCGTTGTCCCAAGCGCCACCGGCGTTGGACTGGAAAATGGCGAAGAGAACACCCGAAACGGTGACACCGGCCAGCAGACCACCAAGCATGTTCTTGTCGATGAAGCCAATGACAACCGGTACGAGTACGGCCAGGAGACCGGGAGCAACCATTTCGCGGATAGCAGCTCTGGTCGAGATCTCCACACAACGCTCGTGATCCGGCTTGGCCGTGCCCTCACGCAGGCCAGGGATCTCGGCAAACTGGCGACCGACCTCCTTGATCATGTCACCGGCTGCACGGCCCACAGCGCCCATGGCCATGGCCGAGAAGACGTAGGGCAACATGGCACCAAGGAGCAGACCGGCCAGGATTTTCGGATTGGCCACGTCAATGTTTTCGACACCCGCCTGCTGCATGAAGGCGGCAAAGAGACCCAGGGCGGTCAACGCAGCCGAGCCAATGGCAAATCCTTTGCCAATCGCAGCCGTCGTGTTGCCCACGGCGTCCAGCTTGTCCGTGCGCTCGCGTACTTCCGGGGGCAGCTCGGCCATTTCTGCGATACCACCGGCGTTGTCCGAGATCGGGCCGTAGGCATCGACGGCCAGCTGGATACCCGTGACGGAGAGCATACCGACAGCGGCGATGGCGATGCCGTAGAGGCCGGCAAACGTGAAGGCACCGATGATGCCGAGGGCCAGGATGACGGCCGGGATTCCCGTGGAGTACATGCCCACACCCAGACCGGCAATGATGTTGGTGGCCGAACCCGTTACCGACTGCGCAGCAATACCCGTGACGGGCTTCTTATCCGTTGCCGTGTAGTATTCCGTGACCAAGCCGATGGACGTTCCAGACGCCAGGCCGATCAATACCGCCCAGAAAACGCCGAGGGAGGTGTATTCCGTACCACCCGCGCTCCAGCTTTCAGGAAGCATCCAGGAGATGATGAAAAAGGACAGGACGGCCATGAGACCGGCCGCGCCGAATTCACCTACATTGAGGCCATGCTGCGGATTGCCTCCTTCCTTGACCTTCACGAAGAACGAGCCGGCAATGGAAACGATGATACCGACTGCAGCCAGGACCAGGGGCAGGATGATAGCGCTGAGCTCGCCGAAGTTGGAATTTGCCATGGCGGGAACGGTAAGAAAAGCCGTTCCAAGGACCATTGTACCAATGATCGAACCGACATAGGATTCGAAGAGGTCGGCGCCCATACCGGCAACATCACCTACGTTGTCACCAACGTTGTCAGCAATTGTAGCCGGGTTGCGCGGGTCGTCCTCCGGGATACCTTCGTAGACTTTTCCAGCCAGGTCAGCTCCGACGTCAGCAGCCTTGGTGTAGATACCGCCACCAACACGTGCAAAAAGGGCGATAGATGAGGCACCCAGGGAGAAGCCGGAGATGACGCCAACCACCTTCACAATATCCCAGGAGGTGGCTGAATCAAAGGCGATGAACAGCCCACCGAGTCCCAGCACTCCGAGCCCGACCACCGAGAGGCCCATGACCAGACCGCCGGAGAACGCCACGTTCAAGGCCTGACCGAGACCCGTGCGGGCGGCGTTCGTCGTGCGGACGTTGGCTTTTGTGGCTACGGTCATGCCAATGAATCCGGCCAGGGCGCTACAGAACGCGCCCACGATGAAGGAGACGGCAATCAACCACGATGAGCCTTCCTGGCTGGCGTTGGCAAAGGCCAGCAAAACGGCCACAATAACCACGAAGATGACCAGTACACGGTACTCCTGGCGCAGGAAAGCGCGGGCGCCCTCAGCGATGGCCTTGGCCAGATCGGCCATTACGTCGGTGCCGACGTCCTGTTTATTGATCCACTGCGTACGCGTCCAGGCGTAGAGAAGGGCTATGAGACCACTGACCGGGACCAGATAAGTGAGCGTTGAGATGTCCATTGGGAAGGGTTTTCCGGGTGAGTGATGGCAAACCCGAACACGGGGGAGCCATAAGAAAACAAGAATCCAAAAAATTACCCTTCAGAGGGCAGTTTTGGTATTCATTAATCAAGAATTCGCCCGTGGATTATCCACACGGGGCCATCTGACTCCCGAGGCTCGAAAGACGGTCAGAGCGGCCGGCGCGGTCTTCGCGGCCCATGCGGCCTTAGCGGCCCATGCGGCCGGAAAACGAACGCCCCTTACCCGTTGAACCGGTTCATGGCCGTCACGATACCGTCGGTCACAAACGTCAGTGCAGCATCCCGGGCCCGCTCGATGGCGGGCTCGATGAGCGTACGCTGTTCCGCCGTGAAGGGCTCCAACACGTATTCGGCCTGTCGTCCCTGTCCAAAATCATTCCCCACGCCAATGCGCATCCGGGGAAAGGCATTGGTATCCAGCCAATCAATGATATCATCGAGCCCGTTGTGGCCGCCGGTACCCCCCTTTTGGCGAATACGGATGACGCCGGTATCCAGATGGATATCGTCCACAATGACCAGGATATCCTGCGGCGTGACGCGATACTTTCGGATAAGCTCTTCCACGGCCAGACCGCTGCGATTCATGTACGTCTCGGGGGCCGCCAGTAGCAGTTTCCTGCCCCGCCATCGACCTTCCGCAATCTTGGATTGTCCCTTCGTCTTCCACGTAGCCCCGATATGCCCGGCAATGGTCTCGACAACCTCGAAACCAATATTGTGCCGGGTGCCTTCGTACGTGGCACCTGGATTACCGAGGCCAATGATGATGCGGATGGAGCCTGCCATACCTTCGTTTTTGCGCCGGAAAAATCCCATGCCTGCTGCGTGGTGGATAAAAAAAGACCGGGGCCTCCATCGGAAGCCCCGGTCCTGTCATAACGGCCTGTGGCCGGGTACATGCCGTGGCTTACTCGGCAGCTTCGTCAGCTGATTCGTCGGCTGCTTCAGCACCCGACGCTGCCTCGCCTCCCTCTTCTTCGTCCTCGTCGTCGTCGAGCACGATAAGCTGGCGGGGACGACGGATGGAAACGAGCGGAGAGTCCGGGTTGGCAAGGATCTGCAGACCTTCGTTTTCCATGTCACGCACCAGGATGCGCTGACCGATCCGCAGATTGGTTACGTCCACCGTAAAGGACTCCAGGATATTCTCCGGGAGGCACTTGATGGCAATCTTGTGGATGAACTCCTGCTGAACGCCACCGTTGCGGACGCCGCGGGCCGTGCCTTCAAAGTGCACAGGCACCTTGATCTTAACCTTTTCGCCTGGATGCAGAACGACAAAATCCGCATGGATGATGCGGTCGCTTACCGGATCCATCTGGTAGTCCTTGAGAACGCAGTCGTAGGTTGCACCGTCGATGACGACGTTGACACGATGGAACTTGTCCGTGTAGATCAGATCCCTCATGGCCAGCTCCGGGACCTGGAAGGCGCGGGGCTCTTCGCCGTGTCCGTACAGCACGCATGGGACTTCTTCAGCCTTGCGGGCAGCGCGTGCTTGCGACTTGCCGGCTTCGCGCGCCTTGGCTTCGAGCGTGATGACTTCCATGACTTGTATACCGTTGTGTGTTTCGTTGAATATCAGGAATCGAACAGGGTCGAGATCGATTCATCCGTATAGATGCGGCGAATGGCGTCCGCAAAAATTTCTGCCACGCTGACGACCTGGATCTTGTCCAGGCTGCGTCTGAGCGGAATGGTGTCGGTGACCACCAGATGGGAGATGGCCGATGCCTCGATGCGATCGTAGGCAGGACCGGATAGCAGGGCATGCGTACCCGCCGCAAGGATTTTGAGGGCACCCGCGTCACGAAGCGCATTGGCCGCGTTCGACAGCGTTCCGGCCGTATCGATCATGTCGTCGATGAGCAGGACATTCTTGCCCTCGACCTCACCGATGATGTGCATGACCTGCGCCACGTTTTGCGTGGGTCGACGTTTGTCGATGATGGCTAGTCCAGCGTCCAGTTTTTTGGCATACGAGCGGGCCATCTTGACACTTCCGACATCGGGGGCAACAACGACCAGGTTGTCCAGCTCCATCTTGCGATAGAAGTCCGCAAACACGGCGCTACCGTAGAGGTGGTCCACAGGGACATCGAAGAAGCCCTGAATCTGCGAGGCGTGCAGATCCATCGTCAGCACACGATCCACCCCTGCCGTGGTCAGCAGGTTGGCCATGAGTTTGGCGGCAATCGAGACGCGCGGCTGGTCCTTGCGCTCCTGACGGGCATACCCGAAGTATGGGATGACGGCTGTGATCCGGCCCGAGGACGCGCGGACGGCTGCATCCACCATCAGGAGCAGCTCCATCCAGTTGTCGGCCGTGGGGTGGGTACTCTGGATCAGGAAGACGTCACATCCGCGGATGGACTCCTCGAAGTGGACGTAGATCTCTCCGTCGGAGAAGTTCTTGATCTCCACCTCACCCAATTCCTGTCCGAACGCCTGCGCAATGGATCGCGCCAGCGCCGGGTTGGATCGGCCTGCAAAGAGCTTTATGGGCTGTGTATGCGTGGACATGAGGTGATGATGGTGTCGTTCGGACCCGTGTTGCCCGGGGAGGACTCGAACCTCCACCGACGGCTCCAAAGGCCGCTGTCCTGCCATTAGACGACCGGGCAAAGTGCATGCAGCCGGGAATTCCCGACGATGCACGTCCATACCCTTTCGCTCGGATCTTCGAGCCGGGGGTACAGACTTGAAAAAATAGGAATCAGGGCAGGCGAAGGCAACGCAAACAGCCCAGAGCACAAATCAATGCACAAAATTCACGGCGTGTCAGCAGAAAGGCGAACGTTCACTTCAGGTCGTAACCGAAGCGCTGCATGACTTCCCGGACGGCATTGATATCAATGGCTTCCACCCGTCCTCGATGGCCATCGACCGAAGTGGCCTTGAACAGCGCATTCAGGATAGCCTCTTCCGTGGCTTCGACGGCTGCCTGGAATAGGGGTGACATCCGATCGTTGTCCAGCCCGTTCAACGGCTGCCTGTCCTGACCGCGGCGTACCTCCTCTGCCGTGGAAAAGGCGATGATATAATCGCCACTACCGTTCGTCGCGGGCGATCCCGTGCGTCCGATGGCGAGCATGGCCCGCGCCGCGAGGCGCTCCAGGTTGCGGTCCGAGAGCGGTGCATCCGTGGCCAGTACGACAATGACCGAGCCATCGGCATCGCCGCGGTCAAGGACATCCTTCATGAAGTACTGTCCGAGCTCCTCACCCACGGGCACGCCATCGATACGCAGGATGCCACCATAATTGGTCTGTACCAGCGCGCCGAGCGTGTACCCTCCGAGCTGCCCGGGCAATTGGCGCGAACTCGTTCCGACTCCCCCCTTCCAGCCAAAGGACACGGTGCCGCGGCCGGCACCGATGCTGCCTTCCTCGACCGGACCCGTACGCGCCGACGCAATGGCTTGCCGAATGGTAGCGGCCCGCAGGTGCCGGCCGCGGATGTCGTTCAGGAAACCGTCATTTGTCTCCCCTACCACGGCATTCACGCTG
>Ga0181574_10003336_pt1 | contig 14291 bp, 12 predicted proteins | sample 101ome_24_FD_145600 | JGI IMG/M metagenome (GOLD analysis project Ga0181574, IMG submission 145600) | Coastal salt marsh microbial communities from the Groves Creek Marsh, Skidaway Island, Georgia - 101410AT metaG (spades assembly) | ecosystem: Environmental > Aquatic > Marine > Intertidal zone... | reverse complement strand
GATTCGAAGACGACATCGAACGCATTGAGGTGGATGAGCAGCACAATATTTACCTTTTAGAAAGTGACATAAATGAACTCGCCCAGGCGAAAGGGGCCAACGCATCCGGCATCCAGATCGCAATGGACCGTTATGGCATTGCAGCAGACGATATAGATGCATTCTATCTTGCGGGTGGATTTGGCAGGTACCTTAACACCCATGCGGCCAGGCGCATAGGATTGGTCCCTGACATTCCTGACGAGAGGATCATCCAGATGGGGAATGCGTCTATCGAAGGCGCCTGTATCGCCCTGCTATCTACCAGTCGCCGGGCAGAATTAGAAACCCTGGTCAAAACCATCGAGCACTGCCGTCTGGAAACCGACCCTCGGTTTTTTGATTATTTTGTTGAGGGCTGCCAGTTCAACCAAATGCCAGCAGCCAGATCGGGAGCCTGTGATTGATCGGCCTGAGTATATCGCCACCCACCCGGGTACTCCAATCGGAGTACCAGCGATTGTTGGGGGTTCCCCATCAACTCCGCCTTACTGGTCGTATGGCAGACCTGTCGACTTGGGCGCGCGACTGGTACGCCGAACACGGTCAACCCTGGGTCTACACCCAACTTGTGGAATCTTTCACGGCCGACAAGGATACATTGGACATCGAAGGAACTCTCCTGAAAAGTCCGGCACTGTCGAAAAGCCTTTTGCGCGGCGAGGCACACAGCCTCGTGTTGGCCGCGACCAGCGCGGGACCGGCGTTGGAAGCCGAAGCCCAACGCCTGTGGGACGCGGACAAACCCGACGAATACTTCTTTCTTACCGTCTACGGTTCTGCAGTGGTCGAGCACCTGAATACTATAGCCGGAGCACAGTTATGCGCCTGGGCAGAAGAGCAACACATGGCCATCCTCCCACACTACAGTCCGGGTTACCCCGGATGGGATATATCCGACCAACATCACCTCCGAAACCTGATACGGATACCACCAGGCATGCCTGCCGGCGCCTCATTAACGGTTATGGAATCAGGCATGCTACAGCCCAAGAAATCACAACTTGCCATTTTTGGAGTTACCCGCCGGGTCGACCTCGTAGAAAAACTGAGCGAATTAACGCCCTGCGAGCGTTGCCCACTCGCAGACTGTCAATACCGCCGCAAGCCGTACCGCATTTCAGCCGATATGGCGGAGGCGACTACAGCGGTTAAACAAGCAATGAGCACCATTGACGACATGACTTCACCCACCATTCTGGATCACAACGCAAACTATGCCCTGAGCCACAAAGTGCTCCGCCGCTGGTCCGAGCAACGCATGGATATTCAACACCAGTCCGACGGCCGTATCGTCGCAACATTTTTCAGCGAGGGCAGCACCTGCAGCAATCTGGGTATGCCATTGGCCTTTGACCACACCATCACCCTCGCTCCGCGAAAAGAAGGATACCTGGTGCGCGATGTGTCCTGCAAACCTGCTTCCCGCCACGATGGTGCTGAACAAATGTGCAGCTACCTGGAAAAAGGAGATGCCCATTTCAGACTTATTGATGAAGAAAAATATTTTATCGGCCAACCCCTCAACGCTATTTTGTCCTGGTCGCTCCCGGTTCTGCCAGCAGGATGTTACTGTGAGAAGGAGAGCCGAAATCACAAGTGGCGCAATGCCTTTCAAACCCTTCACTATGCATTGGTAAATCATGAAAAAAACGCTGAAAGAAACGCTGACTGAACGCACGCTGCTTGGCGATGGCGCCATGGGCACTCAACTCATGCTCGCCGGCCTTGAACAAGGCGCGTGCGGCGAGGCGTGGAATCTCACCCACCCGGAGAAAGTCGTAGCCATCCAGAAAGGCTACGCCGATGCGGGTTCCGACTGCATTATCACCAATACGTTTGGTGGCTGCCGTATCATGCTGAACCGGCATGGGCAAAAAGACAATGTCGTCGAGATCAACAAAGCTGCGGTTGCCATCGCACGTGAAGCTTTCGGCGACAAAGAGGGTTATGTACTCGGAGACATGGGACCTTTCGGTGGATTAATGGAACCCTACGGCGAGGTCGCGGAGTCCGAAGTACGGGAAGCACTCAACGAGCAGGCACAAGCATTGATCGATGGCGGAGCCGATGCCATCATCATCGAAACCCAGACCTCTTTCGAAGAACTTGACATTGCCATCGCTGCTGCAAAAGAGGCTGGTGCGCCTTGCGTGATCGGATCCATGGCCTACGACGTAACCACCGATGGCAGTACTTTCCGAACCATGATGGGTATTGATCCCGAGCAAGCCGCAGAATTCATGGCCGAGCGGGGCGTCGATATTCTTGGACTTAACTGTGGCACGGGCATGGATATGGCACGCGCCCGCGAGGGTGCCGAGCGATATCGCTCGACCTGCGATCTCCCGGTCATGACCCAGGCCAATGCCGGACAACCCGAACTCGAGAACCTTATCGCTGTCTACAAGGAAACCCCCGAAGAAATGGTGCAAGGTTTTCCTGCCCTGCTGGACGCGGGGGTCAACATTATCGGAGCCTGCTGCGGAAGCACGCCCGAGCATATACGCGCCTTCAGAACGGTACTCGACCAACAAGCGGAGCTATCATGAAAATCTGTAACGTAAATCCCGAAGCCTCCTCGAAGCTACCCGCGGAGACCGGCGACAAGTCTGGTATCGGCGTACATTACATCGATGCATTCATCAAACCGATGAACATCACGCTCGAAGACGGCACCAAGGTCGCCTGCAAACGCCGTGGGCTGAAAATTACGCTCAAGGTCGGCGACAAGAAAGGCGAAGGGTTAATGCGCCGCCTCGACGTCGGTCCCGATCCCGTGGTGATGATGGAAGCGGCGCTGACCGAAGCGGCAAAGCAGGCCGGTCTGACATACCGAAACGAAGACGGTGAAATCCATCTCGATGAATGACCTGCGGGCGATTTCTGCCGCTATACCAACCAAAAAAGCTCATCATCTATTGACTTTTTTCTGCGACACTTCATCATCAAAATATGATCCTGCGACCCGTTCTTATTCTACTTTCCAGCTTCGGTTTCGCGCATGCCGACATGATTGCTAACTGGAAACAAATGAATGGAAGTGTGGCTACCGCAACGTCAGACCTCAATACCGATGGCCCCACTTTCGGGGATGGCTCCGACGCAAACGCACAATCTGTTTTCATCGCGGGGCGATTCGGGACCGTAGCCAACCCGGTAACGGTCACCCTCGCTCCCAGCCAAACCCTCACCGTATCCGGCGAACTCATACTCACCGGCGGCGCAGGCGGCGACTCCGGTTACTGATTCGGAGTGTATAACGATGATGGCAAATTTGATACCGACGACGAAAGCAACCGGGTCGGAGGTTGGACCCACCAATCCAGTTCTGACCTTTTCCAAGGCCGAACAGATGGCACGTTTCTCAGTACCCTGGGCAATGCGGTAGACCTGAATGCTACTAAATCCAATCTCGGCACATTGGATAAAAACTCGCCCACCCCCCTGCTCTGGAGTTTTTCCGTTACGCGCTCCGGCGCCGGGACCGTAGACCTCGCCTCCCGCTTCTCCGGAGGAGGAGGCAGCCTCGATCAACAATACACTCTGAATGATGTACCTACCTCAAACTTCACCTACACGACGGCCGGCTTCCTTTTTGGCGGAGGCTCCAGCGTCGATCAGGCGGTATTTTCGAATGTACAATTCAACGTGATCCCCGAACCCTCAAGCCTGGCCTTGCTTGGGCTCGGACTCATCGCGGTTGCGTGCCGCAACGCTTATTCCGGCAACGTCTGCAAGTAGGCCAGAATATCCAACGCAGCGTTCAGGCCAACGTCACGGTATGCCGGCATGTCTGAACCCGGATGACCATACAGGGTTTTATGCAGCGTCTCCCAGGGGTTCTTTCTTGCCAGTGCACCCATTTTGGGCATGTCGACCTTTTCCCGCCCGGTCATACCATGGCAGGTTGCGCATAGATTCTGGTAAAGAGGCGCACCAGCCAACGCCTTTCCCCGTGATGCACGCGAATCACGATCGATGACCTGATCCATGTCCATCTGCCCTTTCTGCAGAAACAACACCAACTGCTTCATATCCGTGGCATCAAGAACCCGATCATAGCGATGCGCCTTGTTTCGAAGGATGGCTTCGAGTTCGACCGCACTTTTATCTGCCGCGGCCAACGTTCCTTTGATCCCGGTGAAGTGACTACCCGCCCGGTAAGCACCAGACCTGCCCAGGTAATCCCAACCGTGACATTCCTTACAGCGCCAGGTGCTGGCAACCTTATTCGCGTAGCCACCGGAAGCCGGATAAGCAGGATGTCGCCTCGCAGGGGCATCTACACCCTTCTCACCGTACCACGAGTCGTACAACCGCGCGCCCCGGGCTATTTCACACGACTCAACGGGCGAAGGCGTTTCATTGATGTCGAATCCACAGAGCAACGCAACCGCTCCACCAAACATACTCCATACTACCATTCTCTGCATGTATTCTTATCCATCCTTTCCAAGCTACCGACAGCCTCTGTACCAGAATCCGCCTTAGACAACAATGACCCAAAGGTTTCCATACACGGACCATTGATCTAGCACCTGGCGACACATTGTCGCAAAATAAATCCGTCAAACCGTTTGGTCATCCATGCCGAATGCCCTATAAAAAGGGCTGCCATCTCATTACAACAACTCGATACTGCCCACTATCTGAAAATTCTTAGAACAAACAAAGGATCATCGGGCGACGCCCGGGTCGCCGACGGAGCCATAATGGAAAAGAAATGAAAACCACCCGCAATACCGCTTCCGACATCGGTTGCATTCCCATAGAAGTCTCGCGTATGATCGCACAAGCCCAACAAGGCCAGGACGCGGCATGAACCACATCTCAGCCCATGCTCGGGCCTGCACCGACATGCTTCGATGTATCCTTTCCATCAGCCTGTGCAGCTCTATCTTACTGCAAGCCGCACCCCTGCCCACGAATCTCCTTGGTGCCTGGTCTCTGGATCTTGAATCCCGGCAGCCCGCATGGATGCGGATCATCGAAGAGAACGGAAAGCAGCAGGCTTATCTCCGAGTCTACGTTGGCTCAGAGGGTCCCTACGAAATCAAGTCAATCGACAACGGCCGCATTCAGTTCGACATGCGCAAACGAAAAAAGACGGACGCAGGTCGCATCTCCGTCGTATCGACGGTCGATGTTGGCGTCATGAATGGCCAACTGGATGGCGTGATCAAAAGCCCCACCGACAAGGGGAGTGCCGTAACCCGGATCCATTTCACCGGAACCAAAATATCATCGATGCCCAAAACCCCGCCTGACCTGACCCGGGTACGATTTGGCAACCGTATTACCTTGTTCAATGGTAAAGACCTCACCGGTTGGCGCCCCTACGAATCCAATAAAATCATGGGGTGGTCGGTGGAAGATAGCCTGCTGGTAAACAACACGCCCAAAACTGATTTCAGCGCAACCGGTGCATACGCCAACTTGCGTACCGTGGAGGAATTCGAAGACTTTCGTCTGCACATTGAATTTCTCGTCGGGAAAGATCGCAACAGCGGCGTATACCTCCGTGGAATGTACGAAGCTCAGGTCGTCGATCGCGACAGTCGGATGCAGGGCCTGCAAGGGGTCGGCGCCATTTTCAGCCGTATCGCGCCCTCCATAAACGCCGGCAAACCCGGTGGCGCATGGCAAACCTACGACATCACCCTTCTGGACCGACACGTCACCGTGATACTCAACGGGATGAAAGTCATTGATAACCAACCCGTCATCGGGCCTACTGGCGGAGCCATCTACACCAACCCCGACCGGCCGGGACCCATCTACCTGCAAGGCGACCATACCAGTGTGAAATACCGGAATATTTACCTCGAACCCGTGCTGAAATAATACACCATGGAATTTCAGGTTACATTCACGCCACACGGTGTATGTTGTCGGATGATGCGCTGTATTTTCGTCCTATTTATCATTCTCCAAATATCGAGTTCCGCACAGAGCGTGGCCCGTATCTGGAACGAAGAAAATCTCGCCGCGATTCGCGTAGACTTCCCCAACCCTCCGGTACATGCACGAAATTTATTTTATGTTTCGGTCGCGATGTATGATGCGTGGGCAGCATATCAGACAAACGCCGTCGGCTACCTGTATCACCCCTACGAAAATGCGACCAATGTCCCTGCCGCACGCGATGAAGCGATCAGTTTTGCCGCCTTTCGCGTACTTGAACATCGCTACGCCTTATCGGTCAATGCAACCAATACCTTGCCCGCATTAACCAATCAACTGGTCAATCTGGGCTACAATCCGAGCATGATCAGCACCAACGGATCCTCCCCCGCTGCAGTGGGTAACCGGGTCGCCGCAGAGGTCATTGCGTTCTCCCTGGTGGACGGATCGAATCAAACGCTCGATCCGCCCTATTCCAACCCGACTTACAGCCCCGTCAACGAACCATTGATTCTAGCCTTCAATGGCACCACGCTGGTAGACCCCAATCGCTGGCAACCCCTCGCCTTCGATGTACGGGTTACTCAAAATGGACTGATCGCTGAACTCGTACAGGAATTTATCGGCTCACATTGGGGGGCAACCATACCCTTCGGCATGTCGCTGCTTGAAGGAGAGACTGTATATTTTGATCCGGGAATACCTCCGCAACTGGGAGGCGCAGAAGATGCCGGATATAAGTCCGGGAATCTGGAGGTTCTGCGCTATAGCAGTCTGTTGGATCCGGACAACGGCATCATACTTGACATCAGCCCCGGCCATATCGGCAACAACACGCTGGGTAGTAATGACGGCACCGGACACCCCATCAATCCTGCCACCGGCCAACCCTACACGGCCAACCCCGTTTTACTGGGAGATTATGGCCGAGTAAGCGCCGAATTCTGGGCCGACGGCCCCGATTCTGAAACACCGCCTGGACATTGGAATTCGATTGCGAACCACCACGTGGTCGATCATCCAAACTTCGAGCGACGCTTTGAGGGCACTGGCCCGGTTCTCGACCCGCTGGAGTGGGATGTGAAAATGTATTTTGCGCTCAATGCGGCAGCACACAATGCTGCGATCTCGGCATGGGGCTGCAAAAACAAATACGATTACATCCGGCCGATATGCAGCATCCGCCACCTTTGCCAAACGCAGCAGATGCCACTGACCAACGGACTGGTCGAAGTCGTAACCAATACATCCAACCTGCCCGGGCAACGCCATGAAGGGCTTCCCGAAGGCGTCATCGCGATCTACAGTTGGGGCGGTGAGCCGGCAAATCCCGAAACCGAATACACCGGCGCCAAATGGATTCGCGGAGATACTTGGCTCCCATACCAGCGTGATACCTTTGTTACACCGGCCTTTGCGGGTTACGTTTCCGGACACAGCACGTTCAGTCGGGCTGCTGCGGAAATTCTCACCGCCATGACGGGTTCGATGTACTTTCCTGGTGGCATGGCTACGTTTACCGCATCCCAGAACGACTTCCTTGAATTCGAACAAGGACCCTCACAGACCGTACAACTGCAATGGGCCACTTTTTATGACGCCGCAGACGAGGCGGGTCTTTCTCGCTTGTACGGCGGCATTCACGTTCCAGTCGACGATGGCCCCGGACGAATCATGGGCTCACAAGCAGGCATCGCAGCCTGGCAAGAGGCCACAAAATACTTTGACGGCTCCATTCTCGACGAATTGGTCAGCGCCGGGCTAACCCGAACATCGAATGGCACATTTCGCATCCAGTGCAACGCCATTCGAGGTATGCACTACACGCTGGAGCAGGGCGAAACCCTTGATTCCACGGTTCCCGTCGCAAGTGAAAGCCCGGCAAAGGGTAGCGAAGTGGTTTTCGAGATCGATCCTTCCGTCACGCCCGGTAACCCTCCCGTCGGCTTTTTCAGGATACAGCGACGGTTATTGCCGTAATCTTAAAGGCTGCCTCGCCTCACGGAACAATTGTCCGGAACAGGTTCCTGACGACCTCTCACTCCGAATTGACAGGCTGAAGCCGTTACCCTACTATCCACCCCTAAACAGGAACCACCATGAAAACAACAAGACGACTTATCATTGCTTCTCTCGCATTATTCATCGCCCTTCCCTTCGCCACATCGGCCAAGACCAAGGTTGTGCTTATCGCTGGCAAAGACAGCCACGGCTCCAAAGCCCATAATTGGGGCGACGGCGTGGACTTGTTATCCGATGCCCTGGTCAAAGAGTCCGGATTGGATATCGAAACGGCGATTCACAAGGGAGGTTGGCCCAATGATCCCACCATTTTCAATGATGCATCCACCGTGGTCATTTTAGCAGATGGCGGCGGGCGGCACCCGATCAACAAGCACCTTGATGCCTTTGACAGCCTGGCAAAAAAAGGTGTGGGTCTGGTTTGCGTGCATTACGCAGTGGAAGTGCCAAAAGGACCGGCCGGTGAAAAGATGCTGGATTGGACCGGCGGATATTTCGAAACCCACTGGTCTGTAAATCCACACTGGACCGCAGACTTCAAAGAGATTCCCAAGCATCCCGTCGCCAATGGGGTAAAGCCATTTGTGCTGAAAGACGAATGGTACTACCACATGCGCTTCCGCGACCAGATGGAATGGCTGACGCCCATCCTCAGTGCTTTACCGCCCGAAGACACACTCAAACGAAAAGACGGCGCCCATTCCAACAACCCACACGTTCGAGCATCGGTGTTAGAGCGCAAAGAAAAACAACATGTGGCTTGGGCCATGGAAGATCCGAACACGAAGCGACGTGGCTTCGGCACCACCGGCGCACACTACCACACCGCGTGGGATGAGGATAATTTCCGCACCATGGTCCTCAATGCGATTATATGGACGGCAGGCCTCGACGTCCCCAAAGATGGCGTCACCTCCCTGCCCAATGCCACCAAACGTTTGGCGGACAAACGGAAGTAAGCAAAGCCCTACATGATTGATAAGGAGCGCTCCCTCGCGAAAGCGATTCATAAAATCACTCATACCGCGGGCGCAAAAGCATCGCGCAACCACTAAAATTCACACAAATACCCACCGGCAAGAATCTTACAAAAATTATACGCAGCTGTGTCGCCCCCCCGAGAGATGGCTGCAGAAACTCGGGACGATACGGGCGCGTTTCCACAAAAAAACAGACCCTTCGGGAAACAAAAAGTCCGGAATAAGGCTTGCCAGCGAAGAATCCCCCCGTATAGTCCGCCCCCAATTCAAAAGAAGCATAGATTGAAAATAATGCACTGTGCGGCCAAGAACAAAAGCAGAAAGCTGGTTGCACAAAGAAGATAAGAAGAGAAGATAAAGAAGATTCGATAGAAGACTATAACCTATTTGGGAAGTATGTGTCAGACATGGATGCGGCAACAAAAGCAAGTTTAGCAAGTGAATATGGACTTCATGAGAAGGACACTGGGTCCACTGAAGTTCAGGTAGCCATTCTGACCAAGCGGATCCAAGAGCTGACAGAGCACTTAAAAAATCACCATCAGGACAACAGCACCCGCCGGGGACTACTCCTGATGGTCAGCAAGCGCCGTCGCCTGCTCGATTACTTGATCCGTGAAGATAAAGAACGCTACCAGAGCCTGATTGAACGGCTCGACCTGCGTCGCTAGATCTACACGGGGTTCGGCACCATGTGATATCGCCGAACCCTCGATGCCGCGCGAAACATCGCGCCCTCTGCACATTCCGACTCCTGTTTGGGGACCCTGTAGTTGTCCCCCTGATCCCATTGCGGAAACTGATTCCCGGGACCCCCTTTAGATTCAGGCGTTATCCGAACGGCCCTATCCATATCAGCGGGCGCATACTTCATCCAGTTTAACAAAAGAAGAGAGAAGAGAAGAAACCTATGAAAATGCAAGAAGCAATAGCAGTAGAAGCCACCGTGGGCAACAAAGTCCTGCGGTTTGAAACGGGCGTACTCGCCCAACAGGCGGCCGGTTCGGTCACCGCACGCATCGGAGATACCCTGTTATTCTCCGCCGTAACCAACACAGATAAACCACGTGAGGGCGTCGACTTTTTCCCCCTCCAGGTAGAGTACCGTGAAAAATTCTATTCCGCGGGTCGTTTCCCGGGCGGATTCTTCAAACGTGAAGCACGCCCCTCAGAAAAAGAAATTCTGACCATGCGGGTCACTGACCGTCCGATCCGCCCCCTATTCCCGGAAGGATACCACTGCGACGTCCAGATCAATAACATGGTCATGGCGTGTAACGGCGTGGACGAGCCCGATATGCTCTCCGTGAACGCCTCAAGTGCCGCACTCATGCTGTCCGAAGTCCCCTTCATGGGACCGGTTGGTGCCGTGCGTATCGGCCTGATTGACGGGGAATTCATCGTTGAACCGAATCATGAAGAAATCGCAAAAAGCGAACTCAATCTCGTGTACGTCGGCATCGCAGACAAGATGATGATGATCGAAGGCGACGCTGATGAGATCGCTGAAGATATTATGCTCGCAGCCATCAAGCTCGCCCACGAGTCCATCCAGCCGATCATCGAAGCCCAGCATGAGCTTCGTCGTCTTGCCGGCAAAGAACCCAAGGTCATTGAGCAGGCTCCGGTGAATCCCGAGTGGCTTGCTAAATGTTTTGAACTCGCCGGACCACAGATGGACGACGTCATGACCATTCCTGGCAAGCACGATCGCGGCGCGGCCAAAAAAGCACTCCGCGAATCGCTCGAAGAGCAGATGCAAGCCACGTTCCCGGAAATGACCGAAGACGAATATTTCCACCTGTTTGACGAGTTCGAAATTCAAGTGGTACGCAACAACGCCCTGGACAAGGACAAGCGTGTCGACGGTCGCGCGATGGACGAGATTCGTCCGCTGGATTGCGACATCGGCATCATTCCGCGCATCCACGGCAGCTCGCTATTCAGCCGCGGTGAAACTCAGGCTGTCGCTACAATCACCCTTGGCACCAAAAAAGATGGGCAGATGCTCGATGGCGTCACTGGTGGTCCAACGGAGAAAAACTTTCTCCTGCATTACAACTTCCCGCCCTACTCCGTGGGTGAAGCGGGACGTTTGGGCGCAACCAGCCGTCGCGAAATCGGGCACGGCAATCTTGCTGAGCGCTCACTCGCCCCTGTGATGCCGAAAGACTACCCATACAGCGTGCGAGTCGTATCTGAGGTCATGAGCTCCAACGGTTCCACCTCTATGGCCAGTACCTGTGCCGGCACCCTCGCATTGATGGACGCCGGTATTCCAATCAGCCGTCCTGTAGCCGGTATTTCCGTCGGTCTTTACACCCGCGGCGATGAACAGTCCAAGCTGTGTATCGATATCCTCGGCGTGGAAGATCATTGCGGCGATATGGACTTTAAGGTCTGTGGTACCGAAAAAGGCATCACCGGTTTCCAGGTGGATATGAAAATTCACGGCCTGACTCAGGAGCAAATCGAGGGCGCATTCGACATGGCAAAGACCGGTCGCATGCAAATTCTTGAGGTCATGAAGCAAACGATCGCCGAGCCGCGTCCGGAACTCTCAGACTACGCACCGCGCATCGAAACCATGCAGATCGATCCCGAAAAGATTGGCGCACTCATCGGCCCGGGCGGAAAGAACATTCGCAGAATCACCGACGAATGTGGTGTGGACATCGACATCGAAGAGGACGGCACCGTACTGATCTACAGCGTGGATGGCCCCTCTCTCGAAGCCGCACAACGCGAAGTTAACGCGCTGACCGCCGAAGCCGAACCCGGTGCGGTTTACGACGGCGTGGTGACCGGCGTGAAAGACTTCGGAGCCTTTGTAGAAATTCTGCCAGGCAAAGACGGACTCGTTCACATCTCCGAACTCGATTTCGGCCGGGTGAATAAGACCGAAGACATCTGCAAAGTCGGCGACGAAATGCGGGTAAAATGCCTGGACGTCAACGAAAACGGCCGAATCAGCCTCAGTCGGAAGGCTGTCCTCGAAGATGAGGGTGAGGGTGAAAGTGACGACTAACCCGTAAAAACGGCTTAAAACAACGAAACCAACCGCTTTCCGGCGGTTGGTTTTCGTTGTTTCAGGCCCTGCATCCGGACGGCATACCCCCTGAAAATAGGTGGTCCCGGTGCTCTTGACACCAAAGACCTGATTCACGTACGTTATTTGGCCCAGCGTTTCATACAGGTGTATTTATGAATCAAGTGAGAAAATTGAGCGAAATGAACAAAGCAGGCTGCGCCCTCGCGATCAGCGCCCTGTGTTTCTTCGCTCCCCCCTCTTTTGCCCAAACCGAAATTGAGCAGGATGCCATCATGACAGACATCGAGACGCTCAAAGAGTCTCCCCAGCGTCTGTGGGCAAAACCCATCGTTTTCAAGGATACATTCAAGAGTAAACCAGACGGACGCGTCGTCAAAATCAACGACGAAAAGTACACCCGTTTTCGCACCAAGGAGCTCGGCGAGGCCTACGCCACGACTGATATCGTAAGAGAATTACGGGATACAGACACCGACAACGAGTTGATTTTCCACGGCACAGTATTGAATCGACGCGGCGATTTCTACGTCATTGTCAACAAGGTGCTGGACTCGAACAGCAATCCCGCTGCACCCATTTCCTCGCTGGTTGAGTACCTCGGTATTGATGAGGACCTGCTTCAGCACCAGGGACATCTTGCACTCAAGAATTTGCTGGATGTTGCTCAGGCCGACATGCTCGTGTACTCGCGCAAGAACGATGTGCCCTTTCGCGAACTCTTCAACCCTGACTCAACTCACGCGGAAGCCCCCCTGAACATCATCCGCGACGCGATTCGCCCGTTACGCAATGCCGAGCAGATGCGCCCCGACGAATTGCTCGCCCAGGTGATCAATCTCGCACTGGAGCAACACTACACCAGCGGCGGTGCAGTCGAACCCAATATCAATATTCCCGAAGAATTACTGGAAACGGCCAGAGCGCGTGCCGACGCACCCGCCGGCTCCATCGCTGCCGAGAACCTGCCTGCGGTTCCAAAGCTACGGACCCCGGACGCCGTTGCCAGTGAAAAACCAGCCAACACGGACCCCGCTTTAGCGGCTACTGACACTACGGATACAGCACCCGCCAACGAAAAAGTAAGCGAAGACCTCGACGAGCTTATCGCCAAACTCGGCAGAGAGCAGGTCAAAGAGCCCCTCATCATTGGTGAGCCTCGCGCGCCCGACCTCAATGTGGCTCAGGCCAAACCCGATCCCGAGGCGAACCGTGCGTTAATGCAGGAGTTGGAGGGATTAGACGAAGCCGCCGCCAAGCCAGCCATATCCATGACCAGAGAAGGGCCTGCTCCCAGCGACAACAACGAAAGCCTGCTCGATGACATCGAAAATGCGCTGGCCGAAAACGATGATTCCCCGAAGGCCCCACCGGCTCCGGCACCCGTTGCCGAATCCGGCGATGATGAATTGGATAAACTCATGAAAAGCGTGGCAAACAACGAACCCGCCAACGCCTCCCCCCCGGCCGTTGCTGCAAAGCAACCTGCCGGCGCAATCAACCCAAACGCACCTGCTGGCGTAGTTAATCCGAACGCACCCGCTGGCGTACGCGCGGCGCAGCCCGTCCAGGCTGCCAAACCCAAATCGCGCGGTGGACTCTTTGGAATTTTTGGCAAAAATGATGCTCCGAAAGAGCCCGAACCTGAGGTCATTGAAATCGCGTCCAATACGCGGGGCAACATCCGTCGGGCAGACCCATCGGCTTCGACCGGTACCGCAGAGGCCACCACCACGGCCCAAAAGACCACGGACGATTTCGAATTCCAGTTTTCCCCCATTCCCCGCTACAAGAACTAGGGGATAGATCCCTTGTGGCTTTCCAAACCCGCATAACGGCAAGGAATTAGAAATCCGCAATTAATTGCTCGCACTTTTGCTAAAACTCGCTATCTAATCTTCCGCACTGCAGCCAGTGTAGCTCAGTTGGCAGAGCACCGGATTTGTAATCCGACGGTCGTAGGTTCGAATCCTATCACTGGCTCCAGTTTTTCTCATGAAAATGGGGCTTTATTCCAATATATGCCCTATCCTCTAAACCCAACCAGCCCATCACAGAACCCCTATCCGCTTGATGCGAGGTGCGTTACAGCCCCCTTGGCGGTCACATACTCGTAGCCAAGGCATCGGCCATGATCAGGACGATGTTTAGCCATTCAGCACTGAACGCACAAAAAACAGAAGCCCAAGCTAAAAATGCTGGCCAAGCAATTCGACGCATATTCATATTCAGACACCACTACTTTTAATGTGAACCAGATCAGAATGAACATTGCTCAGAGAAAAAGAAACCTG
>Ga0181574_10003335_pt1 | contig 14291 bp, 10 predicted proteins | sample 101ome_24_FD_145600 | JGI IMG/M metagenome (GOLD analysis project Ga0181574, IMG submission 145600) | Coastal salt marsh microbial communities from the Groves Creek Marsh, Skidaway Island, Georgia - 101410AT metaG (spades assembly) | ecosystem: Environmental > Aquatic > Marine > Intertidal zone... | reverse complement strand
GGGGCCTGCGACCGCAAGGGCGTCGTCGTCGTGAAGGGCCAGGGCGTGGTGGACGCGGACGCCGTGGTGGTGGACGGCACCCGGCATGAGTTCGACCACCTCATCGTGGCCACCGGCACCGAGCCCGCGGGCCTGCCCGGGATCGACATGGACCACCCGGCGGTGCTCACGTCCAACGACGTGCTGGTGATGCCCGAGGTGCCGGAGAGCATGATCATCCTGGGCGCCGGGGTCATCGGGTGCGAGTTCGCCAGCCTGTTCCAGCCGCTCGGCGTGCAGGTGACGATGGTCGAGATGCTCGACCGGATCCTCGCCGGCATCGATACGCGCACCGCCAAGCAGTTCCAGAAGACGCTGGAGAAGGACGGCGCGCAGATCCACCTCGGCCGGCGTCTTGAGGAGGTCGTCTCCTACTCCGATGACGGCGTCACGATCCGCCTCGACGACGGCACCGAACTGAGCGCCGCGAAGCTTCTCATCTCCATTGGCCGCAAGCCGCAGACCGCCGGCATCGGGCTGGAGGACGCCGGGATCGAGGTGAACGAACGCGGCCACGTGGTGGTGGATGAGTTCCTCCGCACCGCCAACCCGAAGGCGTGGGCGGTCGGCGACTGCATCGGCGGGCTGCAGCTTGCGCACCTGGCCTCCGCCGAGGGCGCGCGCGCCGCGGAGAACATCCTCGGGCCGCACCTCATCCCCATGGACCGCACCGTCGTGCCGTCCTGCATCTACACGCACCCCGAGATCGCCACGGTGGGGCTCAACCGCGACACCGCAGAGGAGCAGGGCGTCACGGTGAAGGTGGGTCAGGCGCGCTTCGCGGGGTCCGGGAAGGCGCTGGGCGAGGGCGAGGCCGACGGCTTCGCGCAGCTCATCGCCGATGCCGACACCGACCTGCTGCTGGGCGCCACCATCATGGGCGCGCACGCGGTGGAGATGATCCACGAGGTCGGGGTGGCCATCAGCGACGGCTACACCATGCGCGACCTGGGCGAGATCATCCACGCGCATCCCACCATCAGCGAGATGGTGATGGACGCCGCCCAGCAGGGCGAGGGCGTGGCGCCCTACCTCTCGTAGCGATGCCCGCGCCGCCCGCCGGGTGGCGGCTGGTCGCGCCGGATGCCCAGCCGGTGGCGGGTGCCCTGGCGCTGCCCCAGCGCCTGCTGGATGACGGCGACTGCCCGGCGCTCGTGGTGCACCGGGTATCCCCTCCCGCCATCACCTGCGGACGGTCGCAGATGGGTGGCATCGACATGCAGGCCGCGCGTGCCGCCGGCATCGATGTGCTGCCCCGTGCATCGGGCGGTGGCCCCGTGCTGTGGGACGACGACCTGATCGCGATCGACGTGGTGCTCCCGACCGGGCACCCGCTCCTGCCCACGGACGTGGTGGCGGCCTACCGGTGGGTGGGCGAGGCCGTGGCGACGGCGCTCGGCGCCCTGGGGGCGCCCGGGGCGCGCGCGGTGCCCCCGGACGAGGCACGGGCATGGGGAGACGCCGGCCCCGCATCGGCGCTCTGCTTCGGCGGCATGTCCCCATGGGAGGTCGTATCGGGCCATCGAAAGGTGCTCGGCCTCTCGCAGGTGCGGCGGCAGGCCGGGGCCATCATCCAGGCGGGCGTGCCCATGAGGCTCGACGCCAACCAGCTCGCGCGCGCGGTGGGTGCCCCGCCGGACGCCCCCGCACACCTCACGGACTACGCGGCGGGTATCGCGGAACTTGGCGTGCGCGCCAGTCGCGGCGATGTGGAGGATGCCCTCGTGGAGGCCCTGCAGGCGGCGGGGTCCCCGGCCGGCACCCCCACGACCGGCAGGATGCCGGGCACCCGCGGCTAACGTGGATTCCGTGGACCGCCCACCGCCACGCCGCAGGCAGCCACGCCCGTCCCGTCCGCCGCGCCGGCGCACCTCCACCCGCACCGTCCAGAACCGCATTCTCGCGGTGCTCTGCGTGGCCGCGGTGGCGGGGCTCGGCGCGGTGATCGCCGCGGGGCGGGGCGGCGCCCCCGAGGCCGTCACCGCCGATGCGGTCGCGGTCGCCCCGCGCGCCGAGGCGCAGGCGGCGACCACCCCGGCCACCTCGGCCCCTACGGCCGGTCCCGGCACCGCCGACGTGAGCGTGGCGGCGGTCGGCGACATCGTGATGGGCACACCGGAGTTCGGACTGCCGCCGGCCGGTGGCCGTCGGCTGTTCTCCGCCGTGAAGCCCCTGCTCCGGGGCGACGTGGTGCTGGGCAACCTCGAGCAGGCGCTCGCGACCGGCCCCAGCGCCAAGTGCGGGAGCGGATCCGGAGGGTCGTGCTACGCGTTCGCCAGCCCGCCGTCGTACGCGCGCAATCTCTCCGCCGCAGGGTTCACGGTGGTGACCACGGCCAACAACCACGCAAACGACTGGGGCGCCGCGGGCATGCGGTCCACGGACCGCGCCCTGGACCGGGCGGGCGTGAAGCACGCCGGCAGCCCCGGCGCCATCGCCGTGCAGCGACTGGACGACGGCACGAAGGTGGCGGTCATCGGCATGGCGCCCTACCGCTGGAGCCAGGACGCCCGCGACATCCCGCGCGCGGTGGCGCTGGTGCGAAAGGCGGCCACCAGGGCCCCCATCGTGATCGTGTCCGCCCATGTCGGTGCCGAGGGTGCCGCGCACAGGCGCGTGCCGCGCGGCGCGGAGGAGTACCTGGGCGAGCCGCGGGGCGATACCCGCCGGCTGGCACGCGCCGTCGTGGACGCGGGCGCCGATCTGTTCGTGGGCCACGGCCCGCACGTAATGCGCGGAATGGAGTTCCGGAACGGCCGGCTCATCGCCTACAGCCTGGGCAACTTCCTCGGGTACAAGGTGTTCAACACCGCGGGCTACGCCGGGCAGAGCGGCGTGCTGCAGGTGACGCTCGCCCCAGACGGGCGCTTCCGGTCGGGTCGCCTCGCCCCGGTTCGCCTGTCCGGCGTCGGCGTCCCGTCCCCCGGGGGCAAAAGCGTGCGCGACGTCGCGACGCTGTCGCGCCAGGACTTCGGACGATCGTCCGCGAGCCTCTCGCCGAACGGCACCATCAGCCGCCGCTCCTAGGCCGAGGGCGCCAGGGCCGGGCCGAGCGGGCCGCCCACCGGCGGCGTGCGGCCCTCCACCCGGGCCACGAGCACCGCCGGACCATCTGCGGCCCGATCGAGCACGTCCACGATGGCCGCATCGAGGTCGGCGGGGTCGGACACATGCGCGGCGCTCGCCCCGAATCCCCGGCATATCGCCGCGATATCCAGCGCGGGGTCCGCCACGGCGAGCCCCGGCCAGCCGCCGTCGGCCGCGCCGGTCAGGCCCTCCATGCCCGCGCGCAGGATCTCGTAGCCGGAGTTATCGCCCACCACCAGCGCAAGCCGGCACCGGTCATGCGCGGCGGTCCAGAGGGCATGCATCCCGAACATCAGCGACCCGTCCCCCTGCGCGCACACCACCCGTCGGGCGGGATCGCCGATGGAGGCCCCGACCGCGGCGGGCAGGCCCCACCCCAGGGCCGAGCCCCGGTGCCACAGCACGCTGCCCGGGGCACGGTCGCCGATCGCAGTGCGCAGGTCGCGCGTGGACGTGATGCCCTCGTCCACCACCAGGTCCGTTCGCTGCACCCGGCCCCCGAGGCCACGCGAGAGCGCCGCGCCGGTGATGACCGGCCCATCCGCAGCTGCGCGGGCATCCAGGGCGGCCACCGCATTCGCCCGGGCGGTGAGCACGGCGGCCGCAGCGCGACGTCGTCGCTCCTCGTCCCGCGGGGTCGCCGGGCCGAGCGCGGCGAGCAGCCCAGCCATTACCGCGGCCGGATCGGCCACCATCCCGACGTCGGGGATATGGCACCGCCCGATCTCGTCGGGGTCGACGTCGATGTGCACCAGGCGTACCCCCGGCGGCAGGGACGGCCCCGGGCTCCACCCGAACAGGCGGAACACCGGCATTCCAATGGCGAGGACCACATCATGGCCGCCCAGCACCTCGCGGATGCCTGCGGCGAACCGCGGCATCGGACCCGCCCACAGCGGATCCCCGGTGGGCACGGCCACGCGCGCGGCGAACGGCTCCCCCCACATCGGGGCGCCCAGGCGCGCCGCGAGCCGCATGGCATCCGCCCCAGCCTGCGCATGGGACACGCCGTCGCCCACGAGGATGACCGGGTCGTGCGCCCCCGCGAGCAGGGCCGCCGCGGCGGCGACCGCCCCGGCGTCCGGCGACGGCAGGGCGCGCGGTCCACGGGGCAGGGCGGGAAGCGCCGGGCACGTCCCAGCCTGCGACTCGAGCGGCACCGAGAGCACGGCGGGACCGGCGGGTGGACCCAGCGCACTGCGCACCCCGCGCGCCAGCAGGCCGCCGAGATCGGAGGGGTCATGCACCTCCTCGGCGAACCGCGCGATGGGGCGCGCCATGCCAACGATCTCGCCACCCAGGAACGGCGCGCCGGGCAGCATGCCCGACAGCTGCTGGCCCACGATCACCAGCAGGGGAACGCGTGCGCGGGCGGCGTTCAGCACGCCGCTCATGGCGTTGGCCATGCCCGGCTGCACGTGCACCAGCGCCACGCCCAGCCTGCCGGTGGACTGCGCGTAGCCATCGGCCATGCCCATCACCGAGGCCTCGGTGAGCCCCAGCACGAACCGGGGTGCCCCGGGGCGCGCGAGGGAATCCATGAGGGGCAGCTCCGTGCTGCCCGGATTCCCGAAGATGACCTCGACGCCCTGCGCGACGAGCGCGTCGAGCAGGGCGTCGGATCCGGTCACCGTCCTACCTGCCGCCCCCGCCGAAGATCTGCAGGAAGAACAGGAACACGTTGAAGATGTCGAGGAAGATCCCCAGCGCGATCGGCACCGCGGCGTCCCCGGTGCGCGAACGGCGGAGCCGCTGGAAGTCGAACATCGTCCACACGGCGAAGATCGCGAGGCCGAGGATCGCGTAGATCAGCCTGCCACCGGGGATGTTCACGAAGATCAGCACGATGCCGAACACGATCAGCCCCAGGAGTGCCCAGAAGGCGATGCGGGCAAGGGGGGCGAGATCGCGCCGTGTGGCGTAGCCCCACGCCCCGAAGCCGGCGATGAACAGTCCGGTGGCGCCCGCGGCCTGCCACAGCACCTGCGCGCTGCCGGCCTCGACGTAGGTGTTGAGCACCGGCCCCACGGCCATGCCCAGGAACAGCCCCACGCCGAACAGCAGGGTCATGCCGAGCATCCCGCTCGGGCGCCTGAGGAAGGCGCTCGCGATGACCAGCCCGAGGGCGATCACCCACGCGCCGATCATCCACCCACCGGTGAAGTCCTTGCCGATGAAGGCCCCGGCCGCGGCGAACCCGCACGTGACCCCCACCAGGAACATCACGCGCGCGAAGAGCGCGCGCTGGGTCACCTGCTCGCGCTCGGCGGCCGCGGCCTGGTCGGCGGCGGATGCCTGGTCGAACCACGTGCCCGGGTTGCGGCTCTCCTCTGCCATGCGTGCCCTTCCCTATCCGTCGGCCAGCGGCGCCATGGTGAGCCCGGCGCCCTTCAGTTGCTCCCACACGAGCTCCGCGCGCTCGTGGTCGCCCCGCCACACCGTCGCCTGCCCCTTCGAGTGGATGGCCTTGGCGAAGGACATGCCCTTCGCGTAGTCCACCCCGGGCACGAACTGCGACAGGATGGTCGCGACGCCCTCGAACGTGTTGTGGTCATCGTTCATCACGATGACCGAGCACGGGCGGCCGAGGCCGGAGCCCGGGCTAGTGCCGGTTTCCCCGGGCGATACGCGGGGTGGCGTGAGGACGTCGGAACCCACGGGTCCCCATGATAGCCACGGGCAAGGCGGGTGCCGCCGCCGGACAGCCACCGCGGCTGCGGCCCCGCGCGATAGCGTCCGGGGATGGCCACCGCCGGAGCGACCGAGTCCCTCGCGCCCTTCCATCCGGTGGTGGCCGACTGGTTCACGCGGGCCTTCGCGGGCCCGACGCCGCCGCAGGTACGCGGGTGGCCGCACATCTCGGCCGGGGAACACACGCTCATCGTCGCCCCCACCGGATCGGGCAAGACGCTGGCGGCCTTCCTCTGGGGGCTCAACCGGCTCGCGACGGCGCAACTCGGCGACGAGGGTGAGGGCGCCGATGCCGCCACGGCAGGGCGCATCCTCTACATCTCGCCGCTGAAGGCGCTGAACTACGACGTGGAGCGCAACCTGCGGGGGCCGCTCGCGGGCATCGCGGAGTCGGCGCGACGCATGGGCCTGGCGCCGCCGGAGATCAGCGTGGGCGTGCGGACCGGCGACACGCCGCAGTCCGAGCGGCAGCGCATGCTCCGGAATCCCCCGGACATCCTCATCACCACCCCGGAGAGCCTCTACCTGCTGCTCACCAGCCGGGGCGAGGACATCCTGCGTGGAGTGACCGGGGTGATCGTGGACGAGATCCACGCAATGGCGGGCACCAAGCGGGGCAGCCACCTCGCCCTGTCGCTCGAACGGCTGGAGCGCATCGCCGAGGGGCCGGTGCAGCGCATCGGGCTCAGCGCCACGCAGCGCCCGCTCAGCGAGATCGCCCGCTTCCTCGGGGGCCAGGACGCCGACGGCGCGCCCCGCCCGGTGAGCGTCGTGGACGCAGGCCGGGTGAAGGACCTGGATCTCGAGGTGATCGTGCCGGTGGACGACATGCGCGAGATGGCGGAACCCGCCCGCGGGCCCGGTGATGGCGGCGGCCAGGACCTGCTGGACGTCATCGGCGGCGGGGCCACCCGCCGGTCCATCTGGCCCGCCATGTACCCGGCGCTGCTGGAGCTCGTGCGTGCCCACCGCAGCACCCTCATCTTCGTCAACAACCGCCGGGGTGCCGAGCGGCTGGCGCTGCGCCTGAACGAACTGGCCGAGGAGGAGGTGGCCCGTGCCCACCACGGCAGCTTGGCGCGCGAGCAGCGGACGCTCATCGAGGAGGACCTGAAGGCCGGGCGCATTCCGGCGCTGGTGGCCACCAGCAGCCTGGAGCTGGGCGTGGACATGGGCGCGGTGGACCTGGTGGTGCAGGTGGAGAGCCCCCGCAGCGTCGCCCGGGGCATCCAGCGGGTGGGCCGCGCGGGCCACCGGATCGACGTGCCGAGCGCCGGGCGCATCTTCCCAAAGTACCGGGGCGACCTGCTGGAGTGCGCCGCAGTGGTCGAGCGCATGCTGGCCGGGGCGATCGAGGAGACCCACGTGCCCCGCCTGCCCCTGGACGTGCTGGCCCAGCAGGTGGTGGCGATGGTCTCGGGCGACCAGCCGATGGCCGTGGACGACATCCTCGCCGTCGCACGCGGCAGCCATCCCTTCGCGGACCTCTCGCGTGACCAGCTGGAAGGCGTGCTCGACATGCTCGCCGGCCGCTACCCGTCGGATGATTTCGCCGACCTGAAGCCCCGGGTGGTGTGGGACCGCGCCGCGGAGACGGTGCGGGGCCGCGATGGCGCGCGCCGCCTGGCCGTGGAGAACGCCGGCACCATTCCGGACCGCGGGCTGTTCGGCGTGTTCCTGGCGGATGGACGCACGCGGGTGGGCGAGCTGGACGAGGAGATGGTGTACGAGGCCCGGGCGGGCCAGGCATTCATGCTGGGCGCATCCACGTGGCGCATCGAGCAGATCACCCGCGACCGGGTGCTGGTGTCGCCCGCCCCAGGCGCGCCGGGCGCCGTGCCCTTCTGGCGGGGGGAGGGCGTGGGGCGTCCGTACGAGCTCGGCGCTGCGGTGGGCCGCATGGCCCGCGAGATCGCGGCGGCCGATCCGGCCGAGGCAACCGCGCGCCTCCGCGCGGACAGCAGGTTCGACGAACGCGCCGCAGCGAACCTCGTTCGGTACGTGCGCGATCAGGTGGAGGCGACGGGCACCGTGCCGAGCGACCTCGGCATCGTCATCGAGCGCTTCCGGGACGAGATCGGGGACTGGCGCCTGTGCATCCTCTCCCCCTTCGGTGCCCGCGTGCATGCGCCGTGGGCACTGGCCGTGCAGGCCCGCCTGCGCGAGGCCCTCGGCGCCGATCCGCACGTCATATGGAGCGATGACGGCATCGCGTGCCACGTGGTGGATGGCGACGCGCTTCCGCCGGTGGACGTGCTGCTGCCCTCTCCGGAGGACCTGGAGGACCTGATCGTCGGGGAACTGGGCGGCACCGCGCTGTTCGGGTCGCGCTTCCGCGAGAACGCCGCGCGGGCGTTGCTGATCCCCCGCCGCCACCCCGGCCGGCGCACGCCACTGTGGCAGCAGCGCCTCAAGGCGTCGTCGCTGCTGGAGGTCGCGCGCCGGTACGGATCGTTCCCGGTGATCCTCGAGACCTACCGCGAGTGCCTGAACGACTGGTTCGACATGCCGGCGCTGCGCGACCTGCTCACTCGCGTGGCATCGCGCGAGGTCGCCGTGACCGAGGTGGATACCGACACGGCGTCGCCGTTCGCCGGGTCGCTGCTGTTCGAGTACGTGGCGTCGTACATGTACGACGACGACACCCCGGCGGCGGAGCGGCGTGCACAGGCGCTGGCGCTGGACCGCGACCTGCTGCGCGAGCTGCTGGGGCAGGACGAGCTGCGGGACCTCATCGATCCCGCGGCGCTCGATGACCTGGAGGCCGAGCTGCAGGGACGGGCGCCCGACCGCCCCGCGCGTGGCCCGGATGGCGTTCACGACCTGCTGCGGCGCCTGGGCGATCTGGCGGAGACCGAGATCGCCGCGCGCATGGCCGACCCGGGCGCGCTTGCGGAGGTCCTGAACCAACTGGAGCGCGAACGCCGGGCCGCGCGTGCCCGCGTGGCGGGCGAGGATCGCCTGATCGCCGCCGAGGACGCCGGCCGGTACCGCGACGGCCTGGGCGTCATGCCCCCCGCAGGCCTGCCCGACGCCTTCCTGGAACCGGTGCCGCGTGCGCTGGAGGGCCTGCTTGCGCGCTACGCCCGCACGCACGGACCGTTCCGGGCCGCGGACGCCGCACGCCGGCTGGGCGCCTCCCCGGGGCTCGTGGAGCAGACCCTCGGCCTGATGGAGGCCGAGGGCGGGCTGGTGCGCGGCCAGATGCGCCCCGGCGGATCGGGTGAGGAGTGGTGCGATCCCGAGGTGCTCCGGCGGCTTCGCCGCATGAGCGTGGCGCGGCTGCGCCGCGAGGTGGAGCCCACCGACCCCGAGGTGCTCGCGCGCTTCCTGCCGCGCTGGCAGCGGATTGACCACCCCGACTCCCCGCCCGGACCCGATGCGCTCCGCGACACCATCTCCGGACTGCAGGGCATCGCCCTGCCGGCCGCGCAGTGGGAGGGCGAGGCCTTCCCCCGCCGGCTGGGAAGCTATTCCCCGGCGTGGCTCGACCAGCTCGCGGCCGCGGGCGAGATCGCCTGGGTGGGCGCGGGATCACTCGGCTCCGGGGGCGGCGGTCGCGTGGCCATCTACCTGCGCGAGGACGCCGGGGTGTTCGGGCCGCCCACTGCGGATGCCGCACCCGAGGGGGAGGCCGCCGAGCGCATGCGCCAGGCACTCGGCACCGGTGCGCAGTTCCTCGATGACCTCATCGACATCTCCGGCGCCCCGCGTGACGAGGCCGTGGCCGCCCTGTGGCAGCTGGTGTGGGCCGGCGAGGCCACCAACGACCTGTGGTCGCCACTGCGCTCGGGGCCCCGGGGCACGCAGCGGGCCGCGGCATCCCGGGCGCCGCGCGGGCGATCGTGGGGCCGTTCCGCGCGCATGCGGGGAGGCCGCGCGGCGCTCACGGGCGGACGGTGGGCGCTCACGGCGCCGTTGTTCGAGCGCGCCCCGTCGGTGACCGACCGCCGCCGCGCGCTGGCGGAGATCCTCCTCGACCGCCACGGCATCGTCACGCGCGGCGGGGTGCTGGGCGAGGGGATCGCGGGCGGGTTCAGCGCGGTGTATCCCGAGCTCGGCCAGATGGAGACCCTGGGCCTGTGTCGCCGCGGGTACTTCGTGGAGGGCCTCGGCGGCGCGCAGTTCGCCCTGCCGGGCGCCATCGACCGGCTTCGCGACCTGCGGGTGGAACGCCTGGAGGACGAGGAACCCGATGTGCTCATCCTGGGAGCAGCCGATCCGGCGCAACCCTACGGAGCGGCGCTGCCATGGCCACGCCGCGAGGGCGGGCGGTCGCCCTCGCGCGTGTTCGGCGCCCAGGTGGTGCTGGCGGACGGCGTTCCCGTCACGCACGTGGAGCGCGGCGGGCGCACCATGACCACGCTGGTCGACCCCGAGCACCGGTTCCTGGAGCCGGGGCTGCACGCACTCGCGCAGTGGGCGCGGGCCGACCGATCCCGCCGGCTGCGCATCGAGCGCATCGACGGCGGCCCCGCTGCGGATTCCCCGGTGGCGCCGGCCATGGAGCGGGCGGGATTCCGTGTGGGCCTCCGGGGCATGGAGGCAGGCGACTGATGCCCGAGGGCCAGGTCAGTCATCGCAATGCGATCGTCCTCACCCGTGCCATCGCGGGCAGCCCGCTCACGCGCGTGCATGTGCCCGAGCCGCGCCTGGCGCCCCAGCGCATCGACGCGCGCCTCACGGGTGACGTGCTGGAGCGGATGGAGGCGCGGGGAAAGCATCACCTGTTCCGGTTCCGCAGCGGGCGGGTGCTGCATTCGCACTTGCGCATGGGCGGCGCATGGCGGGCGTACCCCGCGGCAACCGAGCCCCCGGAGCGCGGCCTGTGGCTGGTGCTCGCCACGGACCACGGGGTGGTGGCCCAGTACCGCGGTCCGGTCATCCACCTGCTCGAACCCGGTGCGCCCCTGCCCGCGGTGGACGCCCTGGGGCCCGACCTGCTCGGTGACCAGGCCGACCCCGAGGCCATCGGGCGCCTGCTGCTGGACATCGAGCCCACGCGCCAGGTGGGCGATGCGGTCATGGACCAGCACGTGATGAGCGGCATCGGCAACGTCTACAAGAGCGAGACCCTGTTCCTCGCCGGCATCGACCCGTGGCGCCCCGTGGGGGGCCTCACCGGGGAGGAGGCCGGGTCGATCGGCCGCATCGCCGCGGAACTGCTGGCCACCGGCGTGCGCGACCGGGGCCGCATCCGCACCTGGCGGCCGCCCCTCGGCGCCGCGCGGCCCGGCGAGCGCACATGGGTGTACGGCCGCCGGGGCCGCCCGTGCCGGCGCTGCGGCACCCCGGTACGCTCACGCGGGCAGGGGACCTCCAACCGCACCACCTACTGGTGCCCGGCCTGCCAGCACTGAGCGTGGAACGCCACTACGACACCCAGCGCGTCGAGATGTTCACCGACGCCATTCTCGCCGTCGCCATCACGCTGATGGTGCTGCGGATCGACCCCCCGCAGCCCGAACCGGGGCAGACGATCGGGCAGGCATTCGCCAGCGACACGGTGCCACTCATCATCTACTTCCTCATCACCTTCACGGTGATCGTGATCTTCTGGCGCCATCACCACGACGTCTTCAAGAGGCTGCCGGAGAAGCTCACCACCCCGGAACTCGCCGCCAACATGGCGTTCGTGGCGTGCATCTGCCTCGTACCATTCGGCTTGGAGTTCTTCGCCGCCGAGGATCCCTCGTACCTGTCGGTGGGCGTCTACGCGGGGCTGATGTCGCTGGCCACGTTCTCGCTCGGCGCCATTTCACGCCTGGCCTTCGGCAACTGGAATGCGGTGGTGATCATCGGCGGCCTGGTGTTCCTGCTGGCCATCCCCTTCGCTCCGCTGCTCGGGGGCTGGTGCCTGATGCTGTGGCTCCTGAACCGGCCGATCAACCTGGCATGGCAGCGCATTGCCGCCCGCCGGGCAACGGACACTCCCTAGGCCTGCACGGCGGTCGTCACCCCGGAGCCCGCGTCGTCCTCATCGATCTGCGCCGCGGTCTCGCCACCGATCAGGATGGTGAGCGCGGTCAGGTACAGGAAGACCAGGAAGATCACCACCGCGCCCAGGCTTCCGTACACGCGGTTGTACGATCCGATGTTGTCCACGTACAGCCGGAACAGGTTGGCCACGATGAACCAGCCGATCACGCCGACGAGGGCACCCAGCAGCGCGCTGCGCATGGGGATGCGCTGCCCGTTGGGCGCGAAGTGGTACAGCAGCACCAGGTAGCCCCAGAAGATGAGGGCACCGGCCAGCGACACCACCACCTGGATCACCACCTGGGTGGAACGCGGGGCACCCACCCGCTCCACGACCCACTGCAGCACCCCGGGACCGAAGACGGCGAGGATGGTCGTGAGCACCACCACCAGGGCCGTGGCGATGGCCAGCGACAACGCGCGGGCCTTGCCCTTCAGCCATGGACGGTGGGGACGCTCGAAGGCGTCGTCCAGGCCGTCCATCAGCGACCCGGCGACGTTCCCGGCCAGCCATACGCCGGTGATGAGACCCAACACCAGGAACAGGATTGACTGCCCTGCGCTCGACGATGCCGCCTGCAGCAGGCCATCGAGGAAGTCAGCCAGCTGGTCGGGCACCGTGCCCCGCGTGTTGTCCACCAACGTGGAGTACGACTGCGGGCTCGCCACCAGCCCGATCACCGAGATGAGCACGAACGCGAAGGGGATGGACGCCACGAACGACACGTAGGCGAACTGGCTGGCACGAGCCATCTGTGAATGGCGCGCCACGCGACCGGCCACGGCCGCGGTGAGGTGCCACAGGCTGCGCGCGACGCGCATCAGGTGCCCCGCCCGGGGCTAGCGGCTCTGGGAGAGCAGCACTGCCAGGTCGGCATACGCAAGGCCGTTCGCCACCGGCGGAAGCCCCAGGTCGTGGTCGAGGGCGGCGGCCAGGGCGCGCGCACGGGACAGGACGGCGTCATGCACGGGCTGCCCCGGGGCGGCATCGGCGATGCGCTTGGCCTCGTTGCGCAACTGGTTCAGGTCGGCGGCCGGCGAGTTGAAGACCGGCCGGTCGCCCGGCGTCCATGCGGGTACTGCGTCCTCGGCCGGCGTGGTCTCTGCGTTTTCGGTGCTCACGCGGGGCACCTTAGCGCGTAGCCGCGGATCAGCGGTCGTCTGCCGGTGAGGCCTCAGGGCGCGCTGCCGCGATGTCCATGAGGGTCTGCTGGCTGGAGAACGGGGCGCCCCCCTCGGCCGGGCGCACCCGCTCCCATGAGCGGTCCGGGTGCAGGCGCCATGCCGTTGCGGTGTCGGCGAGCATGACGTCCAGCACCGACGTGAGTTCGGCGGCCACCACGGGATCGTCGACGGGCGCCACCAACTCCACCCGGTCGTCGAGGTTGCGGGCCATGATGTCGGCAGATCCCATGTACACCGCGCGCTCTGCGCCACTGGTGAACTCGAAGATGCGCGAGTGCTCGAGGAAGCGCCCGACCACCGAGAGCACGTGGATGTTCTCGCTGACGCCCGGCATTCCGGGCACGAACCCGCACACGCCACGCACGCAGAGATCCACGTGCACGCCCGCGCAGGAGGCCCGGAACAGTGCCTGGATCAGCCGGCCATCGATGAGCGAGTTGAGCTTCATCCGGATGTGCCCGGGGTGCCCCTGCCCATGGCGCTCGGTGACCCGGTCGATCCTCTCGATCAGCGCACCGCGCAGGTGCTCGGGTGCAACCAGCGCCCTCCTGTACTGAGGCGGGCGAGCGAACCCGGTGAGATAGTTGAAGAGTTCCGCCACGTCGTCCACCACGTCATCGCGGCACGTGAAGAGCCCCATATCGGTGTACAGGCGCGCGGTGGTGGGGTGATAGTTGCCCGTGCCGATGTGCGCGTAGCGGCGCAGGCGGTTGCCCTCGCGCCGCACCACCAGGCACAGCTTGGCATGCGTCTTCAGCCCGGGCAGTCCGTACACCACGTGCACGCCCGCGCGCTCCAGCGCCTTGGCCCACCGGATGTTCTGCTCCTCATCGAACCGCGCCTTCAGTTCCACCAGGCACACCGTGCCCTTGCCGCGCTCGGCGGCCCGGATAAGGGCCGGCACGATTGGCGTGTCACCGCTGGTGCGGTACAGCGTCTGCTCGATGGTGACCACGTCGGGGTCATCGGCGGCCTCGTGAACGAACCGGGCCACGCTGGCCTCAAAGGAGTCGTACGGGTGATGCACGAGGATGTCGCCGCGGCGGATCTCCGCGAAGATGTCGCCATCGTCGCGCCCACCCATGAGGCGCGCGGGAACCCGGGGCTCCCACGGCCGGTCCTTGAGCTCCGGGCGATCGAGCGACGCCACCTGCCACAGGGCCGTCTGGTCGAGCAGGCTCGATATGGGATAGACCTCGGAATCCGAGACGCCGAGGCCATCCTTGATGTCCTCCAGCAGCGTGTCGCTGCTGCGCGCCTCCACCTCCACGCGCACGGGCCCGCCGAAACGGCGTCGGCTCAGTTCGCGC
>Ga0181574_10003332_pt1 | contig 14295 bp, 14 predicted proteins | sample 101ome_24_FD_145600 | JGI IMG/M metagenome (GOLD analysis project Ga0181574, IMG submission 145600) | Coastal salt marsh microbial communities from the Groves Creek Marsh, Skidaway Island, Georgia - 101410AT metaG (spades assembly) | ecosystem: Environmental > Aquatic > Marine > Intertidal zone... | reverse complement strand
TTGACCTTAGACAACAAGGGCTGGCGTCCCACTGGCTCGTAGGCATCTTTGCCTGTGTTTTTGGGTTTATAGGAATCTCATGGTTCGATGACTCTGAGTCAAACATGTCGTCCTATGAAGACCCCTCACTTTGTTACCACGTTCCGCGTAAGGTCGATGATGTCAATCGTCCTAAAGGAAAACACAGTTTAGTGCTAGACGACTCTTTTGTGGCCTTTAAGGAAGCCGTTGGTTTTAAGGAGTCCGGTGGAAACTATCAGGCCGTCAATCGATTTGGCTATTTAGGCAAGTATCAGTTCCATATGAATACCCTCAAACTTCTGGGCGTAAAAGATCAGAAACGGTTCTTGAGTGATTCTGAACTTCAAGAAGAAGCGTTTTATTGGTACACGGCTCGCAATAAGTGGATCTTGAGAAAAGACCTCAAGCGCAGTGTGGGTCAAACCATCCACGGCATTCTGATTACTGAATCAGGTATTTTGGCGGCGGCGCATTTGGCCGGAGCAGGGAATGTAAAAAAGTTTCTTAGAAGTCAGGGCCAGTATCAATTTCAAGATGCCTTTGGGACCAGCATTCAGAACTATTTGAGCGCATTTGCCGACTACGACACGCGTGCTGTGCCGGCTCTGGATCAATGGGTGAGTTTATAAGTACTTCTAAAACCGCCGGATTCTGTGCGATGACTAATCGCTTTGAAACAAAAATATACACGGCCGTTTGTGCAAATCAACAGAATTCATTTTCCAGCGATCTATGGTCTTGGTTTGAATGAATTCATCGGCCTCACCAAGGTTACAGGCCACACATAGTTTTGTTTTTTTTGCCAAAGTTTGAATTAAGGCTTCCAGCATTTGATTGTTGCGATAAGGCGTTTCGATAAAAATTTGCGTTTGCTGTAATTGCTGAGACTGCTTCTCAAGCTGTTTTAATGTTCTTTTCCGATCTTGTTTATCGATGGGCAAATAACCGTGAAAAGCGAATTGTTGACCGTTTAAGCCACTGGCCATTAGTCCCAATAAAATCGATGACGGACCGACCATAGGAATCACTTGTATTCCATGTTCATGGGCCAGGCCTATAATTTCTGCACCCGGATCAGCGACTCCAGGACAGCCTGCATCACTAATGATTCCGAGATCGGCTCCTTCAAAACAAGGATCGATGAATTTCGGTAAATCTGTGGGATTAGTGAATTTATTAATGGTATTGATCTGAAGGTCAGATTGCTTTTTGCTCGGGCAGATGGACTTGATAAATTTACGCGCATTTTTTTCGTGTTCAACCACATAGTGATCGATGGAGTCAATCACCTTCGAAATGCTTAAGGGTAAAACATTATTGGGAGGAACTTCTCCCAGCGGGCACGGAATAAGATAAATACGTCCTCTATGCGACATCAAACCAAAGTGCTTAGTGTTGAATCAAAATTTTACCAATCTTTTGCAGCCCTTGCTCATGGTTGGTTTTTATTAGGTACAAACCGCTTGGCCAGGATTGGGTATCTATAGTGACCTTATTGTCTTGAGTTGTTTTTTCCTCTATGAGTTTTCCACTTAGGTCGAAAATCATGTAGCTGGTCAAATAATCGGATTTGAGGACAACATGATTGTTAGCGGGGTTTGGACTCAACTGTTGATTCAAAGAGAACTGATTCACATTTAAAACCACCTCAGGCTCGATTTTATAGACGATGCCATTAAAGGCGCAAACATAGAGTTCTCCATTTATATCCTCACCGAATGAAGCCCAATTCTCTCCAAAGCTTTGTTGGTAGACTAATTCGCCACTGCTGCTTTCAAGGACCCCCATATAGCCCGAGACAAAATCGGCAAAGAGATAATGGCCAACAAGAGGTGAGCTAAGAGCACCGCGATATACATAACCTCCGGTAATGCTGCTGCCCACATTATGAGGATAAACTGCAATAGGAAATTCCATGGTCGAAGGGTCCGCACAGTTGTTGGTGTTGTAGGTTGCATTTCCTTCATAACAGCGCCAGCCGTAATTGATTCCGGCTTCAGTGTAGGCCACCCGATTGATTTCTTCATAGGCATTTTGCCCTACATCGGCAATCCACAAGTCTCCATTATCTCGATCAAAAGTGAATTTCCAGGGATTTCGCAATCCGTAGGCCCAAATTTCCTGTGCTTCGGTGGTGCTCCCAAAAAACGGATTATCTGGCGGGATGCCATAATTTTGACCTCCTGAGGGATTGTCAATGTCTAATCTCAACATTTTGCCCAATAAACTGCTGTTATTTTGGCTAAAATTCTGAGGATCACCGCCACTGCCACCATCGCCCATGCCAATGTATAAATATCCATCAGGTCCAAATGCAATGCAACCGCCGTTGTGATTGCCATAGGGTTGACCAATACTCAAGATAGGGAGTTCGCTGTTTGGGTCTGCTAAATCAGGATCAAGGGCATCGACGCTAAAACGGGAAATTTGAGTGTCTCCATTTGGATCTGTATAGTTGACAAAAAAGTAGCCGTTGTTGGCATAATCAGGATGAAAGGCCAGGCCCAATAATCCGCGTTCACCACCGCTGGAAATGGACCCGCTTAAATTTAAAAAGGGGCTTGTGTTAACGCTGCCATCAGGATTTAAAATTTTAATCCGACCACCTTGTTCGACAATAAAAAGACGTTCATCTCCTGCGTGTTGAATGTTCAATGGTGCACTAAATCCTGAAGCAAAGGGACTTAGGTCAAATGATTGTGCCTGTAGTGTAGCACTAATCAAAAAGGTCAAAAAAGTCAAAAAGGTCAATCGAGGATTCATCTTAAAACGTATTAAATGAGACAAGCCACTGAATAGGGGTTAGCGTTATGGGTAAAGCTAGTTATTATTTTGTTCTAATTCACTAGAAATTACCTCGCACGCTCGATCAATGAGATCAAAGACATTGACAAATCCCGATGGACCACCGTAGTACGGATCTGGTACATCTACACCTTCACCTGGAAAAAGGGCGTCGAGCAAAAGACGTAGTTTTTTTTGATCCCCATCCGTTCGAGCAAGCGATTTGAGGTCGGTTAAATTGCTCTGATCCATGGCATAGATCAGATCGAATTCATCAAAAAATTCTGGTTTGAATTGCTGGGCTCGTTGGGTGCTGATGTCTAAACCTTTTTGTGAAGCGATGGAGATACTTCTCGGATCTGGAGGATTGCCCACATGCCAACCACCAGTACCTGCAGATTGAATGCTAAACCGCTCGGAATCAAGTTTTTGTTGCAAAATGCCCTCAGCCAGTGGTGAACGACATATATTGCCCAAACAGACCATCAGTATTTTTGTTTTTTCCATAAAAAATAAATCCCGAAGGCTCGGGATTTAGAGGGTTAATTTCTTGTTCAAGTCTTCCACGTATTTACGGAATTGCTTGTCTGTACTGGAAAGATTGTCTACTGTTTTGCAGGCGTGTAGCACCGTGGCGTGATCGCGTTGCCCAATCTGAGAACCGATGGAAGCCAATGAGGCTTTGGTAAATTTTTTCGCAAAAAACATCGCGAGCTGACGCGCCTGTACGATATGTCTTTTTCTGGTTTTTGACTGCAAGGTGTCAACGTCCATTTGGAAGTATTCACTGACGACTTTCTGAATGTAATCAATGGAGACTTCACGTTTGGTGTGTTTGACGTAATTATCCACAATCTTTTTGGCCAAATCAATGGTGATTTCTCTTCGGTTAAATGAAGAGTGAGCGATTAGTGAGATAATGGCTCCTTCTAACTCACGAATGTTGGTTTTGATGTTGTTGGCCAAAAATTCTACGATATCTTCAGGCATTTCAACCCCGTCTCGATAAAGTTTATTTTTGATAATGGCAACCCTGGTTTCATAATCCGGATGGTTGAGTTCGGCAGAAAGGCCCCATTTAAAGCGAGAAAGCAGACGTTGTTCTATATCCATCATATCAACCGGTGCCTTATCACTGGTCAAAATAACTTGCTTGCCGTTTTGATGCAGATGATTAAAAATGTGGAAGAACACATCTTGCGTTCCTGCTTTTCCCGAAAGCAGCTGAATGTCATCGACAATCAATACATCAATGATTTGATAGAAATGGATGAAGTCGTTTCGATTATTTTTTTTGACCGATTCAATGTACTGCTGGGTAAATTTTTCTGCAGAAATGTACAGAACGGTCTTTTCTGGGTATTTTTCTTTGATTTCTACCCCTATGGCGTGGGCCAAATGGGTTTTACCCAAACCAACCCCTCCAAATATGAGTAAAGGGTTAAAGGAAGTGCCTCCAGGTTTATTGGCCACAGCATAACCGGCTGATCGGGCCAGACGATTTGAATCCCCTTCCAAAAAGTTCTCAAAACTGTAGTTCGGATTGAGTTGAGATTCAATTTTTACATTGCGAATCCCCGGAATTACAAAAGGATTTTTTAGTTCAGGGCTTTTGTGCTTTAATGGCACATCGACTTCCTGGCCTTTTAGTTGACCTCGATTCGCGCTTGGGATTTTTTCGGTGAACGGTTGCTTGTTGCCGTAAGTGTTTTCCATCTTGATGATGTACACCAGTTTGGCTTTGGTTCCTAGCTCACGTGTCAAAGAAACCTTGAGGAGTTTAACATAGTGCTCTTCAAGCCACTCGTAGAAGAATTTACTTGGCACTTGAATGCTGAGCGCATGGTCAACAAGTTTTACGGCTTTGATGGGTTCGAACCAGGTTTTGTACGCTTGCGATGAAATGTTGTCTTTGATAAAGGACAAGCAATTTCCCCAAACTGATTCCGCAGTTCTCCCCATGATTAATTAAAGCGTTTTATGTTGGTTAAAAAACAGAATGAAATTAGCGATCCGAGGACCCAGTGCTAACATTTTCTTAACAATACAAATATGTGAACAAAAAATCTAAAAAAAAAATAGAAAGCCTATTGAATTTTGATTTTTTTTTTCTCATTATTACGAGAGCCCGCTCACAAAAATTTTGATCTCATTTTATGTATAAAATTAATGTCCTGTAAAACAGTATGTAAAATTCGTGTTCGCTATGGCGAAACCGACCAAATGGGCTATGTTTACTACGGAAACTACGCCTTGTACCTCGAACAGGCTAGAACAGATTGGCTGAGAAAAATGGGTCACACCTACAAATCTTTAGAGTCAGAAAATGTTTTGCTTCCCGTGACTCAATTGAGCATAAATTATCATGCTCCCGGACATTATGATGACCTGCTCGAAATTGAAACGACATTGATTCAAAAACCAGCGGTAAAAATAGAATTTTCCTACACGATTTATAATCAAGAGAATAAGCGCTTGGTGACCGCTCAAACCACCCTCGCTTTTGTCGATAAAAAAACTGGAAAAATACGTCAGGCTCCAGACTACCTTCTGGAATCCATTGATAAAAATATGAAGTCTTAAGGCGACTTGTTTTTACGCGTTAAAAATTTTCCATGAAGTTTAGTGGATCGATAGGTCCACCTGTTGAAAAGTTGTCCAATATAATCGTGCCTTTTCTTGATCTGTGATTGGCAATTGAAAAATAACTCGGCTTTTTCTATCGATGTGCTTTTGCTCAACGGTGTATTGATTTGTTTTTATCCATTGCATTACTGCGCCGACTTGTTCATATTCAAAACGCAGTTCAGCTTGTCTATGGAGGTGCTGTGTCATGAATTCCGATTGTTCTAAAGTCAGTTGAGCTGTTGTCTTATAGGCTTTAATTAAGCCGCCCACCCCTAATTTAGTTCCGCCAAAATATCGAATCACCGCTATGGCCGTATTGGTCAGACTAAAAGATTGAATCTGACCAAGAATTGGAGTTCCGGCACTGTGACTAGGTTCTCCATCGTCATTCACACGAGTTTCACTGGGGTCCATCCCGACCTTATAGGCATAGCAGCAATGATTGGCCCCATTGTGATTATTTTTTAGTTGATCAAAAAATGCCAATGCGTCCTCGGGGCTACTGATATTTTTGCTGAAACCGATGAATTTACTGCCTTTACTTTTATAGAGGACATCACTGGCGCCTTGTTTTATGGTTTTAAAACTGGTTTTAGCCTTAGTCATTATTCTTTTGAAAAATAGAGCAGTTCATCAGTCCCATATTCAGTGAGGCTTTTTGGATTTCCGGGCATTCTTGGGGCTTTGAGACCCTCGTTCCAGTCATTCGGACTCTGGTAAACATAACACTCATCCCAGAGGTCGGCGTCTATGAATTGCTGCAGTGTCTTAGCCCCTCCTTCTACAAGGACACTCTGTATGTCGTTTTTATAGAGTTCATGAAGTAACTCACCGACGGTGTCAACTCGATTTCGCTGAATCCAAAGCACCTCTTTTGTCGGGCGTTGGCTTCCTCCTAAAACCACTTTCGTTGGGTTATTTTCATTCCATCGATAGGCGGTCAATTTGGGTTGGTCCTCAAGCCAAGTATTGTATCCAACCAGGATGGCCTGTTCTTTACTGCGCAAACTATGGGCGTGTTGTCTTGAATACGCATTAGAGATCCAAACTGGACGATTGATTTCTTTAGAATGTGGCGCAAAAAATTGATTTTTGGTTTGTGCCCATTTTAAGACCAGGTGTGGTCTTTTATCTCGGTGAAAGCGAAAGAATCGTTTATTCAGTGCTTGAGCCTTTTGCTCAAGAACTCCGGTGATGACCTTTAGACCATGATCTTTGAGATAATCAATGCCCGATCCATTTACTTTTTTATTTGAATCAATACAGCCGATGACTACGGTTGTTATGCCATGACTTGCTACCAGTGGGGCACATGCTCCTGTTCGACCGATATGATTGCAGGGTTCGAGGTTGACATATAAGGTAGCGCCCTTGAGCTCATCGGCTTTGGCTTGCATGATGGCATGCGCTTCGGCATGGGGCCCACCAGCGTGATGATGCCAACCCTCAGCGATGATTTTTCCATCTTTCACAATGACACAGCCAACCATGGGGTTGGGGTAGGTAGTGCCCCAGCCGTTTTTGGCCAACTGAAGGCAACGTTCCATGAATTTTTCGTGTATCTTCACCCTTCAAAAGTACCATTAAAATTTCACTCAAAAAATGCTGCAGATTCGATGCATCCAGCCTGGTGATGATCCAGAAATGGGTCAGTTAATTCGCTCAGTTTTGCTCGAGTTCAATGTGCCCAAAGTCGGTACCGCTTATGCCGATCCCTCTTTGGACGCCATGTATCAATTCTACCAAAGCCCCAAATCACGATATTATGTGTTGACCGATGGTCAAACAATTTTTGGTGGAGCCGGGATTGCTCCATTGGCCAATTTTCACAGCAACTATTGCGAGTTGCAGAAAATGTACTTTTCCAAGCAAGCGCGATCAAAAGGTTACGGGCGCCAAATGATGGACTTATGCCTCAAATTTGCTGTGGCTGAAAAATTTGATTTTTGTTATATCGAAACCATGGATTATATGAAGCGCGCCCAAGCGCTGTATCTACGATCAGGTTTTGATTACATTGACGGTCCTTTAGGGGATACTGGTCATCATGCCTGTGGGATTAAAATGTTAAAAACCATAAGCCAATTATGACGGTCAAGCAATGGCAACAGCATTGGATGAATGCCTTGAGTGCCATCTATCCAAATGAAGAATCGAGAAGCCTTTTGATTATGGTCCTTTCGACCCGTTTTGGTTGGGAGGCGGTAGACTTGGTGATCCAGCAAAAGACCGAGCTTGTGGATGTTGATCAGAAGTGGCTTAATCAGGTGTTGAGCCGGCTGTTGAATAACGAACCCATTCAATATGTCTTAGGTTGTGTTCGGTTTTTCGGCCATGAGTTTAAGGTGTCTAAAGGAGCACTTATTCCAAGACCTGAAACCGAGCAGCTTGTCCGACTAATGCTCGACTTGGAGAGAGAAAAAAAACCAAAAAAGGCGCTGGATATAGGGACTGGAAGCGGTTGCATCGCCTTAAGTGCAGCAGCATCAATGAAGGAAACCCAATGGCAGGCTTGGGATATCTCTAAAGAGGCCTTGACCTTGGCCAAAGAAAATCAAACCAGTATTGGGGCGGAGGTCCAATGGCAAGTCCAAGACGTTTTCAAGCCCTGGCCAAGTCAGTCATTTGACCTGGTGGTATCGAACCCGCCGTACATTCCTCTGAGTGAAAAACCATTAATGCACAATAATGTAAGACAGCACGAGCCACATGGGGCACTTTTTGTCTCGGATGAGTATCCTATTAATTACTATGAGCGAATTGCAGATCAAGGGCGGCATCATCTTAACCCGGGAGGGCGTCTTTATTTTGAATGTCACTACCGCTATGCTGATCAGGTTCATCAGATGCTCGAGACCTTGGCCTACACCCAGGTCATTACGCGCGAAGATGAGTGGGGAAAACCCCGTTTTGTTTTGGGAGTGCGCCCGGAAAACTAAGGCACTAATTTATCTGTATTTGGTCGATATCTCGCCGCCGGAATCCTTATATTTGTCCTATGAGTGTGGAAGAAAAAATCAATTCACTCCGCCTTGAATTAGAGGCCCATAATCACCGCTATTACGTGTTGGATACACCAGTGATTTCTGACTTTGAATTCGATCGATTGCTCAGAGAACTGCAAGATTTGGAGCGCGATCATCCACAATTTGCCGATCCAAATTCACCCACCCAACGTGTCGGGGGTTCGATCACCAAGTCTTTTGAGACTGTGGTGCACGATCACAGGATGTATTCTTTGGACAACAGCTATTCTAAAGAAGATTTATTGGATTGGGAAGCCCGTGTCAAAAAAGTCGTCGATGGACCGGTGACTTATATGTGTGAACTAAAATACGATGGTGCTTCAATCAGTTTGACTTACGAGCAAGGACGTTTGCTAAGAGCCGTTACCCGTGGTGATGGACTGCAAGGCGACGAGGTAACCGCAAACATACGTACCATAAACACTGTCCCCCTAAAAGTTAATGCGCCAAATTCGGAGCGATTTGATATTAGGGGAGAAATCATCATGACTAAATCAGGCTTTCAGCAGCTGAACGAACAGCGGGCAGCGCTGGGAGAGGAATTGTTCAAAAACCCAAGAAACACGGCATCAGGGAGTTTAAAACTCCAGGACAGTGCAGAGGTTGCCAAAAGACCACTCACTTGTTTCCTCTATAGCATTCAAGGGGCAAAATGGCCCATTGACACCCAAGAAAGTATGTTGGATCAAGCCCGCGCCATGGGATTTAAGGTGCCGGCCCAAGCCAAAGCTGCAGCCGACATGAATCAGGTTATGGCTTTTATCGATTACTGGGACCAACACCGACACGAGCTGCCGTATGAAATCGATGGTGTTGTAATTAAAGTCAATGATCTCAATCAACAAGTCGAGCTGGGATATACCGCAAAGGCCCCCAGATGGGCCATGGCCTATAAATTTAAAGCAGAAGAAGTACAGACTGAATTGTTGAATGTGGTTTATCAAGTCGGCCGAACTGGGGCGATTACGCCTGTGGCGGAGCTAAGACCTGTTGAATTAGCAGGAACCGTTGTCAAGCGTGCCTCATTGCACAATGCCGATCAAATCGAGAAATTAGATCTGCATTTTGGTGATGTAGTTGTGGTTGAAAAAGGGGGAGAAATTATTCCTAAAATAACGGCCGTCCGCGATCATTTGCGCCGAGAAGATGCCCTGCCTGTTGGCTTTATAGAGTCCTGTCCTGAGTGTGAATCACCTCTTATTCGGCTGTCGGGCGAAGCCCAGCATTATTGTCCTAATGAATCCGAGTGCGCGCCACAGATTATCGGCCGCATCAGTCACTACATTTCTCGAAAGGCCATGGACATCGATGGGTTGGGTGAGGAGACGGTTGCCTTGATGGTACGTCAAGGCCTTATCAATGATTTTGCGGACTTATACGGTTTGAGGATGGATCAGGTCGTCCCCTTGGAGCGCATGGGGCAGAAGAGTGCTGAAAATCTAATTCAGGGGGTAAAAGACTCACTAAAACAGCCCTATCACAAGGTATTATTCGCTTTGGGTATTCGACATGTGGGAGAAACAGTGGCGCAGAAATTGGCCCAGGCCTTTACTGACATTGATACACTCAAGGCGGCAACCCAAGATGAATTATTGGCCGTGGACGATATTGGCGTGAAAATTGCCGACAGTCTAATGGCATATTTTTCTGATTCGGACAATTGGCATCGCATCGAGCGACTCCGGAGCTACGGCTGTCAATTTGAAGCTATGGGTACAGAACAAATACAATTGAGTTCAGCTGCACTGGACGGATTGTCGTTTGTGGTATCCGGTGTATTCCAAAAGGTCAGTCGGGCCGAATTAAAGAATTTAATCACTGAACATTCGGGTAAAGTCGTGGGCAGTATTTCTGGCAAGACTTCCTATGTGGTCGCTGGTGATCAGATGGGTCCGAGCAAACGTCAAAAGGCGGATCAATTGGGTATACCCATTATTGGTGAGAACGACTTTTTTGAAATGATTAACAAGGCGAATTGATTCTATGGAATTGTGGCATCAAATTAGAGAATGGCTTAAAAAGAAATGGCTCGGCCGAGACTTGGCACAGGCTTTAAAATCTCGTGATCGCTCCCAGATTAACGCCAAATGTCGTACGCTTGGAATTTTAATAGATGAGCAAGTGGTTCCCGAGTTTGATGCCTTGTACGATTGGTATGTAGCATTAAACATGGCCCCAAAGGACATTAAGATTTTTACTTATTTGGAGGTCAAAAAGAAATTACCCACGTTAAGGCAAAATCAATTGACCAATGCAGATTTTGATTGGCAGGGTCGGATTGACAATCCTGGAGCCTTGGAATTCATCGAGACCTCTTTTGACGTGCTGTTGTCGCTGTACAATCCTGGCAATGAATTGTTAGATTTGGTCGTGGCCAAGTCCAAAAGCAAGTTCAAAGTCGGTAGTCAGGGGCTTAATCCGGCTCTATTTGACCTTTCTCTTGGCGTGTCACCAGAGCGTCTGGAATTGCTGCGTAGTGAGTTTGTCAAGTATATGGGGATTTTAAATAAGAAAATATGAACGAGTTAATAGGAACAGGAGTGGCCCTAGTCACCCCTTTTGATCGAAGTGGTCATTTAGATGAACAGGCGTTGAGTGTTTTAGTCAATCATCAAATCAATTGCGGCATTAACTATTTGGTGGTCATGGGAACGACCGGAGAAAGCGTCACCTTGAGCAAAAAAGAGAAAGAACGTGCTTTAAGCCTAGTTCTTGAGGAGAACCAAGGTCGGGTCCCTGTGGTACTCGGTGTTGGTGGAAACGACACTCAGGCCGTTGTAGAGGCCGCTCAGTCCGTTAATGCGGATGATATTGCGGCTGTATTATCGGTATGCCCGATGTACAATAAGCCCACTCAGTCAGGTCTTAAGGCCCATTTTCAGGCTATAGCCGATGCCAGTAATGTTCCGGTTATTCTTTACAATGTCCCTGGAAGAACTGCGAGTAATTTGTTGCCAAAAACAGTGGCTGAGCTCAGTGAGCATCCAAACATTATAGGCATAAAAGAGGCCTCAGGGGACTTGGGACAAGCCATGGAGGTCATTGGGCTGGTCTCATCTGATTTTTTGGTTATCTCGGGTGATGATCATCTAGCCCTTCCCATGACACTCATGGGGGGTAAAGGGGTCATCTCTGTTATTGGCCAGGCATATCCGTCTGAATTCAGCACGATGATTCAGGCGGGTCTAAAGGGCGATTTGTCCAAAGCTTTGGCCTTGCATTACCCTTTGTTGCCCGTTATTGAACTCATCTTTGAGCAAGGTAACCCCGCTGGAATTAAATGCTTATTGGCTGAAATGGGGTTGGTTCAAAACGCTCTGAGATTGCCCTTAGTCCAGGTCGACGAAACATTGGCAGAACGCATTGGTAATTTTGCACGTCAGTTTAAATCTTAAAGTCACCATTTTCGTGGACTTACTGGAGGTATTGGACGCCCTTAATGACCTAAAAATCTATTTTTAATACTGTTATTTATTGCTTACTTTTGCCCGATGAATTGGAATCACCGCAATATTGCTATTGCTCTTGTTTTGAGTATTTTGACCACAGGATGTGGAGAATATCAGAAGTTATTACGTTCTGACGACACCTCGGCCAAATACAGCATGGCTGACTCGCTCTACAAGGCCAACAAGTTCAAAAAGGCATTGCCCTTGATGGAGCAAATTGTGCCGATTTATCGAGGAAAACCTCAGGCTGAACCATTGATGTATCGCTATGCCAATACCTTTTATAATCTCGAGGATTATTATTTGGCTGGTTATCAATTTGAACGATTCGTAGCGTCCTACCCCAAGAGTGATTCTCTTGAAATGGCTGCATACAAGTCGGCTAGAAGTTATTATGAATTATCACCCAGATTTTCTTTAGACCAAAAGGATACTTACATCGCCTTGGAAAAACTTCAAGGATTTGTGGACAACTATCCTGACTCTAATTTTAGAGGTGATTGCAATACTATGGTTCAAGAGTTGAAGGTAAAATTAGAGCGCAAGGATTTCGAAACGGCCAAGCAATATTTTCGAATCAGTGATTATAAAGCCTCGATTAAAGCTTACGATAATTTCATCAAGGATCACCCGGGATCGATTTATCGAGAGGAGGCCTATTTTGGTCGACTTGAAGCAGCTTTTGTTTTGGCCCAAAACAGTGTTTCCTATTTGGTTGAAGAGCGCCTAAAAACCGCCAAAAAATATTTTGAAAGTTTTATGAAGTATTACAGCAATGGCCCCAAGCGCGGTCAAGCTGAGGAAATACTCTTGAAAATAAATACCCAATTACAAGAACAGTCATTATCTAAAAATTAATCAACGATCTTTATGAGCGATATTAAAAATTCAGACGCCCCTGTGAATACCACGACTATTGATAAAAATCAATTGGACGCCCCTACAGGAAACATTTATGAGGCAATCTCGATTATTGCCAAACGCGCCACGCAAATTAATGGGGACATCAAAAAGGAACTCACTGAAAAGTTGGATGAGTTCGCGACCTACAACGACAGTTTAGAGGAGATTTTCGAAAATAAAGAGCAAATTGAAGTTTCGAAATTCTACGAGCGATTACCAAAACCACATGCTTTGGCAGTTCAGGAATGGCTCGAAGAGAAAATCTATCACCGCAACACTAAGGATGAGGTGATCGACTAAACGAGCACCCAATCTTATGTTCGCGGGAAAACAAATTTTAATTGGCGTTACCGGAGGCATTGCTGCCTACAAAATACCGTCCTTAGTGCGTTTGCTTAAAAAGGAAGGCGCTGAGGTTCGCGTGGTTATGACCCCGGATGCCCGTGAATTTGTTGCGCCGCTTACCTTATCGGTACTCTCCGAAAATCCAGTCTTTTGGACCTTTACAGACGAAGAAGCCTTGGATCAAGGCGTGTGGCACAATCATGTTCATCTAGGGCGATGGGCGGATCTGTTTATCGTAGCACCAGCCACGGCCAACACTTTGTCCAAAATGGCCAACGGCACATGTGATAATCTACTTTTGGCCACTTATCTCTCAGCAGAATGTCCCGTATATTTTGCCCCAGCCATGGATTTGGATATGCACGAGCATCCGGCCACACAGGAATCCTTTGAGCGCCTTACGGGTTATGGGAATTTGATGATTCCATCAGAAGAGGGTCCACTGGCCAGTGGGCTGATCGGTCCAGGAAGAATGGCTGAACCCGAGCACATTGTAGAATTTATTCGACAGGACCTTAAAAGTAAAGCGCCGCTTTCAGGTAAAAAATATTTAATCACAGCAGGGCCAACTTACGAACGGCTTGATCCGGTGCGTTATTTGGGTAATTTTTCCAGTGGAAAGATGGGCTACGCCATTGCTAATCATGTTTCTGCCCTGGGGGCAGAGGTTGTTTTGATCTCTGGGCCAACGGTTGATTTAAAGGTTCAACCTGGGGTGAAAAAGTTTGACGTCGTCACGGGAGAGGAAATGTTTGAAACTGTTTTGGAACATTTTGATGGGTGCGATACCGTGATTTGTTGTGCTGCAGTTGCTGATTTTAAGCCAGCCATTGAGGCCCGACACAAAATAAAAAACAAGACTTCTTCGTTCTCACTTGACTTAAGTCCGACTAGGGATATTGCAGCCCATTTAGGGCAAATCAAGAAGGATCAATTTTTAGTGGGATTTGCTTTGGAGACTCAAGAGGCTTTGGCCAATGCAAAAAGCAAGCTTGAGAAAAAGAATTTAGATTTAATTGTTTTAAATTCGCTTGAAGACAAGGGTGTGGCCTTTGGTAGTGACACGAACAAAGTAACCCTCATTGATCGGGACGGAACAATTACGCCCTTCGACTTGAAGACTAAAGAACTCGTGGCCA
>Ga0181574_10003325_pt1 | contig 14307 bp, 8 predicted proteins | sample 101ome_24_FD_145600 | JGI IMG/M metagenome (GOLD analysis project Ga0181574, IMG submission 145600) | Coastal salt marsh microbial communities from the Groves Creek Marsh, Skidaway Island, Georgia - 101410AT metaG (spades assembly) | ecosystem: Environmental > Aquatic > Marine > Intertidal zone... | reverse complement strand
TCTCGCGCGGGTTTGGGGGAAAGGAGGCGTCGGGTGGGGCGCGAGGCTCGCGCTTCTGGAGTCGGCGGGGGATACGGGCTCTAGGCGCACTGTCGAAGCGGGACGCCACTCGGCCGCCCTCGCCCCGACAGCTGAGGCCCGTTGCCTGTCGCCCCGCCCCGCCCTGACTGTTGCCGCATGTTCAATCCCCCAACTCAAGCCGCCGCGACCGCCTGCGGCGTAAAGGCACCGCTACTGATAAGCTCGGCCGTGGCCCTGCGGGCCCACCCGTCAAAGTGCACAATCTCGTCGAGCGTAGGCGCTGCGACGAACTCAGCCCGGTGCTTCTCGCAGCACGCCTCGATCACCCGCGTGATGTCGAGGTAGTGAATCTTGCCGTCGATGAAGAGCTCCACGGCCTGTTCGTTCGCCGCGCTCAGCACCCCCGTCATCGTTCCCCCGTCGCGGCCCGCGCTGTAGGCGAGGTTCACTGAAGGGTACTTGGCTGTGTCCGGGGCACGGAAGGTGAGGTCACCCATCTTGACAAAGTCGAGTCTGGGCCACGTCTCCTCCGAGCACATGACGCGCTCGGGCCATGACATGGTGTAGAGAATGGGCAAGCGCATGTCGGGCCACCCGAGCTGGGCGAGCACTGAGGAGTCGGCTGTCTCGACCATGGAGTGGATGATGGACTGAGGGTGGATGACGATGTCAATGTTGTCGTAGCTGGTGCCGTAGAGGTAGTGGGCCTCGATGACCTCGAGGCCCTTGTTCATCAGGGTCGCCGAGTCCACCGTGATCTTTTTGCCCATGGACCAATTGGGGTGCTTGAGGGCGTCGGCAACAGTGACAGATGGCAGCTTGTCCGTGGGCCAGTCCCGGAAGGCGCCGCCCGACGCCGTCAAGATGATGCGGCGGAGGCCGCCCTCGGGCAGGCCCTGGATGCACTGGAACAGGGCCGAGTGCTCCGAGTCGGCGGGGAGGATACGCACCTTGTGCTTGTCGGCGAGGGGCAGGATGGCGGGGCCTCCTGCGATGAGCGTCTCCTTGTTGGCGAGGCAAATGTCCTTGCCCGCTTCTATTGCCGCCACCGTGGGCCCCAGGCCGGCGCACCCCACAATGCCCGTGATCACCGCCGAGGCGTCCTTGTAGGTGGCCACAGCCACGTTACCGGCGTCGCCCGTGACGATCTCGGGGCACTCGACCTTCATGTCGGACAGGAGGGCACGGAGGTCCTTCTCCCGAGCGGCGTTTTGGAGTCCAACAAGCTTCGGACGGAACTCACGGATCTGCTCAGCCAGGAGGTCGACGTTGCCGCCGGCGGCGATTGCCTGGACAGAGAACTTGTCGGGGTGCTCGCGGGCGATGTCGAGGGTCTGGGTGCCGATGGAGCCGGTGGAGCCAAGGAGGCTGAAGACCTTTGGGCCGTCAGCGCCGAGCCGCGGGTAGGTGCCGGGCTCGGGGACGGCGCACCGGCCGGGCCAGGCGGGAGGTACCTGCACGCCACCGGTGGCGCGACAGTGAACCGCGGGGCGAGATCCGGCGACGGGCGCCATCGTGCTGCGGGTTGTTGAGGAGGGGGAGGATGGGAGGTCGGTGTGGCGTGGTGGGGGTCCGGCGTGGCTGGGATAGGGGTCGATTCGCGTTGTTCCGGATTCGTCTTCAACGTGAAGCTACAGCCCCGTGCGCTGAAAGTAGTCTTCTCCGCTTGAGCGAACGTCGTGGCGACCAGGCGCGGCATCGAGCACTTCGTGGTCCGTGGCTGGCGCCTCAAGGATGACGGAGGCCGACCGCGTCCCTCGGGGGCTGAGGGACCCGTCCTCTCGCCTGCTCAACCGCGATGCCATTTCACGTTATCTCGACCTCGGAAAGGTGGCCTAAATGCGACAAAGGCGCCTTTTTGGGGGACAGCCGAGCTGCCGAGGTCAGTCGAGTTTTGAGCCGTGGACGGAGCTCCTGAATCGCCGCTTTCAGCCTCAAGCCGAGTTTCGATGACGGGGGGTACCAGGTTACCCGGAAGGGTGGGATCAGCCGCAAAGAAGGACGGAGGCGGCGAAAAAACGGCCACTGGCACGCTCTACACCCCTCCCTCCTCGCTCGTGGGTCATGTCACGCGCCTGGCGAACTTCAGCGACTCTAGGCGAGTCCTGATCGTTATGTTCTTGCCGCGTTATCCTATGAGACGTCCTCCGAAGCCCCCAGCGGACACACCTTCATCGTCCCTTGTCTCTCCGGCCCGCCGCTTGCCGCCCGCCCCGCCGCCGATCGTCGACCGCAGTTCCATGACCCCCCTCCCCCCAGACCCCCTGAGTTCGGCAAGAAGACAGATCTCGGATGGAACCCCCACTCCGGGTGGCGTTTCTCTGTCGAACTCCCTGAAAAGCCCCACCCCCGCTCCCTCGCCGCACGGGCGCCCCCGCCCGGCCCGGGAGAGACGGACGCTGCCGCCCCCGTTGTCATCCGCCTCTACGATCCCGAGGGACTCGCTTACGTCGGGCACCGCGCCGAGTTACCGAAGAGTCAGCGCTTGTTCGTCGTGGTAAAGTTCGGAGGCGAGCAGTCCCTCTCTCTCCAGCTCTCTCTCTCCAGCTCTGTATCACTCTTTCCAGCTTTCTCTCTCTCCCTCCCTCTCTCCAACCATCTCTCCCTCTCAAACTCTCAATCTCTCCCTCTCTCTTTCTCTCTGTTGCCAGGGCGGGCCACGCTCCTGCCTGTCGCGTCGACTCACAAGATGGTTCTGGATGCCAACACGGGGGCCGGGTTGGGGGGTGGAATGGGAGTAGGGCGAGGGGCTGAGATGGAAGCAGGGCGCGGCGCGGGCGGCCACGTCATTGCGCCCGCGCCGCGTGCTGCTCCCTCATCGGCGACTGCCGTCCAACATGCCGACTCGGTCGTTGGCGGCCTCCCCGTCGCTGCCGACGCCGCCGATGCCACCCGTGGCTTCGCCCCGGAAGTGGACGGGAGGTTGGGAAAAGACGCCAATTCCGACGACGGAGAGGGCGGGTGGGACTACGAGCACGCGGCCTCGGACGACGACGTCGATCTGGGCAAGGCCGAGGGGGCTGATGTGGGCGGGTTCGGAGACCTCGAGGGCAAGGGAGTGGCCGACTCGGACGAGGAGCTCTCGGCAGACATTCGAGCTCAGCTGGCGCGGGAGGAGCGGGAGGAGCAGGAGGATGCCGAACGGGAGCGGGGGGAGGCCAAGACGGCGCGGAGTGTAGGGGAAGACAGCGACGAGAGGGAGGAGGCCGAGGGCGGGCCGGGATGGCAGAGGAAGGGGGGGGGGGGCGGGGCCGGGGACGGGGCTGGGCGCAAGCGAGGCCGCGACAACGGCGACGGCGACGATGGGGAGGACGCCGCCGTGCCCCGTGCATCCCGGCGCCCCCGTGCAGAAGCGGACACGGAAAACACCGTGGCGCCTGCCCCCCCCGGCGTCTCCCCCGCCGACCTCGAGATCGAGCACATCATCGAGCGCATGATCGAGACTCTCCAACGTCGGGGTTCCCTGCGTCCCAACGATCTGCTGCGTGCCCTCGAGTTGCGTGACGCCGAGGGGGAAACCACCGCCCGCGAGGCGTTCAAACAGGCGATCAAGGAAGCCGTGAGGGTGGGCCGCGTTGCCTACACCAAGGAGGACGGCAGGGCATGGGTGCGCCTCAACGACCCGTCATAGGCGGGTGGGAGAGGGGGACGGGAGGAAGGGGCGAAATGATTGATGGACCGTGCCAACCACCAATGTCGCCTCGACAGTCGAGTCAGCGACCGAGGTCCAGCTCTGCGCCGTCGCCACCTCACCGCGTCCGCAATCATGCAGTCGGTAGGGATCTTCTGCTTTCACCTGGCCGCCCAGAGCGTCGCGGGGCGCCATGCGCGTCGCGGGGCTCCCGGCCCGCTTCGGCCTACGACGAGCTCCCACCTCGTCATCAGAGGCGATTCAGGGCCCAGCGTGGGTCATTTCGGCAAATTTATGCTGTATCCGGCTAATACCAGCCAGATGGGGTGGAAACTCAGCGCGGGGCGCGAAAACTTGCCGTCTCTCTTTCGTCCACCGACGCGCGGGGCTCGGATTCGGCTTCTCTGCCCGCCTCGGCCACATTCTCGCTCTCATTTTCCGATTTTGAGCTCATTTTTGTTCCGTACGCGCTCTCGGTCGCGAATTTCTGCGCATAGACCGCGGACGCGGCCCATGACACGGTACTGCCCACCTCAGCGACACTTCCGATGCCAACCGACCGCGAAGCCAAAACTCCCCATCATCCCCCGCAGGTCCCAAAGCCCTACCCCCAGGGAGCCCTCTGGACAGCTTCTACGACCTTCTCGACGTTGAGACGCGGCTCGACCGGCCGGGCGGCGACCCATCACCCACCAAAAAGGGTCCAGGCCCCGCTGCCTCGTCGCCCCGGGACCAGTCAGCGCCGTCGTCTGGCGGTTCCCTCCGGTCCGACCTCGGAGGCGTCTCCCTGCGCGTTGCGGCCCGGCGCGGCGCCGCGGGTACCTCCGGACGGGGCTCGGGCGGGGATGTAAGTACCCGTGCCATCTCGCTGCGCACATCACCCACCCTTGGCGACCGCCGTGCCGAGGGGGCCGCGGCGGCCCACGAGGTGCGCAGCATCCTCGACGCCAAACCTCTTCGCATCGCCAATCCGCGCAAATGCCTTCTGCTTTGTCCGCCCCCCCGTGCTGCTGTGTTGGCCCGCGTTACCGGCCGCATCGAAGACGACCTGTCAGGACTCGGAGGAGGACGCCGCCGCCGGTCTGGAGGTTCCGCCCCCCGCCCTGGCCCCACGATATCCGTCTCGACCCGTTCCTTTTCCCTCGCTGCCGCCGAAGTCGCGGGAATCTCCCTTGACTCCTTCGACTCCTCCTTCTCCCCCTCCTCCCTCTCCCCCGCGGCTGTGCCCCAGCAGCCCCGGCTCGTCTGTCCTGCCGCACTTGTCGCCGACCTCCCCGTCATTGCTTCCGCCCTCCGTCTCGGAAACTACCTGCCATCCATCTCCCTCGTCGCTGCTGGTGCTCTCGCTGCTGGTGCTGAGCCCACGCAGCTCTTGTCGGCCCCATTTCTTGTCGCCGCCCTCTGCAGCGCGGGCGTCGCCTTCGCATCGTGCGCGGTCAACGACGTCTTCGATGCGGCGGGGCGGGTCGACGCGGGCAAGAAGGGCAGGGCGCTGACTGGGACCGAAGGAAGAGACGGTGCCCAGCGCTTGAACTACCTCCGCATCGCGGCCCTCGCGTCGGGCCTCTATGCCGCCGTCCTCGCCCTTAGCCTGAGCCTCCGTGAGCCGGCGGCTCAGGGCCTGGTGACGGCGTCGGTCGCCCTCACGTTGGTCTACACTCCCTTTTGTAAGCCCCTCGTGGTTCTGAAGAACGGCACCGTGGCCGCCGTGTTGGCCGCTGCCGTGTTGTTGGGGGGCGTCAGCCTCGGCGGCTGGGCGGCGGCAATGCAGCCCACCGCCCTCGCGGCTTCGGGCGTGGTGTTCCTCCTTGCCTTTGCCCGCGAAATCGTCATGGACGTTGCCGACGCTGAGGGAGACGCTCGCGCGGGCCTCATCACCCTGCCAAATTTGGTGGGACAGGGTGCCTCCCTGACCCTTGCCGGCCTGCTGGCAGCAACGGCCGGATCCATCGGCGTTGCGGGGCCCGTCCTGGGCCTCGTCGCGGGGACAACGCCAGCGCCCGTCGCTGTGGTTGGGATCAGCTGCGTCCTTTGGACGGCGGGCAACCTCCTCGGCGCCCTGTCCGTCGCAGATGTGGGGCGGACCAAGGCGCTCGACGCTGTCATCCAGTCGGCAGCCGTGGCCATGGCCGGCGCCCTGGTCGGCGTACTGGTGGGGAGGGGGGCTTGGTAGATGGAAGATCCAGTAAGACGTGCTCGTGGCTTCAATTGTCAGAGACGCGTCGCCGTCTGTGCCGCCAAGGCCGATCCCTCGATCCCTCCCACCCCCCTAACCCCGCCACGACTACTCGATGCTCCACTGCCATTGGAACTTCTGCCCCGTCGACCCTCCTCTCCCCCGAGGCCCCTCCACAACCTCGCCATCGACCTGAACCGCCAGGAGCCGCTGGTTGTCCGTCCTACGCACCACCTCAATGGTGCCCTCGAATGTATCCCCCTGCCGCGCCTGAATCGTCTTCTTCCCCAAGTAAAAGGTCTGCTGACCCCAGTGGGTAGCCCCAGTCGCGTCGGGCCCCGTCGGCAGGTTCACCGCCAGGTAGGCCGGGTTCTCCTTGCTGCCCCGGAAGTCGACGTCAAACCACCCGCACAGGGCCTCGACCGTCCGGTCCAAGTCAAATCGAAGCGAAAGCCGCTCCTTCAAGGGCGCCCTCAGCTCCTCGAGAGTCAGCACTTTCAGGTCGTAGGACTTGAACCTGTGCGGCCTCCCCATGAGCTGCTCTGGGTGCACGTCCGTCCACTGAGCCGTGCCCAGAAAGTAGTCACGCTGCTCCTTGCCGTAGTCATCGGTCAAGCACGTCACATCGACGCCATAATCTCTCTGGACGTCCTCGGCGAACTCCTCCCACCCCGCCACTGCGCCCTGGTAGTCGCGGAGGCGGTTGTTCTGCTTGTTGTGCGTCCAGATGGGAGCGAGGTAGATTGCGGCGTGGCTCGGGTACATTGCTCCTTCGGGCTTGAGGAAGCGATCACGGGCGACGAGCACCGAATCGAGCATCGACTCGCGCAGCAGAAAGTAGCCCATCCACTCGGATATGATCAAATCGACTTTTTCCGGCAGCTGCACGGTCTCAATAGTGCCCTGAATCACCTCGACCACGTCCATGAGCCCGTTGGCTTCAACCAGTTTCTTGGCCTTGCTCGCCATATCAGTCGCCTCCACTGCATACACCTTGCGCGCCCCCGCCTTGGCTGCAAAGATGGCCAGAATGCCGCTGCCCGTGCCCACGTCCAGCACCGTTTTCCCCTTAAAGCAGGCCCGGTTGTTGACGCACGCCTGGTAGTAGGCAAGCGTTCTCTTGCGATCTTCGAGCATATCCTTTTGGTGGTAGAGGTATGCGTAGGTGCAAAAGTAGTTGGCGAAATCGGTGGCCTCGGGTGCCTCGCCGTCCTTGTCGCTAACCTTGGTATCAGGAGCGACGGCGACCGCCGAGTCCTTGCCGTTGACGCCGTTGACTGCGGCAGCAGCGCCCTTGCCACTAGGGCCTGCACTGCCCACGTCAAGGCCCGACATGCCGGCAACGGGGCCGTCGTCGGCGGCCATCGCCTGCGGATTTGGGTGTTTGGGATAAATGACTGATTCTCTGTTCTTCCTCAAAATGGCCGAAAGGCGCGAAGATCCCTTCGCGTGACGCAAGCTGGAGCTCGGCCGCCGTCCTGGCGGCCGCGGAGCTGCCTTCGCGCCGCATGGCGCGACCGACAGCGATAGATTTCGACACTTGAGCGAGATCAATGCATTTCTGAGAGTGATCACGAGCTCATCCGCGAGTGCAGTGCGGAATCTCTCTCCGGGAAGACCGAAAGAGCAAAAGAAAAGCGTCGGCCGCCGCCCAAGGGAGTGCCAAGCTCCCCCTCGCCACCGCGGGGCGGCATGCGCGGCTTATTCCTTCATAATCCGTAGCAATAGACCTCTAAACAAATGATACGCTGAAATTTTCCATACAACTGCTTCCCGGCATTGATCTGGGGCTCGCCCTGGTAGGAAAGCGGGACAGAGCGAAGCGAAGGCCTGCGGTGGGCGGGTTCGCCGAAAGTCGGCGAGCGGCGAGAGAAGTGCCGCTCGCAGTCCTCATTCTGCCAGGTGGGGGAGGGGCGGCAGTGGAGCGACGAGCGCGACGCCGAAATCCTCGGCCGCCCTCCTCCAGGCCTGAGGACAGAGGCCCGCGACGCTCGCCCCAAGCCTCAACACCGCTCCACCTAGACAAATCGAGCCAGGCGAGATATTAACAGCCCTTCGCTTCGTGCAGCACGCATGCTGAGAGCCCCCGAATCCGGGCGGGGCAACCGACGCTCGCCTCGTCATCGTGCCCCCCCCTGCCTCGTTCGATCCCGCTTCGGCCCCGAACCATTAGATTCCCATCTCTCTTAGTATAATCAACTCGCAAGAATCTCGACGATCGCGCGCGCGCCCCAAGCGAGTCCTTCCCACGCCACGCCACAACTCTTGGTCCCTTCCAACCTCCAACGCCTGTCCCAAACTTCGCCACCCTTTTCAGACAGACAGACAGAGAGACGACTAAGCACCCCCAGCACCAGCCGCCATCATGCTCCGCCAGCTCCTCAAGCCTGACTCGACCGTCGACAAAACCCTCCGCCCCAGCGGCAGCTACTCAGACTTCAGCCTCGGGTGGCAGGCCACGGTCGACGAGGTTGAAGGAGGAGCATTCGCCACGGCCGGCAAGATGCACCCGCTCACCCACGCCAAGCCCCACGAAGACGACAACGCCAAGAAGGCCGACCAGTCGCTCCGCCCCTCTGCAGACGGCACCGTCCCCCACAGCCTGGCGAAGAGCAGCCTGGCCCCCTCCGTTGGGGCCAGAGCGGGCCTGGAGGGAGGGCAGAACCACTGGAGCGAGCCGTGGCAGAGCAAGAGCCACAAGGGCAGCTGGACGGACAACGTCACCGAGGGACGGTCGGGCTCCGTCTTCGATGAAATCCTCAGGAGCCAGAACGCCTCGCGGCCCACCACACGCACGGCGCCCGCGCCGCCGGCGCCCGCCGCCGTGCCCGAGCCTCCCCGCCGGGGGCACTCACTCGACATCGCCATCGGGGCGCAGGGGACGCACTGAGAGGAGAGACGCACCGCGGAATGAAGCAGACAAGGAAATGGGCCAAGATCCTTGACGCGTTGAAGATGTGCTCTGAATGTGCCTGCATACCCGCCACCCGGCCCCGTCGCCGTCGCCTCTACCCCAGCCCCAGCCCCCGCCGAAACGCCCGTCGCATCGTTCGCACGAACGCGAAAAACTGGTCGGGATGGCGGTTGAGCTCCTCGAGGGCCGTCGGAAGCTCGGGCACCGCGGGGCTGCAATCGACGACGACGTAAGTGCCGGTCTCTGCCCCGTCGGCGGCGGTACGAAGGCCGAAGACGAATGGCCGGGCCGGGTCGGCGGGGTCGAGCCGGACGAAGCGGAGGCGAACGAGGCCCTGCTCGGGGACCTGCTCGATGGAGAGGCCGAGGGCATCCTCCAGCGCGCCGAGCTGGCGCTGGAGCTGATCCAGCTGCGACCGGGCCCCAGCCGACGCGGCGTCAGCAGCTCTGCCCTCGCGATCGGCGCGGGCCTCCTCCTCTGCCGCCAGACGCGTCAGCTCGGCGACACGCGCAGGGATCGCCGACTCTTCCATCCGCAACGCCTCGAGCTCGCGCGCCACAGCCTCACGGTCGGCCTTGTCCTTCTCGAGCTCAGCGGCGAGGCGAGTGGCTCTCGCGGCCAGCTCCGAGCGGCGGGCCTCAAGCGCCGAGGCAGCCGCGCGGGCCTCACGGGCCGCTGCGGCGAAACGCTGCTCGAGGTCGGTGGCGGCGCGCACGCTTGATCCGACCCACTCGTCGAAGCGTTCCCGAGCGGCGGCGATCTCGGCCTCCAGCTGCGGTCGGGGGAGGGGGGATGAGGTAGGAGGGGCTCAAGGTCGACAGCGCCAGCCGCGTCGCTTGAATGGGCCGGGCCCTCGCGGGTTGAAGCGGCACGACAGAAACGTCCAACATCGTCCCACGCGATATTATCTCAGTGACCCGCCCCGTCAACGTCGATTTCGTCCGCCATCCGGTCCTCCGGCTTCTCCTCGACCCGATGACCGCTCCAAACGCCACGTCCAAGGCTCTCCAGGCTTTCCCGCGTGCTCTCCTGGCCAGAGTGGTGGTCTTTCGGCCTTGGATATTGTTCCCTCGCGTTTTCTTTTTATCTTCTCGTCTGTGGGTTCCGCCTGATGAATCCTGAGGTCGTCGTGAGCGTCTTCGAGTCTAGCTCGGCCGCCTCTTCGTGCGATCGCCCCCCTCTCGGGCTCATTCGGCCCATTTTCAGCCCCGGGGGGAGGTATATGACGGATATTTGGAGAAAAATATCCTCGGAATCGATGACGACGGCTCGCGCTAGATCCCGCTCTCGCCTTGTGGCAGCGCAGCGACGCAGGGCAGGGGGCCACAGCGGCAACGACGGGGCCACGGCGCAGGTGACGACGGCGCTGCCCCGAAGACGGCCGCGCGGCGCGCCCCTCCGTCGACTATACCTGCTGGCTTTCGCCACCGCGCTGCATCTCGCCGGGGCGGCCCTCTTCGGCACGGGCTTTCTGTCGACCCGCGTCGCTGTCCCCGGAGTGGCCACGTGCCCCGACGACGACGACTCCTCAGCTGGCGCCGCCCCCGACGCCCGCCGTGCCCCGCCGACAGCCTGTCCCCCGCCCGCGATCCGCCGCGTCGTCGCTCTCGTGATCGACGCGCTGCGCTACGATTTCGTCTTTTCCGACGGCTCCCCCGACGACTCCGACAACCCCCCCCCCCGGGGTGCCCACGTCGGCCGCCTCGCCCGGCTCCGCGCCGCTGTCGGCCGCCCTGACCCCCGCGCCTCCCGCGCCTTTCGATTCGTCGCCGATCCCCCCACCACCACGGCCCAGCGCATCAAGGCCCTCGCCACGGGGGGACTCCCCGCGTTCGTCGAGCTTGGCTCCAGCCTCGCAGCTGGCCCCGCCCCAGGCGACTCGCTTGTGACAGCCCTGGCGCGGGCCGGACGTCCAGGCCGCTTCGTTGGTGACGACGTCTGGGCGGCCCTCTTCCCCGACGCGTGGGACGCGTCGCCGGCTTGCGACGCTCTGGGAGGGTGCGCGCGACCAATGCCCTCGTTTGACGTTGCCGATCTGGACTCTGTGGACGACGGCGTGATGCGGCTGCTGCCGGGGCTGATCCGAGGGCCCGAGGGCGCCTCCGCTTCCCTCGACAACGGCGGCCCCGCCTGGGGCCTCGCTGTGGGTCACTTTCTCGGGGTCGACCACGCCGGGCACGTCGGTCGCGTCGACTCACCTGCGATGTTGAGCAAGCTGGATCAGACAGACGCGCGGATCGAGGCGCTGATCAAGGGTGTTGAGGCGGAGGCCGGTCCTGGGGGGTTCCACCGTGACACGCTCGTGGTGGTTATGGGGGACCACGGCATGACCGAGGGGGGCGACCACGGAGGGGAGAGCCGGGAGGAGACGGATTCCTTCTTGTGGGTCTACCACCCGGGCGCCGCGCGGGCGATGGCTGACGCGGCCGCGGCCGCGGCCGACCCAGCGATCGCATCCACGTCAGCCGTCGCGCCGGCCACTGCAACGCTGCCTGCCTCCTTCTCCCAGATCGACCTCGCGCCGACGCTAGCCTCGGCGCTGGGCGTGCCGGCGCCACTGGGGACGGTTGGTGGGGTGCGGCGCTCACTGCTTGACGTGGCGACGAGTCGTCGGGACCTCGAACTCGGTCCGGGGCGAGCGACGTGGGGGGCAGCTGCACCACTCAACGCCCCGGTGTCCGCCCTCATTGCCCCCCCTCGCCCCGCCTCCCCCCCACCACCCCCCCCCTCCCTCCCACGCCTCCACACCAGGGAATCGACGGCCTACCTCGTCGCTGCGCTCGAGTCGAGCGCTGAAGGCGTCGTTGCGTATATGGAAACGTTGGGCAATCTGGGTGGCCCCCTGGGTCCCCCGGATGCCGTCCCAGCCCTCAGGCGGCGCCTCGCCGCCCTGGGGGGCGATGACATCGACCCTGCGGCGCTCGAGGCGCTTCTCGACGACGCCGCCGCGCTGGCGCGGCAGGAGTGGTCCGAATTTAAACCGACGCGCATGGCGCTGGGCGTCGCCCTTGTTGCGGCGGCCACGGCCGTGTCTGCCCTCGCTGCGGGGGCGAGGGTCGGCGCAGGGACGGGTGCCGACGCCACCGACGTTGACGTTGTCGTCGATGTCATTTCGGCGACGGCACCCGTCCTCCTCGTCGGAGCCCACGCAGCCTCCTTCGTGTCGAATTCCTTTGTGCTGGAGGAGGGACCCGTGACAGCTGCCCTCGCTCCCCTTGCCCTCTCTCTCGTCGGCCGCGACGCCGCCGCGAGGACGCTGCTTGCCAGGCGCGGCGGAGGTGACGGTGGAGTCAAACGCGGAAACGGCGGCACCAGCACTCCGCCGTGGTCTGCCCTGGCCCTCGCGGTTGCCGCTGTCGGTCTTGCTATTCGCCTCGGGCGCGTATGGGAGCCGAGCGAGTGGAATCCTTTTGCCAACCGCCGTGGAGCCCCGCCAGGACCCGAGTGGAGCCGGCCATGGGCGTGCTCCGCCCTCGTGCGCCGTATGACTGCGGCAGCCTCACTTGCCTCAGATGGAGAGACCTCAGCTGCTGCATCGGCCGCGTTTGATGCGGGGGCGTCACTGGTGGCCCGTGCCTTCTGGGCGGCGGCCGCCCCGGCGGCGGTTGCAGCGGTACTCTCGCTGGCCGCTGAGATGCGGCCCCCACGGTGGGTGGGGGAGGGCGCGGCGGTTGGCGCGGACGACGTCGCGGCTGCAGCATCAGCCGCCCTGTCGGCAACGGCCTCGGCCGCCGCCGCCGCCGCTGCCCTCCTCGCGGACGACCCGGGGGCCGGGAGTGCCCACCCCGCCGCCTCTCGTTTCGCTTTCGGCGCCGCTCTGGCGGCCGCCGCCGCCGTGGTCGCTGTCGCCGCATCGCCTCGTCACCGCCGCGTCGCCGGCCCCCTCCTCGCCGCCGCCGCCATCCCAGCCGTCGTCGTTGCGACCCCCTTGGACCGCACCGCCTCCGCCGCGTTGCCCGTCGTCGCCCTCGTCCTCCTCGCCGGCTTCGCGCGCGGCTCCCGGCGACACCAGGACCGAGATGAACACGCGAACACCCTCATCGCTGTCGCTGCAGCCGAAGTCTCCGCTGCGGCCTTCTTCGCCACGGGCCACCGGTGCGAGGTGCCTGCTCTGCACCTGATGGCGGGATACGCCGCCTTTCCCCGGTACAGTTTCGCCACCCACGCGCCGCTGTTGGCGCTTGAGACTCTGGGCCACTGCCTCTGGGCGCCACTCCTGGCGGGGGGGCTCTTTGGGGGGGGACGCGGCCAGCGTGACGCCGACGCGTCCCTCAGGGGGCTCGCTGCCCTGGCGACATGCCGGGGCGCCTTGGCCCTAGCCTCGGTCGTCACCTGCGCCGTGCACCGACGACACCTCATGGTCTGGGGCCTGTTCGCCCCCAAGGCTGTATTCGAGTGCGCCCAGCTCGCCGCCTGCTGCACGGGATGCCTCCTCGCGGGGGCCACCCTTGTCAGCGACGACGGCGATGGGGACTGCGACGCTGCTCTGAGCCGGAGCGACTTCGGTTAGGCCAGTGAAAGGGAGGGGACGATGGGGGGGCGTTGGAGAGCCCGAGAGGATCGCAGCAGGTTCTACCCGAGTCGCCGTCCCTGCTACTTCCCTCCGCCCAGGTGGGGCAGGAGCCGCAGGAGGAGGGACGGCACCGCCCCCGCGTCGCAGGATAGGCTGTCCCCAAGGTAGGGGGGCAGGCCCGTCGGGAGAGGGGGCGGGGGTCCGACACCGTCAGGACCAGCAGTGGGCCGGTCGGGCGCGTAGAAGACGCGGCCGCCCGCGACGGGGCGGAGGATAAATGAAAACCCTGAGCCGGCCTCGGACGAGAAGAGGACGCCCGCGGGCTCTGTGGCAGTGGCCGGAGCGGGGCGGGCCCGGAGGCCCGTAAGGAGGGCGAGTGCGCCGACGGGCCCCGTGGCGTCGGCCTCGGCCCGGGCCCGCAGAGCCTCGGCCTCGGCCTCGCGCGCCCGGCTCCGCGCCGACGACGCTTCGCGCGCCGCCTCCTCCGTCCGCTCGACTGCCCGCCGCGCCACTCCTGCGGCCTCCTCCACTGCCGCCTCTGCCCGCGCGACCCGCCGCGCCAGCCCATCGGCCCGCGCCTCCAGCTCGGCGTTTCTCGCCTCGCTCTGCAGCACCCCCTGCCTCAGCACCCCGTTCTCTTCCCGCAGGGCCCGCTCCCTCTCCCTTGCCACCGCCGCCCCCGGGCCCTCTCCGTCCCTCCCCTCTTTCCCCTCACCCCCGCTCGCCCCCCTCCGCTCGGCCTCTTGCCGCCAGTGATCGGCGAGTCGACCCGCCGCCCTTCCGTGCTGCCGGACCAGCTCGGCCTGGGGGGTTGAGGTGGGGGAGGAAGGTGGGGGAGGGGACTGTCGGCGGGCGCCTGGGGGAGCCGCCCGAGAGGTCGGGGCCAGCGGGCGGGGATGCCGGGATCTCGCCTGGCGTCCGCACAGGCCCTCCACCTCGTCAATGCGGGCCGCCGCCAGGGCGCGATACCGAGAAGCGAGGTCCTCATGCTGGGCGAGGAGGTCGAGGAAGGCCCCGCTCCTGTCGCCTCCAGGGCCCCCCCCGGCGGGGGG
>Ga0181574_10003324_pt1 | contig 14310 bp, 15 predicted proteins | sample 101ome_24_FD_145600 | JGI IMG/M metagenome (GOLD analysis project Ga0181574, IMG submission 145600) | Coastal salt marsh microbial communities from the Groves Creek Marsh, Skidaway Island, Georgia - 101410AT metaG (spades assembly) | ecosystem: Environmental > Aquatic > Marine > Intertidal zone... | reverse complement strand
ATTCCGAACAGAGAAGTTAAGACTGATTGCGCTGATGGTACTGCCCTTTTGAGGGTGGGAGAGTAAGTCGACGCCACTTTTTAAAATCCCCATACATGTAGTTGTATGGGGATTTTTTTGGTTTGTGGCATTCGTAACTTCTACTATTCCTAAATAAACGAATTAATAAGGTACATTAACAACATTATTTTGTATTTTCTTTTTTTTCCTTCGAACATTTTATGTTCTAGAACGTTTGTATCTTTGTAATTAAATTTTTTCTATTGAAAGCAGTTTATATTACGCGAAGAGAGCATTTCAATGCAGCCCATAAACTATGGCGACCAGATTGGAGTGAAGAAAAGAATAAAGAGGTCTTTGGTAAGTGTAGCAATAAGAATTGGCATGGACACAATTATAACGTGTTTGTCACAGTGAAAGGTGTTCCAACTGATGAAACTGGTTTTGTAATTGACTTGAAGGACTTAAGTCAGATTATGAAGGATTTCATAGTAGAGCCTCTTGATCACAAGAACTTGAACCTTGATGTTCCGTTCATGGAAGGATTATTAGCATCAACAGAAATTCTTGCTATCAAAATGTGGGAACAAATTGAAGCTCCAATCGCTGAAGCTGGAGGTGAACTGGTTAAAATTAAATTGGAAGAGACAGAAAATAATTATGTGGAATATTTCGGTGGTAAAGATCCGTTTTGATTCTACAGTAATAAACTAAGAGGCATTGAAAGAATTTAAGTATAATGATGAAATAACAGAACGTTTAGCTGCAGTATATAAAGATGTGCTATCAGATTTAGGAGAAGATCCTAATAGAGAAGGGTTATTGAAGACTCCAGAACGTGTCGCTAAAGCATTGCAGTTTTTAACAAAAGGTTACGATCAAAATCCGGACGAAATTTTGAAGAGCGCCATATTTCACGAGGACTATTCTGAAATGGTGATTGTAAAAGATATCGAGGTGTATTCGCAGTGTGAACATCATATGTTGCCTTTTTTTGGCAAGGCACACGTTGCGTATATTCCAAACGGAACTATTGTTGGGTTAAGTAAAATCCCTAGAATTGTAGATGCTTATGCCAGACGATTACAAGTGCAAGAGCGATTGACGTTAGAAATAAGAGACTGTATCCAACGAACATTGAACCCTAAAGGAGTAGCAGTGGTACTTGAGTGTAGTCATATGTGTATGCAAATGCGTGGTGTAGAGAAACAAAATTCTTCCACGACATCTTCTGCTTTTACGGGTCTGTTTTTACGAAATGACTCGACACGTAAAGAATTCATTAATTTAATTCAAGCGAAATTACATTAACGGACTGGAGGTAAATCCTGGGATTAAAGTGACTTTTTTACCGTGTCTAGTACAAATGAACTTTTGATTTGACTTACATTCGGGAGAGAGGCCAGTTTACCTGATGAGAATTGATGATAGGCATTTAAGTCCTGTACATGAACTTTCATAAAAAAGTCGTTCGCTCCACCCATCAGGTAGCATTCCATTACTTCGGGGATTTTTTCAATCTCTTGCTTGAATTTTTCAATATGTTCTAATTGCTGAGACTCAAGTGAAACAGAACAGAAGACATACATTCCTCCTTTTAGTTTTAATTCATCGATCACTGCAATGTATTTTTGAATAACCTTTCCTTTCTCTAGTCGCTTGATACGTTCATAAATGGGTGTTTTTGTAATATTAAGTTCTTCCGCCATCGATTGGATACTCATTTTGGCATCTGTTTGTAAGAGCTCTATAATTTTTTGATCTGTAGTGTCAAGTTTCATGGAGTAATTTTTCCGTTTATCATAATATACGAACCTAAAAATAGTTTATTTCATCTATGAAAAGGGATATATTTAGGAAAAAACACCAAATTAATTCATTTGGCAGTAGGGATGTCGTATTATCTGTACTTTTGTGCTACGTTTTAATTATACGTTTAGCACAATTTATTTCGATATTATGGAAAAGAAGTTTAAGCCCGAAAGTTTAATGATGACATATGGTTATAAACCAGAGTTGTCTGAAGGAGCAATTAAATGTCCTATTTTTCAAACATCTACCTTTGTCTTTAAAACTGCTGAAGAGGGCAAAAGCTTCTTCGAGGTTGCATATGGCTTACGCGAAAGAGGACAGGAAGAAGAGCTTGGTTTGATTTATAGTCGGATTAATAATCCGAATATGGAAATTTTAGAAAATCGATTGACACTTTGGGATAAAGCAGATGATTGTGCTGTGTTTGAAAGTGGAATGGCAGCAATTAGCACTGTTTTATTGGAATTCTTGAAGCCTGGTGATCTCGTAGCTTATACCTCTCCTTCTTATGGAGGTACAGATCATTTCATTAAGCAGTTTTTACCAAAATTAGGTGTTGAACATGTATGTTTTCAACCAGATCAATCGTGCGAAGAAGTGGTAGAAACTATACGGGCAACTGGAAAGGGAGATAAGTTAGCATTCATTTATGTTGAAACCCCAGCTAATCCAACGAATACATTGTTTGATATCCAACTTTGCAAAGAGGTAGCTGACATATTCAGCACGGATGACAAAAGGGTTTATTTGTGTGCTGATAATACATATATGGGCCCTGTGTGGTCTTCACCACTTACCCTAGGAGCAGATTTAGTCTTATATTCTGCAACTAAGTATATTGGCGGTCATTCCGACTTAATTGCAGGAGCGGTATTGGGGAATTTTGAAGTCATGAAACGAGTAAAGACACTAAGAACCTTTTTAGGTAATATGGCAGGTCCTCACACGGCATGGCTTATGCTTAGAAGTTTGGAGACATTAAAAATACGGATGGACCGTCAATGCGAGAATGCGCAAAAAGTAGCGAATTATTTAAATACTCATGCGAAGGTATCTAAGGTATATTATTTAGGGTTGATTGAAGAAGGAACAAATGCTTATGACATTTATAAACGTCAATATAATTCTCCTGGAGCAATGATTTCATTTGATATAATTGGTGGGGAACAAGCGGCATTTAAATTCCTTAATAACTTGAGATTGTTTAAATTAGCAGTTTCTTTGGGTAGTACAGAGGGTCTTGCTCAACATCCTGCAACTATGACACATGTGGGGATTGATCCGGACCAAAGGAAGCAAATGAACGTTACTGAAAATTTGATTCGATTATCGATAGGAGTTGAAGATCCGGATGACATCATTTGTGATTTACAGCAGGCTTTTGAAATGGTGTAGGTAGGGCATTTCTTTATCGATTTCTTGCTCTATTAATGTATGATCATTTTTATTGCAGCAACTTTTTTGAATTTCAAACGTTTCTTGGGAGTATCTACAGAATAATGAAGTATATGAAAGTTCTATTTTTTCTATCTGTCTTTTTTCTAGCACTTATTTCCTTTGGTCAGTCAAGTCAATTCGAAGTTCAGTTAGTAATTGCGTCAGAGCAAATTCATTGTGGTGAGGAAGTGATGACTCCTTGTTTTCAAGCCAAGAAGGTAACAGATCCTCATTGGACCATGACAATCGAAGCAATAGAAAATTTCGAGTTTGAAACTGGTTATGAATATCTTCTTGATTTGAGGGTGGAGCATATTTCGAATGGTGAACTTGCTCCTAACGTGAAATACACGGTATTAACAATTGTTGAGAAAACAAGAGTAGATTAGTTCCTTTCTACTCCCAATAAACCTGTAACTTCCCGGAAGAAGGACGTGGAGCCATTGCGTCTATGATTTTGTGATTTTCGTCAAGAACGATATACCGTGGAATAAAATCTACCCGTAACTCTTTAATTTGGGCTTGAACTTCTTTGGACAAGAAGATGTTGTTTTTAAATCCCTCTTTCGAAGCCATTTTCTTCCATTCTTCTTCTTTACAGAAAACTCCTACACTCACAAAGTTAATTTCTTCCCCGTACTTTTCTTCTAATTTTTTGTATGCAGGAAATTCAGCGCGACATGGCCCACACCAAGTGGCCCAGAAATCGAGTACTGTTAACTTCCCTTTGAAATCAGAAAGCTTAGCTGTTTTTCCTTCAAGGTTCACTCCTTTAAAATCTACAATATGAGTGTTTTTTAAGGCGTTAACTACAGCAGAAAATTCCTTCTCAGATCGGTAATAGTTGATTAAGCTAGTTCTGTATTTCTGTGCGTTATTCTGAATAGTCGTGATGTATTCTTCTAGCTCGGTATGTTTTAACTTGTAATCCTCTGCTAAAAGAAGGTAAACGTCGTATGAAGTGTTAAAGGTGGCAATGGCTTCAGTAGTATCTGCTTTCTCAACGGAATTCAACAGAGTTTGGGTGATTGTCTCATTAATCAAATAAAGGTGTGATAGGGCAGTGTATTTTTCAGCACCTTTGCCTGTAAATGACATGGTTTCATCGAAGAAGCGTGTGTTGACAGTCATGTGTAATGCATCTCCTGGAGAAGCAATGAGTTGTGTATTCTCGTTTCCGTCGGTAAAAACAACCTGTGTAGTGTTTTCGAGCTCAGCTTTTAATTGAAATCTCCCATTTTCGTCAAGTGCAGCAGAATCTAAATATGTTTTTGTTCGATCTGGATTGGATATGTATAAATATACGCTGCTACCTGTTGGCTGTTCAATTTCTCCATTGATGGTGAGGTTTTGCGAATAAGCGAATAGGTTAGTGATAATAGTAGTTGATAAAAGCACAAGTTTTTTCATAGTGTATTATTTGAGGATAAATATAGTCAATCTAGTGAACTAGTCCTATTAAACTCTACGATTAGCGAGTAGCATGGGAGGCTCTCCATTGAATGGATTCGTACGGCCAATGGTTCGAGCTTCCAAGCCGGCTGCTCGCATAATAATCCTATCTCCAAATTGATTACGCATCTTGTCCATGGCTTGGTAGAGGTCAGCAAGTTTTGAGTCATCGGTAAAAAGATTCATTTGAAAACTACCATTTACAAGATGACTTAAGCGAATACCGATTAAACGGATGAGTACTCGACGGTCATAAAGACGCTCAAATAATTCAAGCACTAATGGTATAATTTCGTGGTCTGCAGCGGTATAAGGTATGTGTTTTTGTAATGTTTTTGTTTGAAAATCTGAATAACGAATCTTGACAGTGACACACGCACAAACTTTTCCCGCTCTTCTTAGTTGGTAAGCTAAGTTTTCTCCCATAGCACTCAAAATGCCTCTCATTTTCACGATGTCAATCGTGTCTCTATCAAATGTTCGTTCTGTAGATATCGACTTTCGCTCATTATACTGTACAACGGGTTGGTGATCAATCCCATTGGCTTTTCTCCAGATACTGCTTCCCATTTTTCCCAATGTATGCTCTAGGAGTTCCACTGGCATGTCCTGTAGTGTGTGAATATGTTTAATTCCCAAGCTACAAAGCGTTTGGTAAGTTTTTAATCCAACAGATGGAATTTTACGGATAGATAAGGGAGCTAAAAATTGCTTTTCAGTACCATAATCAATTTGAAGGGCATTATTTGGCTTTGCTTCACCTGTTCCGATTTTAGAAACTGTTTTGTTTTCAGATAGTGCAAATGAAATGGGGAGACCTGATTCACGCATAATACGGTGTCTTAGTTCTTGGGCATACTTCATACATCCAAAAAATTGATCCATTCCAGATACATCTAAAAAGAACTCGTCAACGGAAGTTTTTTCAAAAATAGGAGCTGAATCGGCGATGATATCAGTAACGAGTTTCGAGTATTTACTATACGTTCCCGAGTTGCCTTTAATGATAATTGCTTCTGGACAACGTTCTTTGGCCATTTTCATCGGCATAGCGGAGTGTACACCAAATTTTCGGGCTTCATAGCTGCATGAAGCAACAACTCCTCGGTCACTGGTTCCTCCAATAAGAATGGGTTTATTATTTAATCGACTGTCTAGAAGACGCTCGCAGGACACAAAAAAAGTATCCAAATCCATGTGTACGATAGCTCGTTTTATTCCCATCGGTGTTTGTGTTTTGATTCAAAATATAGCGCATATCGTTGCAGGAACAAATGTATAAAATGATTATATATAAATCAAAATTAAGACGAAAAAATAATCAAAATAAAAGCGAATAAGACGTATTCATTTGATATTCAACTCGGAAAATATTAGATTAATCCGAATTGCTTAAAGTGATGTGTAATGTGCTTTTTATGAAGTGCAATCCACTGGTCATAATTTAGTTGACCATAAAAAGGATGGTTTTCTGTTCTGCCAGGATGTTGTTCAAAATGTTCTTCGAATTGAATCCAGGCATCTACAAATTCATCTACAGCAAGTTCCAATTCATCATTTCTCAAGACACGTTCTTTAGGGGCAAAAGGAACTTCTACATTGCGCATCATTTCTTTGTCCGATAAGAGAAATCGTTGCATGCTTTCTACTTTATCGGCTGGAATCAGAAGCTTAGTAAATGAAGAAGTACCATTGGCGAGGCCAATTGTATCCGTGAGATGCTCAATCATACCTTGGGCAGAAAGGGAACCCCAAGCAGGTTCCGAAGTTGAATTCAATTTTTCTAACAGGGGTAATATTGTTTCTAGGTTGGGCGTAATGAACATGGTTTATTGTTTTTTAAGCGAAGAAATTTTCCTTTCTGTGAAGTTTCAAAATAATTAAGCAATGATACTCAAACTCTTTGGTTTACACGTTATTTGTATTGTATTTGTGGATAAAACAAAAGGGTCTCCATCAACATGTGCTAATTTAGCTCCTATCCGCAAGTGGAAGCGATGAGAAGAGATAGTTTCCACATGGGCGGAGTTACGGATATCACCAAAATAGCTTTTGAAAATCAACTTCGAAAAGTTCAATATAGAACCTTTTTTGACAAGAATGAGTTCCAGTTTGCCATCTGTTGGATCAGAACCTGGAGACATGCGAAAGTTATTGCCAAATTGACTGGTATTTGCGATTGAGCAAAAAAAGAGATTTGTCCATTTCTTTCCGGAGTCGAGACATTCTACTTCAATAGGTTCAAAGTTACGAAGTTCACGAAGTACAAGTTTGACATAACTCCAAAATCCGCGCTTGTTTAAGGTGTCGAAGCGGTGTGCAATTAACGCATCGTATCCAAAGCCGCAAAACCCGGTGAAAGAACGATCGTTTAAAGTAGCTGTATCGATAGGGAGAGTAGTGCCCTTGTTGATATGTTGAATGGCTTGTTTTAAGTGCAGTGGAATGCGAAAATGACGGGCTATTCCATTACCTGATCCGCAAGGGATGATGCCCAAGGTAACCGTGCTTTCTAGAAGTGGAGCACTTGCTTCACGAATTGACCCATCTCCTCCGACAATGACTAGAATATCAATGCAATCCAGCACAGCTTCTTGTGCAATTTGAGTAGCGTGTCCACGATAATCGGTATAGACGATATCAAACGAATATAAATCCTTTCGAAGATATTTCTCAATGAGCTCTGGGAGTTCGTTATTTTTAGCAACTCCAGAGATAGGATTGATTACAAACCTTACCTTTTTCATTTGGTTGTCATCTTGTTGTGAATCAAATCATGGTTATACCGCTGAATAATGCCTTTGATTAATTGATCATTGCGGTCTTGCTCTTTTGATAGGGCAGACAGTGAATCATTGACCATGTAAGGATCTAATGAATAATTATACATGTTCTTCGTCACTCCTTGTGTAAAATTTGTCATATAATTTCCTCGAAAGAGGTGATAGGTGCCTTCGAGGTAGTTCACGGCATATTTTTCTTCTTTTTCAAAGAGCGAATTACCGAAGGAATAAAACGATTGATTAGAACCGATTAAGTCTAATAGTGTTGGAGCAATGTCTACTTGGGAAAATATGGTTTCATTGACCTCAGGTCCAATTCGATGCTGCGGATCAAAGAAGATGATGGGAATTTGGTACATCGTCGTCCGTTGGTTGAATCTTGGGTCATGGCCAGCAGGGGTATGGTCGGCGCACAAAACAAAGATCGTGTTTTGATACCAAGGCTGTTCTTGCGCACGCTCAAAAAAGAGGCGTAGACTCATATCTGTATAGGCAATTGATTTCGCCAATTCGGTTTCTCCATCAGGTAATTGAGCGCGATGTTTTTCGGGAATGAAGTAAGGATGATGGGAAGATAGGGTGAATAAACCAGCTATGAATGGTTCAGTCAATTCTGTTGAAATTGTTGCGGCTGTCCATGGCATAAAGTACTCATCCAGAATCCCCCATGTCTCATCGTTGTGTTCATCATTGTTGTATTCTGTGCGCCCAATATACTTCTCAAAACCCGCTAATGAACTGAATTCATCAAATTTCATGGAGCCATTCGTCGCACCATGAAAAAAGGCGGATGAATAACCTTCTTGAGCGAGAAGTTTCGGAAGAGCGGTGATGGTATTTGTTCCGTAATTCGAGGTGATGTAGGGTTCGTCCAATAGACTCGGAATACCCGCGAAAATCGCGGGAACAGCCTCAATCGACTTTTTCCCATTGGCAAAAGCATTTGAAAAGTAAAGGGATTGGTCAATAAGAGAATCGAGAAATGGTGTGTACGGTCCTCCTGTTTTTTTTCCGATCCACTCGTTGCCGAAGCTTTCTAAAATGATTACAACAATATTGACATTTTCTCCGATTTTCTGTTGTGTTGAGCTGCGCTGAATAGGATTGTAAATTTTTGAACTGTCCTTTCTCGAAAAATAGTCAACTTCCTTTAACGCCGGCTTGCCTAGGGTTTTGATGATTGTGAGCGGGGTGTTTAGTACAAGCCCAGTGTTTTCAATTCGTGTAAATTGTGCTGCAGTTAATGTGTCTGCAGGACGAAGTCCTATACCACCTCTTCCCATCACAAAAAGCAAGGAACAACCAACGATGAAGAATAAAAGCTCTCTACCTAATCGAAATGGCGTTTTCTTTTTAGGAAGTGTTCGCCTGTAGGCCATGTGTGATCCAATGAATAGAATAATTAACAAGGCGATTAGCCACCAGAAATCGATGAAAAATGCACCAATGAGTTGGGACAAATCGTCTCCTGTTCCCATTATGGTAAATAAGTCCGCGGTGCTTCTTTTTGAAGTGTATTTGAAATATTCAATATCCAATAGATTCAACATGAGCATAATCGTATTGGTAATATGGAAAAGAGCGAAAAGAAAATGTTGATAGAGCTTTGAATTACGATATGGATTAGGTAGAAGCGAAAGCCCATAGAATGGTATAAACCAAATACCTATAGCAATACAGTCCATGCAAATTCCCGCTAAAAAATCAGTGGCTTGCCATGCTGGGAAGGCGGATGAATTCAAACTATAAAATAGAATTCGGGTAACACTCAACATAATCAAATTGATCCCTAAGCGTTTCAAAAGCGCATTGAAATATTCGGGAAACCAAGCATGACTAGACATAGTGCAAAAATATAGTAAACGGTGAAATCAGCAACATATTGGATGAAAACGTTGTTGTTTAATTTGGATTCAACATCGAAGAGGGATTCTTATAAAATCATTACTTTTACCAACAAACAAGATATTGAATGGCTGGAAATAGTTTCGGGACTTTATTTAAGCTCACTACATTTGGTGAATCTCACGGTGCGGCCATTGGGGGAGTAATTGATGGAGTTCCTGCAAATGTGCCTCTTGACGTAGATCGGATTCAACGAGATTTGGACAAGAGGAAACCTGGTCAGTCGTCGATTGTTACTCAGCGGAAAGAATCTGATACGGTACAGTTACTTTCAGGAGTATTTGAGGGAAAAACCACAGGAGCACCAATAGGCTTTATCATTCAAAATGATAATCAAAAATCTTCGGATTATGAGCATATAAAAGATGTGTATCGTCCTTCTCATGCAGATTTTACGTACGACAAAAAATATGGTCATAGAGATTATCGTGGAGGAGGACGATCGAGCGCTCGTGAAACGGCCTGCCGTGTTGTAGCAGGGGCGGTTGCCAAACAAATGCTCGAGCAACTCGGAATCACAATACATGCGTATGTGTATCAAATTGGTCCGCTGAGAATTCCACCAGAAACACCAATCGATTTCAAATTGATAGAAACTAATCCAGTACGCTGTCCTGTTCCAGAAATGGCGACGCGTATGGAGGAGTTAGTAAAAGTGATCCGTAAAGATGGTGATACAATAGGTGGTGCGATAGCTTGTGTTATTCAAGGTGTTCCGATTGGTTTAGGAGATCCTGTTTTTGATAAGCTTCATGCCGACTTGGGAAAAGCGATGCTTTCGATAAATGCTGTGAAGGGTTTTGAGTATGGATCGGGTTTTCTCAGTGCTGAAATGCGCGGGAGCGAACACAACGATGTGATTCTATCAGATGGCAGAACTAAAACGAATTTTAGTGGCGGTATACAAGGGGGGATTTCAAATGGAGCAAACATCGATATGCGGATCGCATTTAAACCTGTTGCCACGTTAATGAAAGACCAGAGGAGTATAGATTCAGTTGGAAATGCAATCGTTGTAAAGGGAAAAGGACGACATGATCCATGCGTTGTTCCTCGGGCTGTTGTAATTGTCGAAGCCATGGCTGCTATTGTTTTGTTAGAACACTATTTAAGGAGTAAAACGACACAACTTTAATCAAGAAATGAAGGAAAAATCAAAGAAAGGTAAACTTGCACTGCATTGGAAGATTATACTCGGGATGTTAGCCGGAGTAATGTTTAGCTTAATTTTAGTTAATACTTCCTGGGGTGCTTCGCTCACTACAATGAGAGTGAAGGGTGTTGATGTTGAAATTTCTCGTGCTGGACTTTTGGTTCGGGATTGGATTAAGCCATTTGGAACGATGTTTATCAATGCTCTAAAACTCATTGCGGTGCCATTGATATTGGCCTCTCTAATCAAAGGAGTTTCTGATCTTAAAGATATTTCAAAATTATCTAAAATGGGGTTGCGAACAATTGGTACGTATATAGCTACAACATTGGTCGCAGTTTCAATTGGTTTGGTAGTGGTGAATTTGGTGAATCCAGGTAAGACAATCACAGAAGAGACGCGTAATGACCTTGTTATGAGTTATAGCCACGGTGCCGGGCAGAAGATATCTGCTGCTGCAGAACAAAAAGAGTCTGGACCGCTGAAGGCGTTAGAGGATTTGGTACCGGATAATATTTTTAACGCAGCTTCAAACAACGGTAACATGCTGCAAGTCATTGTTTTTGCGATATTTTTCGGAATCGGTTTAATATTAATCCCTGCTGATAAGTCGGCTCCTGTAAAAGCGTTTTTTGATGGATTTAATGAGGTCATTTTGAAACTGATTGATTTAATCATGTTGGCTGCTCCATATGGAGTATTTGCGCTTTTAGCGGCCCTTGTTGTTGAATCGCCAAGTCAAGATTTATTTCTCGCCTTGATTTGGTATGCTGTTAGCGTCGTAATTGGATTATTCATTATGATTATTATCTATATTGGTTTGGTTTATTTTTTTACTGGACGGAAGCCGGGATTTTTTTTAAATGGCATTTCTCCAGCACAATTACTGGCATTTAGTACGAGCTCCTCTGCGGCAACATTACCAGTTACAATGGAGAGGGTAGAGGAGCATTTGGGAGTGGAAGAAGAAGTCACGAGTTTTGTGTTGCCAATAGGAGCGACCATAAACATGGATGGAACAAGTTTATATCAAGCTGTAGCAGCCATTTTCATCGCTCAAGCATTTGGAATGGACCTCGATTTATATGCGCAGCTCGGAATCGTGGTTACTGCCACACTCGCTAGCATAGGTTCAGCAGCGGTGCCTGGAGCAGGTATGGTTATGTTGGTTATCGTGTTGGCTCAAGCTGGTATACCGGAGGCAGGACTAGCCCTTATTTTTGCGATCGATAGACCGCTAGATATGCTGCGCACAACAGTGAACGTGACAGGTGATGCAGCAGTTTCGATGCTCATTGCCAAGTCGGTAGGAAAACTCGGTGATCCGAAGCCAAAAGACTGGGATGACAATTTGGTCACTAATTCTTGATTATGAAGTATTCTATTAAACTCATTGATTTTTTAATTCAAGCGATTGTGCTTGTAACAATCCTTTTCTTTCTGATGCTGTTTAACACAGAGGGATATTTTTATTGGGGGATTGTTTCATTGGGATTGTACGGAATACTGAGCTCCTTTATCCACCTTTTAATGAAGTTTCCTTTATCCACATTTCGAATTATTGTATGGATTATTTATGGGTTGATATTAATAATAATCGGAGGATTTTGGCTTGCTGGGAGTACTTTCTCTCAATTGAATGCCTGGATCTATCCAGGATCATTTTTGGTGGCTTCTTTATATGTAATACTCACAATTAGTGAATTTCAGGAGTCCAAGAAAGGCGGGAAGGATTACCTCGATTTTTAGTTTTTGGGAAGGTGATTCAATACTTATTTCTATTTTTGTTTCTCCTGTTTTAACTGGATAAAATTGCAATACTTATGAAACTGATTTCTGCTAAAGAATTATCTGAACATTTAAATTCTACTTCCAACTTTCAATTACTTGATGTTCGGGAGCCTTATGAGGTAGCAATTTGTTCTATTGGAGGAGTTCATATTCCTATGGGGATGCTTCAGGAGCGACTCTCTGAATTAGATGCTTCATTACCTACATGTGTGCTTTGTAAAACGGGAAAGCGAGCAGCTGCAGTTGCTAATTTATTAGAAACTGATTTTAGCTTTTCTCAAGTTATGGTGGCGAATGGGGGCATACACGCGTATGCAGTCGAAATCGATAATACGTTAGAAGTATATGAGTAGGATATCCGCTAATTCACGTTCCGTAATTGATTATTTTTTAATTGGGGTTAAAGGACTAGCAATGGGAGCAGCCGATGTTGTACCTGGGGTATCCGGTGGGACAATTGCCTTTATCACTGGAATTTATGAAGAGTTGATTCACAGCTTAAGTACAATTAACCTTCAAGCACTGAAAAAGCTCAAAACCGAAGGCATTGGTAGTGCATGGAAACATATTAATGGGAACTTTTTTCTTTCGCTTTTTATTGGAATTGGAATCAGCATTTTTTCTTTAGCAAAGTTAGTAACCTTTCTACTGGATCAACATCCGGTTTTGTTGTGGTCTTTTTTCTTCGGGTTGGTTATTGCGAGTTTTATTTTAGTGGCACGTACCATTGAAAAGTGGTCTATGGGGACAGTTTTCCTCTTAATCCTAGGAACACTTATAGCTGGTTATATTTCTAGTCTTACAGCTACGGCTAACGGAGAGGAGTTGTGGTTCGTCTTCCTAAGTGGAGCGGTAGCGATTTGCGCGATGATTCTTCCCGGGATTAGCGGTGCTTTCATCCTAGTATTGATGGGATCCTATCATCCGATTATGGTAGGAATAAAGACGTTAGATATTAAAGTGATTGCGGTATTTTTAAGTGGGTGCTTCATCGGATTATTGTCGTTTAGTAAGTTGCTTAACTTTTTGTTTGAGCACTTTAAACAACTAGTATTGGCATTATTGTCTGGATTTTTGTTAGGCTCATTGGTAAAGATTTGGCCATGGAAAAACAGGGTGAGTGATGTGCCTTTAGTGGTGCATTCGGATGGTCGTGAGGAATTTATAATGGGTAATGTTTTTCCAGCTGAATTTAAGGGGGATCCATTACTTGTAAAGGCTGTATTATTTGCAATCGTTGGTCTGACGTTCGTATTACTAATTGATCGTCTTGGAAAAAGATTAAATCCCGTAAAAGATGTCACTTAATCGGTATGGCTTAGTAGGGAAGTCTTTGGGGCACTCATTCTCTAAAAAATTCTTTACAGAAAAATTTGAGCGCGAGAAACTCAATGCAGTTTATGATAATTTTGAGTTGGATGAGATTCATCAAATTCTTCCGTTATTTCAACAACCTGAGTTAAAAGGGTTAAATGTCACAATCCCCTATAAATCCGCTGTGATGGAATACTTGGATGAAATTAATCCGGAAGCACAGTCCATTGGGGCAGTCAACACCATTGTGGTCCGGAAGGGAATAACTACTGGATATAACACTGATGCCTACGGATTTCAACAATCCATCAAGCCGTTTTTAAGAAATGTGCATGAACGTGCATTGATTTTGGGTACAGGTGGTGCGGCTAAAGCAGTTGCCTATGTGTTGACAAATTTAGGGGTTGATGTAGCCTATTTAACACGAAATCCAGTAGGTCGAAATCAATTTAGATATGAGGAGGCCAATAAATATATGATGCAAGCGTTTAAATTGGTGGTAAATACAACCCCCAAAGGTACAGCTCCGAATTACGATGAAATGCCCGACATTCCAACAAATTTCTTCTCTCCAGATCATTTGGTGATAGATTTAATTTATAATCCTAAGAAAACAAAATTCTTGTTAGAGTCTCAGAAAAGTGGAGCGGATATCTTGAATGG
>Ga0181574_10003323_pt1 | contig 14311 bp, 12 predicted proteins | sample 101ome_24_FD_145600 | JGI IMG/M metagenome (GOLD analysis project Ga0181574, IMG submission 145600) | Coastal salt marsh microbial communities from the Groves Creek Marsh, Skidaway Island, Georgia - 101410AT metaG (spades assembly) | ecosystem: Environmental > Aquatic > Marine > Intertidal zone... | reverse complement strand
CACTCAAGTCAGCAGGTTCTAAACCCTATCTGATCCACCGGCTCGATAAAGGCACGAGCGGCGTTTTGCTGGTGGCACGCAATCAATCCACACAGAGCGAAATCACGCGAGCGTTCGCCGCACGGTCTGTCAACAAATATTACGTCGCCAAAGTCGTGGGCCACTTTCCAACGGGCAACACCTTCATCATCGATTTACCGTTGTGTAAAGGCCGCAAAAGTCGCTTCCGGGTAGCCGCAGAGCGCGCGTCTATCTTCCAAACGAAGAATCGTTACTCGGTTGTCGCCACGCGCCCCGGCGTACCCAGCCTCACTCGGGTACGCTGCCTGCAGACCACAGCCCACCATAGCGTGCTCCTACTGAAGCCAATTACAGGCCGTACGCACCAGTTACGCGTTCACCTGAGTTGGATCGGATATCCAATCGTTGGAGATCATCTGTATGGCGCACCCAAAGATCCTGCGCAACGAGGGGCTCGATTAATGCTGCATTGTCACCGGTTGGTGGTGCCCAAATATGGCAGTTTTAGTGCGGCTGTCCCGGATTTCCAAACAGACGACTAGTCAGTTTTCTCCCCAATGCATAAGCCGCTACCGCCGCGCCCGGGTGACGCGTCAGTGCAAATGTGGCTGCAGCCATGCCACCTCCCACCAGCCATGATCTCAGTTGTGGACTGTGCGCACGTCCGGTCATCGTGCGCGATACCGTGTGCTCGCAGTTATTCGTGAATAGATTGTACGAACGGGCACTGTCAGGCACGCTGCCCGCTCGGTGCAGGGTCCGTTTGCGCAGTGCCGCGTCATGACGATCAATATACAGTCGCTTTCCGGCGCGAAACTCAGACTCGCTGCAAATATGTTCACCCTTAAAGGGCGTATTGTGGAGCACACGACCATCGCCCAGCGCAATCCCCCTGTGCATCACCAATCCCTTTCGCCGTGACACGATATCTCCAGGCAGAGGTCTCGACATGACGTTTTTCTCCTTTCATCCATTCATGTGTAGGTGCCGTTGCGCGAACGAACCAGATCTGCATGCAACTACAATACCGCATTCCAATCCCTGTGCGGACAGACAGCGACCACAAAATCAATCACATTATTCAGCAGCCTGTCTAACCAACGGCTTTCATTTTCTAAAGCGTTAGTTGGTCAGCGCTTGTTTTAGGTCCTAGCACCATTTTTAGGCAACTATTTGCAACTTCCCTCGTGACAAATCACCAAATTGCGGTCGACAACGTTGCTGTCCATATATTAGGCGCTGCAAAAAGTTTGCCAGCTCAGATCTCGTCCAAACCCAATACGCAACAACGCATCGTGCGCCTACAGCGGTCCTGGACTTGGCAGGGGGAACCAAATATTGGCTAGAAACGCACTACTGGCTTTCTGCGATCATGAAATCAACCGCCGCCGCTAAATCGTCGTCACTACAGCTAAAACACATGCCGCGTTGAGGCATAGCCGGCGCGACACCCGCGATGGTAGCCTCCAAAAGCAAGGCTTTGCCTTTGGCAATTCTCGGCTGCCAGGCTGCCACGTCGCCCAGCTTGGGTGCGCCACTGGTGCCCGTGTTGTGGCAGGAAAAACAGTAGTTTTTATAGACTTCTGCCCCTTTGGCTGAAGTCGCAGCCACAACCTGCTTACCCGCAGCGGCGGAAGCACTCTGCTGGCCTTGAGTATTCGGCTCACTTTCTCCGCTACAACCCAGCAGGCACATCAACAGGACTGACACAACGAAGAACTTTGATCGATTCATATCTACTCCCAATACATCCAATGAACTAACGTACTATAAACGGATCTGCATCCTGCCAAACCGGAAATTCTTCTCTCAATTGTGCTAGCGGCGCCCAAAGGATCGTTTGGTTGATGACTTTAGCTTGCCCGGTGACCTCCGCCATGACCTGTCCGGCCGGACCATACACCCCACTGCCACCGGCATACTCAACGCGGTTGCCGTCTCGACCAACAATGTTCACCCCGGCAACATAAGATTGATTCTCGATCGCTCGCGCTCTGAGCAGTGTTTTCCATGCCTCGATGCGTGCCGCAGGCCAATTCGCACAACAGACCAGTAAGTCGTAGTCGTTTTGATTTCGGAGCCACACCGGAAATCGCAGATCGTAACATACCGTCGGACACACTCGCCAACCGTCTACGGTCAACACAACCTTCTCCACGCCGGGGCTATAATGCTCATGCTCACCCGCCATGCGGAATAAGTGGCGCTTGTCATACCATTGCAGTCGACCGTCAGGGTAGGCACATACAAAGCGGTTAAAGTAGTGTCCCTCATCAACTATCACTAGGCTGCCGCATAACATTTTTTGTAACGATCTGGCGCGACTGAGGAGCCAGGTCACCGTTTCGCCGTCCATTTCCTCGGCGACCGCCGTGCTCTGCATGGTAAACCCCGTGCTGAACATTTCCGGCAAAACCACCAAACGACTGCAACTGGGCAATTGCGTGAATAGATGGTCAAACAGTGCCCGGTTACGGACCGGATCATGCCAATAGGTGGCCGTCTGAAGTAACGACAGGCTAAGCGCCTGTTTCCTATCCGGCTGAGTCATCACAGTGCGCTTAAGATGTCCGCTGCACGTCTCAGGGTCTCATCGTCTTTGGCAAAACAGAACCGCAGTACGGGTTCTTTCAATTCCCCGGGATCCGCATAGAAAACGGAAATTGGGATGGAGGCTACTTTGCTCACCTCGGTGAGTTCCCGCGCCAGGCTAATGTCTGGTTGCGAGCTGATCTCAGCGTAATTGAGCAGCTGGAAATAGGTCCCTGCAGACGGCGAAAAGCGCCAACGCGATTCCGCCATGAGTTCGCAAAACAAGTCCCGTTTAGCCTGATAAAAATCGGGCAGCGTTAGATGGTGCTCCGGCTGTTCGCTGAGGAAGTCGGCCAAACCATGTTGGACCGGCGTGTTTACAGTGAAGTTCACATATTGATGTATACGACGAAATTCCGTACTGAGCGCGACCGGGGCTGTGCAATAACCCACTTTCCAACCCGTGACGTGATACGTTTTACCAAACGAGGACACCACAAAACTCCGCGCAAAGAGATCCTCATAACGACACACACTCTGATGCTCCGCACCATCAAACAGCATGTGTTCGTAGACCTCGTCTGACAGAATGAAGAACCCATGTCGCCCGCTCAATGTGCGCAGCGCTTCCATGTCCGCTGAGCGCAAAATTGAACCCGTGGGGTTATGCGGAGAATTAATGATCAGCAGACGTGTCCGATCGCTAATCGCCTCGGCCACCCGTTGCCAGTCAACGTGAAAATCAGCGCCCTGAAGCGGCACATGAACTGTGCGCCCACCTTGCAGTTCAACCACGGGTGCATAGCTGTCATAAGCCGGGTCAAAAACCACCACCTCATCACCTGGCTGCACCACCGCTGCAATGGCACAAAACAAAGCCTCGGTACCCCCGGCGGTGATGGTGACCTCAGTTTCCGGGTCAACACAACACCCATACAGATCAGCTATTTTGTCTGCGACGGCCTCACGCAACGAAGTCACGCCAGCCATTGGCGGATACTGGTTGTACCCTTGGTTCATGTAAAACTGCACCCGCTCGCGTAGGGCCCGGGGTCCGTCAAAATCAGGAAAACCTTGTGACAAGTTAATGGCGCCATGGGTCTGCGCCAACGCACTCATGACCGTGAATATTGTGGTATTCACATGGGGTAATTTACTTTCAATGCGTGGGTTCACGGCTCTTCCTGCGCACACAGCCAAGTTGCTGCGGTCGACCGCAGTCTCGCATAGCCACGCATAGTGCACCAGTGGCATTCAGTATTACAAAGTAATATCAAAATATTTTGATATAGACTTGAGTATTGCATCGACCCTGCTAACATCCCCGCCCGAATCACGGGCGACTATTCATTTGAATCCTAATCTCAATCCTACATTGGAGCCTAAGAGCCCAACGGAATCCTGCGCCAAAGCTTCGATCGTGCGGGTCACCAAAGCCGTGGGCGACACATTACGCGCGAATATATTGAGAGTTCTGGAAAAAGACGCCTTCAGTGTGCTCGAGTTGTGCACCATGTTCGAAACCGCGCAACCCGCAATGAGCCACCACCTGAAAATTCTAAGTTCCGCTCAACTCTTGACCAAACGGCGCGAGGGTACAAGCGTGTTCTATCAGCGCGCCAGCGCGCTTGGAGCGCCCCTGGTACGAGCGATTTTCGAAGCACTGGACGATGTGCCAATGGATGCCGCACTCACGACCAAGGTGCAGACCATACACGAGCAGCGCGCGGCCCAGTCAAGACACTTTTTTGCCCACAATGCTGATGCCCTGTCTCAACAGCAAACCCTGGTCTGCATCCCTGACGTCTATACGACCAGCGTCATCGACACCGTGAACTCACTACCCGACCTGGCTCGACAGGATGCACTGGAAATTGGACCGGGTGGCGGTACCTTACTCAACGCGCTGGCGCCGCATTATCGCCACGTGGTCGGTCTGGACATTAGCGCCCAAATGCTCGATCAGGCGGCACCCGCGGTGGCCGGTCTGACCAATGTTGAGCTGCTCGAGGGCGACTTCACCAAACTGCCTGATACACGGCGTTTCGATTTGATTGTGGCAGCCATGGTCCTCCATCATTTACCGTCACCCGCATCTTTGTTCTCCCAGGCAGCCCACTTGCTCACTGAGGGTGGCTTGCTGGTTATCGCGGAACTTTGCGAACACGACCAAGACTGGGTGCGCGACCTGTGTGGAGATCTTTGGCTGGGCTTCGACCCTGAACAACTGCAGCGCTGGGCAACGTTGTCCAACCTACACCGCTGCGAGCAAAAGTATCTGGCCCAACGCAATGGTTTCCGGGTTCAGGTGACCGCCTTCAGGCGATCGCTTGCATCCTTTCAACCCAATCCTTTAACCCCAACCCCTCTTTAACAGAACCCAACTAGGACTTCCCATGACAGATTATAAAGTAGCAGATATTGACCTGGCCGAATTCGGGCGCAAGGAAATTTCACTCGCTGAAGCAGAGATGCCAGCCTTAATGGCGTTACGCACCCGGTATCTAGGCGAACAGCCCCTGGCTGGCGCTAAGATCATCGGCTGTATACACATGACCGTACAAACAGCTGTTCTGATTGAAACCCTCACCGCGCTAGGGGCCGAAGTCCGCTGGTCATCCTGTAACATTTTCTCAACCCAAGACCACGCCGCTGCGGCCATGGCGGCCAGTGGTGTGCCGGTTTTTGCCTGGAAAGGTGAAACAGAGGAAGAATATGAATGGTGCATCCATCAAACAATCCTTGCCGACGGCAAGCCTTGGGACGCTAATTTGCTCCTCGATGATGGCGGTGATCTCACTCAAATCATTCACAATGAATATCCTCAAATGTTGAAGCGCATTCACGGTATTAGCGAAGAAACCACCACCGGGGTCCATCGCTTAATCGAAATGATGCGGGATGACGAACTGAAGGTCCCCGCAATCAACGTCAATGATTCAGTCACCAAGTCAAAAAACGACAATCGCTACGGTTGCCGCCACAGCTTAAACGACGCCGTCAAACGCGGCACCGACATGTTAATGGCTGGCAAACGTGCACTGGTCATTGGCTACGGTGACGTCGGCAAGGGTTCAGCCCAGAGCCTGCGCCAGGAAGGCATGATCGTGCGGATTTCTGAGATCGACCCGATCTGTGCCATGCAAGCCTGTATGGATGGGTACGAAGTCGTCTCCGCCTATGTGGACGGCAACAATAGCGGCCAGGTTGCGGACATCGATATGCGCTTAATGCAAGACACCGATTTGATCGTTACGTGTACGGGTAACGCTGATGTCTGCGATGCGGCCATGCTTCAAACCGTCAAAGCCGGTGCTGTGATCTGCAACATCGGCCATTTCGACAATGAAATTGATACCGCCTACATGCGCGAGCATTGGCGATGGGACCAGGTTAAAGATCAGGTTCATCAGATTTTCCGCTCAGACGACCATACTGACTACCTCATCCTCCTGTCCGAAGGACGGTTGGTCAACCTGGGCAACGCCATGGGCCATCCCTCTAGGATTATGGATGGCTCTTTCGCGAATCAGGTTCTGGCGCAAATGCACCTGTTTGAGCAAGCCTGGGCAGATCAGGACGAAAATCAGCGCGCTCCAATAACCGTAGAGGTACTGCCTAAGAAGCTCGACGAAGAAGTCGCGGCTTTGATGGTACAGGGATTTGGCGGCACCGTGACACGTCTCACCGAAGTTCAGGCCGACTACATTGGTGTGACTCAGGAGGGACCATTCAAACCAGAGAGCTATAAATACTAGGCTCTAAAATCCCCGGCACAGCCACCTCGAAAGGCCAGTAAACCAAGGTGGCTGTGCGCCAAAAGTTCTCCCGAAAGCCCACCGGCCTATCGCTGTCCCACGTGGCCTGTCATCGACTTTTCATGCATCAAGCGACATAAACTTTACACACAGCGCCAGAGTGCCTAATGTGCGCGCCTTGGTTCAACACGGCACGCCTATGCAATCCTTACAGAAAGTCATTGAACTGCTCGACCTTGATTTCATCGAGGAAAATCATTTTCTGGCAACCAGCCCAAATGAGGGTTGGCAGAGAGTTTATGGCGGCCAGGTCATCGGACAGGCGCTGGTTGCAGCCTCACGCACGGTAGATGAGGATCGCGAGGCACATAGTCTCCACGGCTATTTTTTGCGGCCGGGTGACAAAAGCGTGCCTATTTTATATCGAGTGGAGCGAATCAGAGACGGACGCAGCTTCACCACTCGACGGGTAACCGCCATTCAACATGGTCAACCAATATTCTCTATGTCGATCTCTTTTCAGGTCTCCGAGAAAGGATTAACCCATCAGTTTGTGATGCCTCAGGCACCTGCGCCAGACACACTGCGGGATGAAGATGACATCCAAGCGGAACAAGCTCAACATTGGCCGCCGGAGTTTCGTGAAAACTTCTCAACCTCCTCTGCCATTCAAATGCGGCCTGTGGAACCCGGCGACTTAATGCACCCTACGGTCCGCGCTCCACACCAGATGGTATGGATGAGGACACGCGAGCAATTGCCCGACGATCCACGCCTACATCAATGCGCATTAGCCTATCTGTCCGACTGGTCGCTGCTCGATACGGCCACCCTTCCGCATGCGATTAGCTTCCTGAATGACGACATCCAAATGGCTAGTCTCGATCACGCCATGTGGTTTCATCGTCCGTTTAGAGCGGATGCTTGGCTGTTGTATGTACAGGATTCTCCCAGCAGCAGCGGCGCCCGAGGCTTTAATCGTGGTCTGATTTATGATGAAGCCGGGAGCCTGGTTGCATCAACAACTCAGGAAGGATTGATGCGCATCCGTACATGATCTGAGATAATGGCCGCTTTTGTGCGCGGGAAACCCCACAGTCAGCAGCACCCATAAGGCAACTTATCCATGGCGGAATTTGATCACATTGTCGAGTCAGTTGACTCACTGAAACAACACTTTGAGAAACATCGTTATATCTGTAGCGATCAAATCGCGACCGCGGTTTACTTGGCCTTTCACTTACGCAAGCCTATTTTGATCGAGGGACCGCCCGGCGTCGGTAAAACCGAGCTGGCTAAAACCACCTCTGAAATGTTCGAACTGCCACTGATCCGGCTGCAGTGCTATGAGGGGTTAGACGAAGCGAAAGCCATCTATGAATGGAAGTATGGTAAGCAGTTACTGTACACGCAGGTCCTCAAAGAGGCGCTGGACGAAGTGTTAGCCGGCGCTAAAGGATTCGCCCAATCGGTACAACGCTTACACGAATTCGGCGACATCTTTTTCTCCGAGGAATTTCTCGAACCGCGCCCCTTGCTGAAGGCACTCCGCGAGGAAGACGGCTGCGTCCTGCTGATCGACGAAATCGACAAAGCGGACCACGAATTCGAATCACTATTACTCGAGATTTTGTCTGACTATCAATTGTCCATTCCTGAAATTGGCACGGTCAAAGCGAGCAAGGAGCCCCCCATGGTGTTCCTGACCTCTAACAATACCCGAGAGATCTCCGACGCCCTCAAACGTCGATGCTTACATTTGTACATTCCTTTTCCTGATTCGGATTTGGAACAAAAAATCATTCACGCCCGTGTACCTGAGGTTCCTGAAGAGCTTCGGCGCCAGCTCGTCGAGTTTATCCACGAGTTACGCAACCTCGATCTCAAGAAAGTGCCCGCTATTTCTGAAACCATCGACTGGGCACGGACCTTGTTGTTGCTCCATACCGAAACATTGGATCCTAAATTGGTCAAGGATACGCTCAATGTCATCCTCAAGTTTCAAGAGGACATCGAGAACGTGGAGTCAGAACTAACCTCAATTACCGCCAAAATTCGTAAGTAAGCAATCTGAACTCCCTTATGGACCGTACTCTTACCAACTTTATCAGCGCACTACGAATGGCTGATGTGCGTATATCTCCAGCTGAAACACTCGATGCCCTGAGCACCGTGGAGTTGGTTGGTTACAAAGACCGCGAGATGCTGAAGCACTCTCTCGCGCTGGTGCTGCCCAAAACGGCTGACGAAAAGGAAACGTTCAACGCCTGCTTCGACGACTTTTTTACTTTTGAAGATATCAGTGGCGAACGCTCCGAAACCGAGGCCGGCGAGGGTGAAGCCGAGAGCGAAGGCGAGCAAAGCGGTGACGGCGGCGAGGGTGGCGGAGGCGGCGAACGACAACCCGGCCAACCCGCGGCGGGCGGCAAAAAGAAAAAAAGTAAAGGCAAAAAGCCCAACAACAATTTATTCGAAGAGGAACCGGAAGAAGATCTCGGACCCGGCGAGATGACTGACCCGACATCCAAACTGGCACAGCTACTGATGACCAACTCTAAAGTCGAGTTGACGATGGCTATGGCTGCAGCGGGTGAAGCCGTGAACGTGCGGGACATTCAGATCTTTACCCAGAAGGGCCTGTTTTCACGGCGAATAATGGACGAGATGGGTTTGGCGGACCTGAACCAGGAGATCAGTCAGCTGCGCGAGGCCGGAGCCGTACCCGCACGTCGACTGGGTCAGGAGCTCAAGCGTCGACGTGAATGGTTACGCGAACAAGCGCGGGATTATGTTGAACGTCAATTCCTTCTGAACGCCGACGTGTCGGGCAAGAAACTGCGCGAGGAACTGCTGCGTACGGTCAAGTTGTCTAACGTTGAGCATCGAAACTTTCGATTAATTCAAGAAATCGTCTACAAAATGGCGAAAAAGCTGATCACCTTGCACTCGCGGCGCAAAAAAGTTTTTAAAAGAGGCGCGTTAAATGTACCGCGCACACTGCGCCACAACATGTCCTACGATGGCCACATATTTGATCTGCACTGGAAGTCGGTGAAAGTGGATCGGCCCAAAGTATTCGCCATCTGCGATGTGTCCGGCTCTGTCGCCAACTACGCGCGCTTCATGCTGATGTTCTTATACAGCCTCGACGAAGTCATGCCCAAAGTGCGCAGCTTCGCGTTTTCTTCAGACCTCGCCGAGGTCACTGAGTTGTTCAATCGCAATAAGATCGAGGACGCCATTGCCAAGGTGCTGCGCGATTATAGTGGCGGTTCAACGGACTATGGTCAGGCCCTGTTGGATTTCAAAAAGCAATGCATGGACGACGTCGACAATCGAACCACCATTGTCATACTCGGCGATGCACGTAATAACTATGGCGAGGCTCACGCTGAAGTACTGCGCGAACTGTACGACAAGAGTAAGCGGGTGATCTGGCTCAATCCGGAGTCCCGCAACGCTTGGAACACCGGTGATTCCGAGATGCGTAAGTACGGCACTTACTCCCACCAAGTCGAGGAGTGCAACTCCTTGATGCATCTCGAGCGTGTGGTGGGCAACCTGTTGCGTCAGTCCGGGTAGGCCCGCGTCTGACTATGCACCAGACGCCCACTCCCCGTCCCCACCGAGACGACGCAGAAGACAACTTTATTCGCTCTGCTGGGGCTCAGCTGCTGTTGTTTGCGGCGGTCGCCGTGATCGGTGTCGCTCTGCTGATGTTTGTTCTTGCGGGACTGGTGGGCAGCAATGCCGAAAGCGTGTCCGCAGTCGATGTTGAACGGAACATGATCACCATCTCCCTGGCCGACGAGCCCCCACAGCTCGACAGCGGTATGGGCGCCGACAGCATCAGTGGCATGGTGCTTGGACACGTGATGGAAGGTCTCATCACTCGCGACGCACAAGCCAATCTATCACCCGGCGTCGCCGAGCGCTGGGAAATCAACGCCACCGATGCCACTTTTTATCTGCGCAAGAATGCGCGGTGGAGTGAGGGCGAGCCGGTTACGGCGCACGACTTCGTGTTTGCCTGGCGCAAAGCGGCCGACCCGGCGCAAGCCTCCGAATACGCATTTTTGATGTATTACTTACGCCACGGAGAGGCTGTCGCAGCAGGCCAATTGCCAATGGAGTCACTGGGCGTGACCGCACTGGATGACCACACGCTGTATGTCGAACTATCCCGACCCACCGCGTTCTTTGACAAATTAGTCGCCTTTCAAACGTTCTACCCTATCCGTGAGGATTTCTATCACCGCACCCAGGGCCGCTACGGTGCAGATGCTGAGGACCTGTTGTACAACGGACGCTTTAAGATCACGCGCTGGATCCACGGCGCCAGCCTCATGATGCGTAAGAACGAATATTATTGGAATGCAGATGATGTGCGCCTCGATGCGATCAACGTTGGCTACATCACTCGGGACGGACATTCACGTTTTAACTTCTTCAAGGACAATAAGATCGCTTACGCGATGCTGCAGTCGGAACAGTTAACTTCCGCCATGGAAAACCGCTTCCACATTCGTCGCTACCAGGATGGCGCGCTGTTCTTTCTTGAGTTCAATCACCGTGACGACCGACCGACCCGGAGTTGGCATTTACGCCGGGCGATGCAGTTGGTCACAGATTCGGTGGAACTCGTGAATAAAGTGGTTAAGTTGCCCGGCTATCTACCGGGGCGTTCACTTTTCCCGGTTTATTTGCGAGGTGTCAATCGGCCGTTCAGAGAAGAATTCCCCGCACCCGATCCAGAATTAGATCTTGAGTTAGCGTTAAGCCACATTGAGCAGGCTAAAATCGAATTAGGCGTAGATGAATTACCACCACTCACCTTGCTCATCGGTGATTCACCGCTGGCCAAAAACCAGGCGGAATACTTTCAATCCGTGTATCAGCAACTGGGATTGACCATTAAGATTGATGCCCAGATCTTCAAACAACGTCTGGACAAAATGAAGCGTGCAGATTTCGATGTTGTCATGGCCGGCTGGGGCCCCGACTACGATGATGCGTTGACCTTCGGCGACCTGTTTGCCTCGTGGAATCTAAACAACCATGGCCGGTGGCAGAATGCCGAATACGACTCAATGGTGGCTATCGCACAAAATTCCATCGAGCCTGACGAACGGATGGCTGCGTTTGCGACCATGCAACGCCTGATCTATGAGGAAGCGGTTATTTTGCCCCACTATGAGCGGGGGACATCCTACGTCACACACCCGCAACTCAAAGGCATGGTAAGGCGCGCTGTAGGCGCAGACCCCGATCTGCGCTATGCCTATATTGAGAGAGAGACAGAATGAGCCCTGTAACTTACCCACCGTTGCAACACTGATCATGTGGCGTTATACCTTCAAGCGCCTGATTCAGGGTCTAGTTACCGTCTGGTTTATAGCCTCCGCAACGTTTGCAGCGATGCATCTGGTTCCCGGCGACCCTTTGGCGTCCGACAAGGCGGTCTCGCCTGAGATACGCGCTAATTTAGAGAAGCGCTACGGGCTCAATGAGCCTGTATGGCGTCAATATACGATCTACATGGGCAACCTTGCGCGCGGTGATTTTGGGATCTCTTTCACGCAGAAGAATCGCCTGGTCAACGACATCATACGTGAGCACTTTCCAGTCTCGGCCACCCTTGGATTACTGGCGGTTATCTTCGCCGCCTTGGGGGGTATTCTTTGGGGCGCATTAACCGCGCTTTATCGCAATCAGTTACCCGACTTCATCATCATGTTTTTAGTGATTCTCGGCATTTCCGTACCCAGCTTTGTGGTCGCGGCCCTGGGCCAACTAGGCCTGGTCAGCTTGAACAATCTGGCGGGCGTCAACCTTTTGCCTGTCGGAGGCTGGGGCACGATTGCGCATATGCTGGTGCCTTCAATGGTCCTGGGGCTTTCTACCATGGCCTACCTTACCCGCCTGATGCGGTCCTCCATGCTCGAAATTGTCAACTCAGACTTTGTGCGCACCGCTAAGGCCAAAGGATTACCCCCGCCCAGAATTTTCACCCAGCACCAATTAAGAAATGCGGTGCTACCCGTGATCACGGTACTGGGGCCCGCGATTGCCGCCATCACCACTGGGGGCTTCGTAGTCGAACTGGTTTTTGCCATCCCAGGTTTGGGTCGATATTTCGTTGAAGCCGTACAACAGTTGGACTACACCGTGATTATGGGCACAACCGTCTTTTATGGTGCCTTCTTGGTCTTTATGGTCATCGCGGTAGATATCGTTTACGGATTTGTCGACCCACGGGTTCGCCTGGAGTAGCCTATGCCACAGTCTACCCCCGCACCTGAGATGTTCGAGCCACTGCAGGTCAGTGAACGCAAACAGAGCACCGCGCGACCGTCTCTTTCCTACTGGCAGGACGCCTGGCGGCGCCTAAAAGACAACCGTCGCGCACTGTTGTCTCTCTACTTGGTGATGGGTCTGGTCCTGTTTACCTTATTTGGACCGTTTCTGTGGTCAGTCGATCCGTCCGCGCAAGACCTTGATCAGGTGAGCCAACCGCCTTGGGCTGACCGACACGCCGTAGTAGTTGAGCCCTATAGGCTCTGGGAAGGAGAAACAAATACCTCTTCCGAAGGCAGCTTGCGCCTGGCGATGGCGGCCAACACCCAAAGCGTACGCCTGGTCTGGCCAACTATGCCCAAAGCCACCGGAGGCTACCGCATCTACCGAAATCTTTTCCCGATAGGTCCACAACGCGCCTATGGACTACCGTTAGGAGAACAGCGCCAGCCGCTCAAAACCTACTTCGAGGACCGGCTGGACCTCAAAGCGACACGATATTTCTACACGGTAGTTGCTCTGAATCAAAGTGGATTAGAGACCAATGAGGTGCGCACCCTGGAAGTCCAGGTGATCAATGCGATCACTATCGCCGACGCCCTGAAACGCGGCCTCGCGCCTGACGAAGCACCACCGCAAGTCGGAGACACATTGACCCTTGCTCTGCATCCACTGGGGACAGACTATCTCGGGCGAGATATGCTCGCGCGACTCATGCACGGCGCCAGAGTCAGTTTATTCATCGGAATTTTTGCGCCCTTGCTGTACGTACTCTTAGGCGTGATCTATGGCGCTGCTGCGGGCTTTATCGGGGGCCGTATCGACGCCGTCATGATGCGCTTCGCTGACTTTGTTGTCGCGCTACCGTTCCTGCTGTTCATGATCCTGTTTAAGATCATGTTCGGAATTGGGCCTGGCGAAAGCGGTATTTTGCCGATGCTCATTGCCATGGTCATGCTCAGCTGGCCCGCCACGTCACGACTGGTTCGAGGTCAAATTTTACAAATTCGCGAGGAGAGCTATATAAACGCGTCGCGACTACTGGGCTCGAGCACAGGCTACCTGATATGGCGGCATATGATTCCCAATACTATGGGGGTTATTCTCGTGACTATAACCTTCGCAGTGCCCAGCGCTATCTTTACCGAAGCGTTTCTATCCTTCATCGGCATGGGAGTTGCGCCACCGACGCCTTCGTGGGGCAGCATGTGCAACGAGGGCATAAAGACGATGTTGACAACACCCCATGAACTCATTTTTCCTGCCCTGTTCATCAGCCTCACGGTGTTGGCGTTTAACCTATTGGGCGACGGTTTACGCGATGCCTTGGATGCCCGAATGAGGAATACCGACTGATGGATCAACCGCTCTTGAGCGTGCAGAATTTATCTGTGGAGTTCGACACCTACGGCGGCATTGTTAATGCCGTACGCGGCGTTGATTTTGATGTGCACGCCGGACAGACCTTGGCCATTGTTGGCGAATCGGGCTGCGGCAAGTCCGTCACTGTACAGAGCATTATGGGTTTGATACCGACTCCGCCCGGCAGGATCACCCGCGGTAGCGCCATGCTGAACGGTGTAGACATCATGGGTCGAAAGCGCATCGATGGTGAAGACATCCGCGGCAGCCAAATTGGAATGATCTTCCAAGACCCCATGACATCGCTTAATCCGACCATGAATATTGGCAATCAAATCGCT
>Ga0181574_10003322_pt1 | contig 14311 bp, 12 predicted proteins | sample 101ome_24_FD_145600 | JGI IMG/M metagenome (GOLD analysis project Ga0181574, IMG submission 145600) | Coastal salt marsh microbial communities from the Groves Creek Marsh, Skidaway Island, Georgia - 101410AT metaG (spades assembly) | ecosystem: Environmental > Aquatic > Marine > Intertidal zone... | reverse complement strand
GCTGTCCCTTTCCGCCTGCACCAGGAACTGGCTGAATTTCGCAAACCCAAGCTCCGCCTCGTCGAAGCTGCGGTCGGCCTCGAGCATCTTTCGCTTGACGTCCGAATCCCGAACGGTCTCGCGGCCAGCTTCGCGAAGCCTCGACAACGCCGACCGCAACGCCTCGTAGGCCTGTGTCAAGGGTTCACCGGCAGTCGCTTCACTCGCGTCCTCGGGCGCTGTCTCGGCACGTTCACTGCGGTCCCGGCGACCACCCCGTCCCCGACGGGATCGACTCCGCCCGTCTTCCCGCCGACTTCCCCGTCCCTTCGTAGCCGAGATCTCGTACTGGCCGTTTTCCATTTTCGTCAGGCCGATCAAGCCGCGTGACGACGCCTCCGTGAGGAACTTGCTGAATTTGGAGTACCCAATCGATCCCTCGTCGAAGGTCGGATCGAGTTCCTGCATCACCTGCTTCAACCGGTCGGAGCGCATGACATCCCCCCGGCGGATCATGGTATCCACCGCATCCCTCACCAGCTGCCATGGGTCCTTCGCCGACCGGTCCAACTCCGACGTCTTGGTGAGCCCCGTCAAGCTCGTGTACGAGTAGTACTCGTCACAGTTCTGGACGAGGATATCCGAGCTCGACTCCTGAATCCCGACGCCGATGACATACTTTCCGTACTCCTTGAGCTTCAGGACGAGGCTCGAGAAATCGGAGTCTCCCGTGAGCAGGATATAGATGCCGATCTCGGGCCTGATGAAGACCAGTTCAAGAGCGTCGATGGCCATCCGGATGTCTGTCGCATTCTTCTTGTTGCTCCCATACGCTGGGGCGAAGATCAGATCAACGGACGCCTCGGAGAGGGGCACGATGTACTGAGGATACCGACGCCAGTCGGCATACGCGCGCTGGACGCTCACTTTCCCCTTGATCACGTCCGTGTCCAGAAGCGTCTTGAGCTCTTTGGACAGGTCGGAACGCATCCCCATCGTCACGTTGTCGAAGTCGATGAGGAGAGCGGCATGGGACGGTTCGACCGCCGACGTGCCTGGGCCACCCATGTGGGGCGCCCGCGTGTACGGAACACTCATGGTGTCTGTCTCGCAAACTGAATTGTCATGTCGCGAGACCTCCCCACCTCGCCTCGTCGCGAATCCGCGAAAGAGGTCGGGGAAGCCTTACGGGCGCGTCCACCTTGGACGCGGCGGCCCCGTCAGTCCGACTGTCCCTCCGCTACCACGGTGCGGGAGAGTGCGGCCCGTCGCACCTGCCCCGTGTCCGATCGGGGCAATTCGTCCAAAAACGTGACCAGATCTGGAACCTTCTCGTCGGCGAGTGTCTCTCGACACCAGTCTACGAGCTCCTGGTCCGTGACGATCGCTCCCTCAACGGGGACGACGCAGGCGCATAAGGCTTCGCCGAGGAGCGGATCGGCAACGCCGATCGCCGCTACCTCGTGAACCGCGGGATGAGCCTCAATTCGAGTCTCGATTTCCCGGGGGTACACGTTGAAGCCTGAACGAATGATAACGTCCTTGGTTCGGCCGACCAAATGAAGAAATCCCTCTTCGTCGAGCAGGCCGAGATCTCCGGTGCGAAAGAACCCGTCTCGGTCGAGCGCGTCCGCGGTCTGCTTCGGCTGCCGGTAGTACCCCAACATCATGCCCGGCCCCCGCACTCTGATCTCACCCACGCTCTCGACGGGAAGCATCTCTTCGCGGGATTCCGATACATCGACGATCCGGACATCTGCTCCTGTCATGGGACGACCCAAGGTAAATCGACGCTTTTCAGGAGCATCGTCCGCACGGCAGACACTCAACAGCGACGATCCTTCCGTGAGCGAGTAGCCCGCCACGGCGGGCACACCGAGCGCAATGGAGAGATCTCGAACCAACTCGTCTCCCACCGGTGCCCCGGCCACGACCGCGAGTCGGAGCGTCGACAGGTCACGGGTGCGCGCCGGCAATTCCCTGAGCGCCTGAAGGAAGAGTGTCGGGATCCCGAAATGAATGGTGGCGGAGTGGTCCTCGACCGCCGCCAGGGTCGATGACGCGGACCCGTCAACCTGGAGGATGATCGACGCACCCGATGCGAGGGCCGCGAGCAGACCGGATGCCAGGCCGAACACGTGAAAAAGGGCGCTGATTCCCACAACCCGATCCTCCACCGTCATCTCGAGAGCTTCGGCCGTTACGGCCCCTCCCCACAGGAGATTGGCGTGACTCAACTCGACCCCCTTGGGCTTCCCGCTGGTGCCCGAGGTGTAGAGGAGAGCAAAGGAGTCGTCGGCGTCCGGCACCCCCCCGTGATAATCCCGACCCGATCCGGAGGAGAGCATGTCCTCGTACTGAACGATCCGATCGTCATACCACAGATCACCTTCCCCGACCGTGACGAGAAATGCCAGGGCAGGGAGTTGCGGCATCAACTCCTCGAAGACCTCCAGATATTCCAGTCCGGCATGGCGCTCGATCGTCACGGCGCAGGACGCTTCGGAATGGCGGAGCATGTAATGCAGCTCCGGCAGGGACGATCTCGGGTTCAGCGGCACGATCACAGCCCCGAGTTTGGCCGCGGCGAAAGCGGAGACGACGAACTCGACACATGCCGGGAGAATCAGGGCGACTCGGTCACCCGCGCCAACTCCAAGATTCGAGAGGGAGGCGGCCATGGCCTCCGATTGTCCGTCGACTTCGGCAAACGACATCACACCGCCATCGTCGACCAGATAGGCACGAGAGGGGTCCGAGGTTGCTCGGGAGGCGAGTACGGACCCGATCGTCATACCGTTGAGACGCTCGTGGAGCGTCATGTCACCTCCCATGAGAGCCGTCGTACAGCGAAAGATATCCCAACGCCGGGACTTGTTCGACCTCTCCTACCAGCCGTGAAGGATCTCGTTCAAAGCGTCACGGGCGACCTCTTCCCCGACTTCGTGCGTCCACCCCTGCTCATGAGCGACCTCGCCGATCCGCCGGAGTAGCACAAAGCGTACTCGCCCGCCGCGTGACTTCTTGTCGGCGCCAAGAAACGTGCGCGCGTGCGACGCGTCTACGTCAAGTCGACCTCGCTCGGTCAACGGCGAGAGAGCTTCCGCAAGCCGGGCCGCCGTACCCTCATCCGTGATGCCCAGAGCCTCTCCGATCCGAGCCTCGGCAACCATGCCGTAGGCGACGGCTCGACCGTGCCCGATCCGATAGTTGGCGGCCGCCTCCAGAGCATGCCCGATGGTGTGTCCAAAGTTGAGGATCTGCCGGAGCCCCTGCTCGAACTCATCCTCCGCTACCACCTCGGCCTTGATCCTCACCGACCGGGCAATCACGTCTGCACATATCGCAGCATCCGCGGCGAGGAGGCCCGGTACGCTCCGGCGAACCGATATCATGTGAGCTTCATCTCGAATGGCACCGTGCTTCACCGCCTCGACGAGGCCCTCGGACCGGTGAAGCGCGTTCAAGGTCGTCAGAACAGAGGTGTCCGCCACAACAGCTCGGGGGGCATAGAACGCCCCGACGAGGTTCTTTCCGGCAGGCACATCAACCCCGGTCTTTCCTCCGACCGAGGCGTCGATCATGGCCAGGGTGCTCGTCGGCACCTGGATGATCGGGACGCTCCGCAAGTACGTCGCTGCCACGAATCCAGCGAGATCGGTGGTCACACCACCCCCGACCCCGACTACGGCACAATCACGACCGAGGCCGGCCCCGAGCATCTCGTCCGTCAAGGCAGCCCACCATGTCCGATTCTTCGAAGCCTCTCCGGACGGGAAGGTGAGGACGGTGACGTCGTGACCCGCTTCTCTCAAACGCTCCGCCACCTCTCTGCCGTACAGTGGGCCAACCTGGTCATCGGAGATCACGGCAACACGGTGCGCCGGCGCGTGCATGTCGAGGACCCTCGCGATGCGATCGAGAAGGCCGGGGCCAACGAAGACGGGGTACGTTCCAGCCGAGGCGACGACCTCGATCGTTTCCCGGGCAGCCTCGCGAAGTTCAGTCGTCACGCCGGATCGATAGCCGCGAACGACACCTCGAAGGCCTCGTCTCCAGAACGCAGAAGCGCCGCCGGACGCCCGTCCACCTCGATTCGAATGATCGACGTCGGGCTCCCGAACCCTTGGCCGCTGTTCTGCACCAGAGAGACGAAACGATCCCTTGCCTGGACATCGGACCATACCGTCACCCACGCGAGACCGACGCCGGAACTGGAACGCACAAGAACATACCGGTCACCATCCCAGTGAGCTGCCAGTGCTTCGGCGTCATCTTGAGCTCCATTCCCGTACCGCAAACCCAGCACATCCTCTAGAAGGATCCGGAGTTCCAGTGACCCCAGCACGTCCGAGAGCAGAACGTCACCCCTCAGGACCTCGACCCCAAGATTCAGCGGATTTTCGGCCGCGGCGTTCAGGATCTGCTCGGTGGAGTTGGGCAGCCGCGCCCCGAACGGGTTCTGACGATCACCATTCGACCAAAGCCGCTGGACAAACACGGCCCCGTCGACGTACGGAAACAGCAGCGACTCGCGGATCACTCGTGGCGCCTCTGCGAGGGCGGGGAACTGCTGGTTCATGCCCTCGAGAGCCGGGCGGATCTGTGCTTCAAAGTCTGGAAGCTCAGACAGATCGATCGCAGCGCCGGTAAGCTGCTCCGTGAGATACTCGAACATCACGAGCGTAGCGTGTCCCTCGATCGCGGCCATTGCCGCGGTCGCCCGGTCGTTACCGCGTTCGCGATCCGTCAGGTCGCGCAGCGGCACGTTCTGATCCTGAACGGCATGGACCAACTCATGAATGAGGAGGGCCTCGATCGCTGCCTCAGGCTGGTCGTCCATGACGAAGAGGGCCATGGAGTCAGGCTCGTAGAAGCCGGCAACCTGCTCGGTGTAGAGTGCAAGAAGCTCGGCTCGAAGATCCATGTCCGGCTCGACAAGGCCGAGGAACGCGTACACCTGAGCTCGCGACCGCGCCTCGGCAGCCGGCAGATCCTGATCCAGCTTGGTTTCGAGGTACCGAACCAGCTCGCTTCGTGAGCGCTTTTCGAGACGGACAGGTCTGGACAGCTCCATCCCGGCACGCAGGGCCAGATCGGGAAGCAGTTCTGCCGCCAGAGCGGCGAGCTCCGGATCCGAAGAGAGCACCAGATCAGAGGAGGATTGTCCTCCGCAGCTGGCCGCCCCGAGAGCGATTGTCAGGAGCGTGATGAGGGCGGGTCTCACAGATCGCATGGTAGCCTTCGACGTGAGGGGGTCATCGGAGCTTCGTCGCGGCCGTATCCCCGGTCAAGCCGGAAGAGTCGCGAGGTCCGGGCCGCTTGAGTCAGTTACATATGCGTGGGTAGCTTCGTAGCCTCGGGGGTTGGCACCCGGCTTGCAGCGTTGCGGACGAGTCCCAGGCAGAACCGGAGGCGCAGGACGGACATGATGGCACGAGCGAGGCCCAAAAAGCACCCTCGAGGGGGCGGAATCCGCGGAACGCTCACTCGTCTGTGGTTTCCCCGAACATACCTTCTCGGGCTTGCGTTCCTCACGGCACTCGGCTCGGGCGGGGGTTGGGGTGCATGGCAAAATCTGTGTGCCGGTGATGCATGCCCCTCCATCGCACGGATCTCGACCTTCGAGCACGAACAGAAGAGCAAGATCCTCGCGGCCAACGGAGAGCAGATCGCCGAGTTCGGATTCGAGAGCCGCACGCCAATTCGTATCTCGGACCTGCCCCAATACGTACCGCAGTCTGTCGTCGCGATGGAGGATAAGCGCTTCTATCAGCACGCCGGCTTCGATCCGATCGGCTTTGCACGTGCCGCCGTCGGTGTGCTGACATTCAATTACGCCGGGGGTGGCAGCACCATTTCGCAGCAACTCGCACGAAATCTCTTCACCGAGATCGGGTTCGAGCAGAGATATACGAGAAAGATCAAGGAACTGCAGGTCGCATTCGATCTGGAGCGGTCGTACACGAAAGAGCAGATCCTCGAAGCGTACATGAACGAGATCTACATGGGAGGCGTGTACGGATTTCAGGCGGCCTCGCTTCGTTACTTCGGCAAGGACGTCGCCGAGGTGAACGTGGCGGAGGCGGCGCTCCTGACGGCGATCCTCAACCGGCCAACGTGGTACAACCCGTTCACGAACCCCGAGCGGGCGCGAGCCCGCCGAAACACCGTGCTGGACCTGATGGCACAACAGGGGTATCTGACCGCTGCAGAGGCTGATCGCTGGAAGGCGTTCCCTCTTCCGGAGACCGAGCCGGACCGCGCGTCCACTCAGTTCGCGCCCTACTTCGAAGAGTGGGTCCGACAGATTCTCGCCGACCGCTTCGGTGACGAGATCTATCGAGGCGGCTTTCAGGTGTACACGACCCTCGATGTCGACATGCAGCGGGCGGCGCGACAGGTGATGGAGGACGGCTGGGCCGAGATCGAAGGAGACTCAGCGAGCTTTCGGCACCCCCGGTATGCGGACTTCGACACCGTTCAGTCGTTCGGATCGTCCACCCCCTACCTCCAGGGTGCCTTCATCGCACTTGATCCGGAGACCGGACACGTGAAGGCCATGGTAGGGGGGCGCGACTTCCAGCAGTCGAAGTTCGATCGGGCTCGACAGGCCCGCCGCCAGGCAGGGTCGTCGTTCAAGCCGTTCGTGTACACCGCCGCCATCAACACGGGGGTCCCGGCGTCCTACATCGTCGAGGACATTCCGGTCGTCTACCCACAACTCGACGGTTCTGACTGGCGGCCATCAAACTTCGTCGACGAGTTCAAGGGGCCGATGACGATACGAGAGGGTCTGTACACCTCCACGAACATGATCGCCATTCGGCTGGGCTGGGAAGAAGTCGGAATCGAGACGGTGGCCCAGACGGCGCGCCGGATGGGCATCCAGACTGAAATCGAGCGCTTTCCCTCCACGACGATCGGCGCGGCAGAGGTCATCCCGCTTCAGGTGGCCGAGGCGTATTCCGCTTTTCCGAACATGGGCACGAAGGTTCGGCCGTTTCCGATCCTTCGAGTGGAGGACGACAATGGGACGGTGATCTGGGAACCCCAGCCGGAGCGCACCACCGTACTTGAACCACTGCCGACGAGGATCATGGTTGACATGCTCGAGGACGTGGTGCGCCGGGGGACGGCGTACACCGCGGTGCGCGTCCGCGGAGGCTTGCCCTTCGACATCGCAGCTGCCGGCAAGACCGGGACGACCAACGACGGAACGGACGTCTGGTTTACCGGATTCACCGGAAATCTTCTCGCGACCGTCTGGTTCGGTATGGATACCCCCCAGCCAATCTTCGAGGTGGGTCCGGGTCGTCGGCAGGCCACAGGTGGTGGACTGGCTGCTCCCGTGTGGGGCTCATTCATGCGGCGTGTCTACGAGGGCATCGAGGCCGACGCGGATGCCGGCATCGAAGGTGCAGGGCCACTGCTTTCGCGGCCTGCGGAATGGGAGATTCCCGATGGCATCAACAGCGTGCTGGTCGATCGCAAGACGGGGCTGCTGGCATCTCGATGGTGTCCCGAGGAGGATCAGTACGTGGAGTACTACATTCCGGGTACCGAGCCGACCGAGCTTTGTGACCGCTCCAGTCGACGCTTCCGCTTCCCGAGAATTCGAGGCTTCGACTAGGTCTGGATCGACTTCTTCCCATAATGAGGGCAGATTGCTAGCGGCATGAGTTTCCACGGGTCCACGCTCGGACAGGAGTCACAATTGGGCACGAGTGCAGGCAAGCCCCGTGAGATCGCTGTTCCGGGATCCGTCTTCGAATCGATCCGTGCTGAAGCGGCCTCCTTCGCTGGCACATTACAGGCGGTGCGCGCCCTGCATCTCGCCGGCTACCGAGCTGGCGTAGAGGCTTCCGCCGCATTGAACCACGAAGCCGGTGGAAATGCGTTCGCTCTCACCGAGGTGGCCTTCTGGTCTTCACTGTCCGATTTCTTCGCCAAGCGGGGCTGGGGCAGCTTCGAGCACCGGTCACCCCATCGTGCCATCGGCGTCTTCGAGACCAGCGATTGGGCTGAAGCTCGGCCCGATTCGTTTGACCCCGAGGCGACCTGCGGCTTCACGACCGGGTATCTGTGTGGTCTCCTGACCCAACTCTCGGGAGCGCCGATCGCCGTGCTGGAGATTTCCTGCCGAAGCCGGGGGCAGGATACGTGCGAATTCGCGTTCGGAGCCGAGTCGGTCATCCATGATCTCTATGGATCACTGCTCGACGGTGCCGAGATCACAACCGCACTGAAAGCGCTCTGACGATCCGGTGGGCTGCTCACGAGCTCTCGGTGTCGATTTCGGGACGAAGCGGATTGGCCTCGCGGTCAGCGATCCCACGAACACCGTCGCGACTCCGCTCGAGACTCTGGTGCGTCGTGAAGGACGCCGGCCACCGTACGCGAAGATCGTCGACCTCGCCGTGACGCACGAAGTCGGACAACTCGTCGTCGGCCTCCCGCTGGACCTGAGCGGAAAGGAAAACGAATGGTGCGCGGAAGTTCGGTCGATGGCGGCCCGTTTGGGAGAGCGGGCCGACGTCCCGGTAGCCTTCGTTGATGAGCGACTGACCTCCGTGCGGGCTGAGCGAGCGCTGAGGGCTGCGGGACTCACTCGCTCGAAACATCGAGAGAAGTCGCGGGTCGATGCCGCGGCGGCTCAGCTGATCCTTCAGGCGTGGCTGGATCAACCGGGGATCGCCCGATGATGTCCGTGAAGAGGTACTCGACAAGAACTCGCGTAGCGGCCTTGTTGGTCGCCGTCGGTCTCACCGCGTTTCTGATGAGAGGCGATAACGACGGGGCTCCCGTCCTCGTGGACATTCCACAGGGGGCCACCTCGCAGCAGATCTCATCGATCCTGGAAGAACGCGGAATCATCCGGAATTCCTCGATCTTCTACGCGTACGTTCGGCTTCGACGCGCCGACCGCAGCCTCAAAGCCGGTACGTACTCCATGACGACCGGAAGTTCCCTGGGGACGGCATTGCGACAGCTGACACGCGGTGAAGTGCAGACGATTGCTGTCACGATTCCCGAGGGCCTCGCAATCTGGCAGCTGGCGCCGTTCCTCTCGCGTGTCACGGAAGAGGACGAGACCTCGATCGCCGCGGTACTTCGTGACCCCGAGCTGCCCGCGCTCTTCGGCGTTCCTGGCCCGACGTTGGAAGGCTACCTGTTCCCCGATACCTACCGATTCGCTCGAGGTGTGCCGCTGAACGTGGTGATCGAGGCGATGGTTCAGCGATATGATGATGTCTGGACCGACGCCCGCCGCTCCCGGCTGGCGGCTTCAGGTATGTCGGAGACCGAAGTGGTAACGCTCGCCTCGATCATACAGACCGAGGCCAGACGTGCGTCCGAAATGCCGCGGATCTCTGGCGTGTATCACAACCGTATTCGTGACGGCTGGCGGCTTCAGGCAGATCCAACCGTCATCTACGCGCTCGGCGGCTATCGTGAGCGCCTCCTGTACGCCGCAATCGACTCGGTGGCGGACAACCCCTACAACACGTACACACAGCCCGGGCTCCCTCCCGGCCCCATTGCGTCTCCCGGCGAACTCGCAATCGACGCCGCCCTCGAGCCCGAGCAGCACGACTACTGGTACTTCGTGGCCCGCCCGGACGGCTATCACGAGTTCAATCAGACTCTGGCCGACCACAATCGAGCGAAAGAGCGACAACGTCTTGCTCGCAGGGGGGCGTGACATCCCGCCTGGAGGACCAGACGGGATGAACTACCCGTTAACGAGGCACCCCCTTCAATCTTCTGTCGATGCTGACTCCAGAGCAGCTCCGCCTCATCGTCATAACTGACGAAAAACTCGCTGCACCCCGCTCGGTCTCGGACATCGTCCAGGCCGCGGTCGACGCCGGTGCCCCTGCAATCCAGCTCCGTTCGAAGGACGCTACGGCGCGAGAAACAGCAGAATTGGGGCAGCGGCTCCGTGAAATCACGACCTGCGCCGGCGCGCTCCTGTTCGTGAACGACCGATTCGACGTAGCCTTATCGATCGGGGCCGACGGTGTGCATGTAGGTCCCGATGACTTACCGGTCGCAGCCGTGCGCCGCACAGCACCCGCAGGCTTCCTCATCGGTACCTCGACCGATGACCCAGGTGAGGCCGTGAGACTCGTAGCCCAGGGCGCCGACTACATAGGTTGTGGGACTGTCTACCCGACACGAACGAAACGCGATGCTGGTCAGTCGATCGGACTCGATGGCCTCAGCGCTGTCGTCGCGGCAGTTGAGGTCCCGGTCGTCGGGATCGGCGGAATCGATGAACGAGCGGCCCGAGCAGTCGCACAGCACACGGGGGCGGCCGGGGTCGCGACAGTGAGCGCGGTCATGCGGGCCGAAGACCCTGCTCGCACCGTCTCATCCCTGCTTCACCCGTTCGAGAAGCGGCGCTGACAACCCACTCAAGCCCTCGGGGCGTCACGCCGGATCCGTCGGAACGCCACACGAGCCACCGGAACACTCCGCCGTCGGCCCGGGCGTCAGAGACCGCCCGCGTGCAGGAGGCCTTCCACTTCATCCGCACTCACAAAAAAATCACCCAGGGCCCCTCCGCGGTCCGGGTTGTGCCAGTCTGAACCCCCGCTGGTGAACAGTCCCGTGGTCTTGCAGATGGACTCCAGGCGCAGCACCTGAGCTCGCCTCGGTCGTGGCCTGTACACCTCCAGGCCCTGGAGACCCGCCTCCATCATCACGGGCAGGAGAGCCTCGAGGAGGTCGGCCGGCGGATGGGCCCAGACGGGAACACCTCCAGCTTCCCGGATCAGCTCCACCGCAGCGGCAGGCTCGAGCAGATGGGTCGGCACGAACGCGTCGCTGTCGTCACCGATCAGTCGATCGAAGGCGTCCCACACCGACGTCGCGTATCCTCGCTCCACGAGTACCCGTGCCAGGTGAGGTCTTCCGATCACCACCCCGTCCGGACCGGCAGCTTCGAGAACCGACTCGTACGAGATTTCCATACCGTCTTCGGCGAGGCGTTCGATCATCTCACGCATTCGATCCGCGCGTCGCGCCGCGGCCGCTACACCATGCTTCACGAGAGCGTCGGCGTCCGGGTCGACGAAATACCCCAGGACGTGAACGTCGGCCCCATTGGAGGTCGACGAGACCTCGATGCCCGGCACGACGTGGATCCGTCTGCCCTGTGCGGCCTCCCGGGCAGGACCGACACCCGCGACGGTGTCGTGATCGGTGATCGCGATCACATCCAGACCGCCGGCGACCGCGCCAAGCACGACCTGGGCAGGGGACCACGCCCCGTCCGACGCGGATGTATGAATGTGGAGGTCCAGTTTCATCCGACACCCACCTTCACCGGAGGGCTACTCGACGTCCTCCGCGAAGACGATCGAGCTCGCCGGCACTTCGGCCGGCGGCTGGTCACCCGCGTACTCGGTCAGCAGCGTCACCGTGTCGCGCTCGACCTTGAGTACGCCGCCGGCCACATGAAAGGAATCACTGCCTCCACCCGGACGATCGACCGAAAGCGGCCCGGATCCCATCAGCGCGAGCATCGGCGCGTGGCCGGGCAGGATTCCCACCTGCCCGTCCCACGCCGGTGCAACGACTGCGGCCGCCTCACCTTCGAAGACAATCTTGTCCGGGGACACCACGCGTACGTTGAGGGAAGCCATGGGATCAGCCCTCGGCAGCCAGCTTCTCGGCCGCCTCGATCACTTCCTCGATCCCGCCGGCCATGTAGAACGCCTGCTCCGGCAGGTGGTCAAACTCGCCGTCCGCCACGCGCTCGAACGATTCCACGGTGTCCTCGAGGCGGACGTATTTGCCCGGAATGCCGGTGAACTGCTCGGCAACGTGGAACGGCTGCGAGAGGAAACGAGCGATCCGACGCGCCCGGCCGACAATGATCTTGTCCTCCTCGGTGAGCTCGTCCATACCGAGAATCGCGATGATGTCCTGCAGGTCCTTGTAGCGCTGCAGGATCGCCTGAACCCGAGTGGCGACACGGTAGTGCCGCTCACCGACGAACTGCGGGTCCATGATCCGCGAGCTGGAGTCGAGCGGATCCACCGCCGGGTAGATACCCTGCTCTGCAATCGACCGCGACAGAACGGTCTGCGCGTCGAGGTGGGTAAACGCCGTGGCCGGCGCAGGGTCCGTAAGGTCATCGGCCGGAACGTAGATGGCCTGTACCGACGTGATGGAGCCAGCGCCCGTCGAGGTGATGCGCTCCTGAAGCTCACCCATCTCGGTACCGAGCGTCGGCTGATACCCCACCGCCGAGGGCATGCGGCCGAGCAGCGCGGACACCTCGGATCCCGCCTGCGTGAAGCGGAAGATGTTGTCGACGAAGAGAAGAACGTCCTGGTTCTCGACGTCACGGAAGTACTCGGCCATGGTCAGGCCCGAGAGACCGACCCGGAGACGCGCTCCCGGAGGCTCGTTCATCTGGCCGTAGACGAGCGATGTCGAGTCGATGACGCCCGACTCCTTCATCTCGAGCCAGAGGTCGTTCCCCTCACGCGTACGCTCACCCACGCCGCAGAACACGGATTTCCCACCGTGCTCCATCGCGATGTTGTTGATGAGCTCCATGATGATGACGGTCTTTCCGACACCGGCGCCGCCGAAGAGACCCGTCTTGCCACCCTTCACGTAGGGGGCGAGGAGGTCGACGACCTTGATGCCCGTCTCGAAGATCTCCGTCTTCGGCTCGAGCTGGTCGAACTTCGGAGCAAGCCGGTGTATCGGCCAACGCTCGACCTCGTCCGCCTTGTCGCCGCCGACGGGGCCCATCTCGTCGACGGGCTCGCCGAGGACGTTGAGGATGCGACCCAGCGCCGCCTCACCGACCGGCACCGAAATCGAGGCACCCGTGTCGGTGACTTCCATGCCGCGCGTCACGCCGTCCGTCGAGGACATCGACACCGCACGGACCTGGCCCCGGCCGATGTGCTGCTGCACCTCGGCGATCAGCTCGATCTCCTGACCGGCTTCGTTCGTCGTCTTGAGCGAAAGCGCGTTGTAGATCTCAGGCAGGTGGGCGGCCTCGAACTCGACGTCGAGAACCGGTCCGATGACCTGTACGACCTTCCCAGTGTTATCAGCCATGATGTCCCTGTATCCCTACTCGAGGGCGGCGGAGCCACCGACGATCTCGGCGATCTCCTGCGTGATCTGGGCCTGACGGGCCCGGTTGTAGGTCCGCGTGAGGTGCTCGAGCACGTCACCGGCGTTGTCGGTTGCAGATTTCATCGCCGACCGGCGGGCACCCTGCTCCGCGGCGGCATTTTCCACGAGCGCCGTGTAGACGGCGTTGCGGATGTAGGCGGGAAGGATCCGTTCGAGGATCATGTCCCCGCTGGGGCTCAGGATGTAGACGTCCGCCGACGAAGCGCTTTCGTCGCCCGTGATGGGCAGCAAATCGCGCGTATGGGGCGGTGTCGACATCGCCGACATGAATTTCGAGCTGACCAGGTAGACCGCATCGACGTCACCCTGCTCGAAGCGCTCGCGCACCGGAGCGATGATCGCTTCCGCGTCGTCGACGGTCGGAGTGTCGCTTACGTCGACGGTCTCCGTCGTGATCTCCTCACCGCGGAATCGGAAGTACGCGACACCCTTCTTCCCCGCGATGTGCAGCTCGGTCTCGATCCCCTGACCGCGCAGATCCTCCATGAGATTGCGCGCCTGCTTAATCAGGTTCGAGTTGAACCCACCGCACAGTCCACGATTCGCGGTGAGCAGCACGACAGCCGCGCGCTTCACCTCGTCCGGGCGGCGGAGGATCGGATACTTCTCGCTGAGCGCCGGCGAGTACAGACCTCCGACGATCTCGTCGAGCGCCTCCGCGTACGGGCGCGCCGCATGCACCCGGTCCGTGGCCTTCTTCAGCTTCGAAGTCGCCACGAGCTCCATCGTGCGCGTGATCTGTCGGGTGTTCTCGACCGACTTGATCCTGCGTTTTACGTCCGCGTCACCTGCCACGTCGTCTCTCCTCTACTCGGTCAGGAGTGATCCGGGTCAGGCCGAGGCCCCGACGGCCTCGTGCTCGGCGGCGAACGACGCGTTGAAGCTTTCGATCGCCGCGATCAGCTGCTCGGTCAGTTCATCGGTGAGCTGACCACCCTCACGGATCCCGTCGAGGATGTCCTGATGCTTCGCAGCCATGTCCTGATGGAAGCCGAGCTCCCATCGGCGTACGTGACCGACCTCGATGTCGTCGAGATATCCGTTGGTCACCGCGTAGATCACCGCGACCTGGTTCTCGACGGCCATGGGCTGGTACTGAGGCTGCTTCAGCATCTCGACGGTCCGGGCACCGCGGGCCAGCTGGCGCTGAGTGGCTGCG
>Ga0181574_10003317_pt1 | contig 14326 bp, 13 predicted proteins | sample 101ome_24_FD_145600 | JGI IMG/M metagenome (GOLD analysis project Ga0181574, IMG submission 145600) | Coastal salt marsh microbial communities from the Groves Creek Marsh, Skidaway Island, Georgia - 101410AT metaG (spades assembly) | ecosystem: Environmental > Aquatic > Marine > Intertidal zone... | reverse complement strand
ACGTCAGTCCGGATTCTGTGCCGTACCCTGAGTAGTTTCCATCGCGATCACAATGCCAAATGTTGACCCGCACATTGGGCATGGGTTGGCAATTGCCCGCTCCGATGATGCGGACTTTTTGGCGCATCTGCACCCCGACCCGGTCTTCGCGGATGTCCTGGCGGAAATAAAATGTGTTATCCGTTAGATCGAGCGGAAAGGGCCCTGGCGTTTCGCTTGGAATCAGAATGCAGTTGCTTCGAGAGCCGACTAATGAACGAGATTGGGCCTGGGCGACCAAGGGCATCACGGGGACCAACGAAAGTCCACCCAATGATTTCAAAAACTGCGCACGTTTCATGCGCTCAAGGTAGGAAATCGCTTACCGTTTCCGTCGGAACGGCAAACGCATTTGATAGCCGAGGTCATCCCCGCGTGAATCGTCTGCCACATCCAGGCCGTAGCGAATGTCCTTGACATCGCCATCCACCATGGTTCCAAACAACCGGTCCCAGATGCTGAGCATGTTTCCGTAATTCCGATCGGTCCAAGGCGCTTCAAAATGGTGATGAAATTTGTGCATCCGCGGCGTGACAAAAACCAAGCCCAACGCACGTTCCAATCCAACCGGCAGCTCCACATTGGCATGGGTCATGTACGTAAAGAAAACCGTCAGAATCCGATAAAATACATAGAAAGCAACCGGTGCACCCGTCACCGTAACGGCCACCACCGCAAAAATCTCGCGCACCACAAAATCGATGGGATGATGCCGGGTACCGGTGGTCACGTCCACATGCGTATCGCTGTGGTGCACCATGTGCAAGCGCCAAAGCAGCGGGACATTGTGCAAACACCAATGCACCCCAAACTGGGCAATGAAATCAAAAACCACCACAGCCACGAGTAACTCCAACCACGTAGGTGCCTCAAACCAATGCAGCAAACCCATTTGGGCTTCGGCACCCCAAGTAAACACCCCCACCGTGAGCACCCCAAAAACCACGTTGATCGCCATCGTCGTGGACAAGAACACCAAATTGGTTCGGGTATGCTTCCAGCTGCGGTAGCCGCCCGTAAACATCGGCCGCACGCCTTCAATGAGGAAATTGAGCGACATGCAGACCACAATCCAACCTAATTTCTGCCAAGACGGCATGTCTTCGAAAAAGGTAAAAAATTGGTCCATCGCGACAAGAAATTTCTCGAGACAATGATACGCTTCACACCGCGAGTTGCGGTTAAGACCCCATAAAAGTGGGCACAATGCACTAACTTTAAAGCATGAAACAATGGTTGACGTCCATGTGGTTGTGTGCAGGCTTGGGCTTGATGAGTGCAGCTCATGGACAGACACCGAACACCCCTTGCGGGTGGTTTGATCACAACGGAGACGGCATCTTGGGCGCCAACACATGGCTGTATGTATTGGGACAATACGGTACTTCCACGGGTGAAATGGACATCGACGATAACAGCATGGTCGACCTGCGTGACTTCCTGCAATTCCTGCCATACTTCGGGGAACAATGCCCGGTAGCGTGGGCTGACACCACCTCCGGCCACATCGTGGATGTACTGCTCGTCGAATATGCCGTCCATGATGCGGAGTTGGCAGGCCTTGTGGACAACTTGCCTGCGGAGTCAGTGACCTATTGGTTGTACGCACAACTTGCGGAGCCGACTGATGGCATTTTGTCCATGTACGGTGACGACGAAGCACCGCTGACGCTGGAAACCGATGGTAGTTTTTATGGATTTGGAACCGATCCAGGTGAAGCCATCACCCTCGATTCATACAATCCGCTGTTCAACCCATTTGCACCCGCCAACGAATTCATGACGTGGTTCACCCTCGATGAGGAACCGGGCGATAATTGGAACACCCCTTCGGCAGGATTCATCACCGGGACTGCGGACGCTACCGACGGAATGGCTGACGCGGGCTTGATTCAGATCAATGACTCCATTGGTGGTGGATCCTTCTTTCAGGGATACTGTTGCGATTCGGATGGCCTCGTGCTCCTTGGGCAGTTTACCGTCGTCGGCTCCACCACGTTTAGCGGCACGGTCAACTTGCTTGCCGAAACCGCCGGCAGCACGGCCATTGAATTTGCCGAAGGCATGACGTTTTCTTCCAGCAACCTCGCGGTTTTTGGCTGCATGGATCCTGAAGCGCTCAATTTCGATTCAGAAGCCACACACGATCCCTTCAGCGACTGCGCATACGCCGGCGATTTCAACGGCGACGGCGCATACACGGTCGAGGACTTGTTGGAATTGCTCGCCGATTTCGGTTGCACGACTTGTCCCCAAGGCGACCTCAACGGCGACGGCGTGGTCAGCGTGCAGGACATCCTGCTCTTCCTGACTTGGATTTGAATCCTCAGAACGTCCAAGCCAACTGCACGCGCACATTGCGACCGGGCTCGGCGATATGGAGTTCGCGGAGCATGCTCATCGTCGGGATGAACTCCGTGTTCAAGACATTCTGAACGGACACATTCAACGCCAGCGCATCGCTCAACTCCCCGCCGGCCGCCACGTGCAAAAGCGACGCATCCCGGTTGTGGTTCCAAACCACATTCGCAAAGAGTCCATGAAGCTGGCCTTTCGATCCGCCAGCCCACCCGAGCGTGCTGCGGAAAGTAGCGGGTGGAATCAGAGGAAGGGCGTTTCCGTTCTGGTCACGGGCGTCGACCAGTGAAAACACCGCGTCGGCATGAAGGTGCTTCCAGTGCGGCGGCTGCACCTGAATGGAGGCTTCCCCACCATTGAATTGCGCATCGGTCGCCTCCCAGGCATACACGCGCCAACCGTTCGAAACGACATCACTCGGGCGGATGTACACATAATTCGCAATGGTATTCTGGTACAGAGCCAGTTCAAAACGACCCCAAGCGGGGTTCCACTCGACGCTCGATTCAACATTGAAGCTCTGCTCCTTACCCAAATTCTCTTTTCCTTGTTCGAAGCGGAAGGCACTGTAATGCACGCCTTGGCTGTACAATTCGGCCATGCCCGGTGCACGCTCGTTGCGGGCGACGTTGATGTACAAGCGCACCGACTCACTCAAATCCAAATGCGCACCTACCGCCATGCTATTCAGCCAATCCGTTCGCGGGGTTGCGGCCTGAGTTACACGGCGATCGCTGCGAGCGGACACCTGAAATCCACTGCGTGTGAGGGTGCGGTCGAGCACGGCAAACGCGCTGTTTTCGGTCGCCGTCGCATTGGGGATCAAGGGCGTGAACACCAATTCCACCGTTCCGTCGTCGTCAAATCGGCTGTCCGCCTCGAACCCTTGAATGCCAAAGGTGGTGCCCCATCCGTTGGGCTGCTCGCGGTGCGCAATGGTTTCCCAACGCAAGGTGCGCAAGCTGATGTCCAAAGCGAGTCGTTCCAAGGCTCCTTCTCCGGCTTGGTCGCCGCGGGCGCGGTCAAATTCCTTGCGGTGATTCAGCTGATATGAAATCCGCGGGGTGACCTGCCAATCACCCAAACTGAAGCGGGTCGAGGTGGTCACCAAGTGATCCCCGGCTTGTTGGAAGCCGTCATATCCTATCAATCCTGCCGTGTTGTATGCCGAAGAGTACGCGCCTTCGATGACGCCCCACGGCCGGATGTAGCCAAAGCTGCCTTGGCCGAAGAACTGTTGGTACGCCGAATTCTCGACAAGCGAGCCATTGGGCAATGCGTAATCGCCGTGCCGCTTGAAGCCTCCTCGAAACGAATGGAAGGTTGTTTTGCTGCGCTTCTCGGTCGCCCCCGAAACTTGCCAACCCTGCGTGACCGAAAACCCACTCAAGCTGATTCGATTCTCCCGACCCTGCTCGCTCAATGGCGCCCTGGGAATGAAGTTCAGAACGCCTCCGTACGCGTCGGACCCGTACGCCAAAGTCGCAGGTCCTCGAATCACTTCAACCGTCTGAACGCCTTCCTCAGGCAGGTAAATGCCGTGGTATTCGCCCCAAGCTTGGCTTTCGATGCGCGCGCCATTGAACAAGGTCGCAATGCGCAATCCGGACAGGCCCCGGATTACCGGACGAAGTGTGCCGGCACCGTTGGTTACCATGTCCACCCCGGGCAACGCTTGCAACGCCTCTATCCGCGAAGTCGCGGGAATTTGGTCAAGGGCCGCGATTTTCAGGACCTCGGACGGCTTCATTTTTGGACGCGAAGGGTTCAGCGGAGAGGCTTGAACTTCTGCAACTTCAAGGGAATGAACACGCGCTTCGAGCGCTCGCCAAACGGAATCTTCTATCATGGCCATCTCGTCGTTATCCTGACCCCAAAGCGGAGTCACGGCGCAAATAGCGAGCAGCAAGGCAGTGATATGCAGCGGAAGTTTCACGGCGCAAAATTATCGCGCGCTCTTCCCCTGCGCAGTGTGAAAATGTCAGGTTTTCGTCACAAGAAACTTCAATGCCCCACCCAGCGATCACACACCAGCGTGCCTTCGCCCATGGATTCAATCGAGTCGCAGGCATCGACCATGACCTCTCGCGCGTTCGCTGCTTGGACAGGCAAACTCGCTTCCAACAACGCCTCCCGACTCGGCCACAATGCGTGCGCCCAATACGTCGTGTCAGAAGCCTTGTACAACCTCGATCCGCCGCTGCCGTTTTCATTTCGAATTTCCTCCGTGACCGCTTGCCAAGCCTCCTCAAAATCGTCCTGACGGTTCGGCTTCACTTGAAATACGTAAAGCACAGCGTATTGGAATTCTTTCATGATGTTCGAAGTTTGTGGCACAAAAATACCCCGCTCGTCTTTAGCCATGGCACTCACCCCCACCACCTCCATCCCATTGGGATTTTCCGCCCCCGCCTTTGAATTGCCCGATGCCCGAACCGGCGACATGCTGCACAGCAAAGACCTCCTTTCTGGCGGTCCGTCGGTGGTGGTGTTCATGTGCAACCACTGCCCGTTCGTTGTGCATATCCTGAATGCGTTCGTGGATTTTGCCCGAGAGTACACCGCTCGCGGCGTAAATGTGGTGGCGATTTCCAGCAACGATGTGACGACTCATCCGCAAGATGATGTGCCGCACATGAAGCAATTGGCGGAGCAAAAGAACTTCTGTTTTCCTTACCTCTTCGATGAATCACAGGATGTCGCACGAGCGTATGATGCGGCGTGCACACCCGACTTCAGCGTTTTCGACGCGCAGGGTATTTGCGTATACCGCGGTCAGTTCGATGCGTCTCGGCCGGGAAACGATGTGGCCGTCACTGGAGAAGACATGCGGCAGGTGTGTGATGCGCTGTTGGCCGGTGGAACGATTCCTGCAGAAGGACAAATCCCTTCCATTGGCTGCAACATCAAGTGGAAGGCTTGAGCATCGGTCCACGCATGTGAACCCAAGATGAAATTTGAACTAATTTCTGGGGACGTCCGTCGCCAAACTTCAGCCACGAATGAAGTGAAAATGGCTTGATTTCAAGGAAAATAGCCGACAACGTCGTTAACAATCTCTTCGAAAATGTTCAATACCTTGTAATAAGGACACGGTTTACAAGGCGGAGGTCTGATTAATTTTGAGCCATCTAAACCTCTCACTTAAGATTCACAACTTGAGCTCATGAAACATTTTACCAAACTCGCCTTCTTGGGCCTATTCTGCGCCAGCGCCACGTTTGCCTTGGCCCAGATTACCGGTAAGGTTACCGACGCCTCAACGGGCGGCGCCTTGCCTGGTGCAACTGTCATGGTAGAAGGAAGCGGCACAGGCGTCGCAACTGGACCCGATGGCACATTCCGCCTTAACGGCTCCGCCGAAGGCAACATCACTGTCTCCTTCATCGGCTATGAAACCGCCATCTTGGCTGCGAAAGCGGACATGGGGGTCATCGGTTTGGAACCCACTGCACTCGGCCTGGGGGCAGCTTCCATCATTGCCAACGTCGTAGACATCGCGAAGACCCGAGAAACTCCGGTCGCCGTATCCACCATTTCGCCGGCAGAAATCGCTCAGAAGGTGGGGAACATGGAGTTCCCAGAAATCATGAACCGCACGCCAGGTGTCTACGCCACGAAACAAGGCGGTGGTTACGGAGACTCACGCATCAGCCTACGTGGTTTTGACCAGCGCAACACATCCTTCCTCATCAACGGCCAGCCGGTCAACGACATGGAGAACGGATGGGTCTATTGGTCGAACTGGCAGGGTTTGACTGACGTGGCTTCGGGCATCCAAATCCAGCGTGGTCTCGGCGCTTCTCGATTGGCGGTGCCATCGGTAGGTGGAACCGTTTCCATTTTCACCAAAGCAGCCCAAATGGAAGAAGGAGGTTCTGTCTCAGAAACCATCGGTAACGACGGTTACGCCAAAACGTCCATCAGCTACAACACCGGTAAGAATGAAAACGGATGGGCTTCATCGTTCTTGCTCAGCAAGTGGGCCGGTGATGGATACGTCTACGGCACGCAAGGCGAGGGCTGGACGTACTTCGCGGCCGTTGGATACGAGCCTGAAGGATCAAAGCACGCGTTGAACTTGAGCGTTCTCGGTGCAGGCCAATGGCACCACCAGCGCGACGCGTGGGTGAGCATCCGCGACTATGAAAACTTCGGAGAAGAAGGCATTGACCGCCGTTGGAATACCGACGCTGGATTCATGACCATCGACGGCGAGCGCCAAGAGTTCAGTATGCGCCGCAACTTCTACAACAAGCCGTTGGCCACGTTCAACTGGGACTGGAACATCACAGAGAACTTGAAGTTGAACACGTCTGTGTACGGTTCAGCGGGACGCGGTGGTGGAACAGGTCCACGCGGGCAATACTTCCGCAACGGAGCGATCAACAACCACCCGTACAATGCGGATTTGACCGAGCACTACCTCGAGGACAGCTTGGGTTCACGTGACGCGGACGGCTTCATCGATTTCGATGCGGTGGTTGAAGCAAACATCGCTACATCAGCGGGCTACGGCACCACAGACACCTTGAGCTCAAGCCCATTCTATGGCCAACTCATCGGTTCGAATGGATATAACGGTGACGATGTGAACCGTGCAGTGGAAATCCGACGCGCTTCCATGAACTCGCACGACTGGGTCGGTGTGATTTCGAATTTGGAGTACAACAAGGACAACATCCGCGCATCTGTTGGTTTGGACTTGCGTAACTACAAAGGCTACCACTACCGTGCGCTCAACAATTTGATGGGCCTCGACGGATATTACTCAACCGGTAACAAAAACAGCATGGGCCAGGTCATCAACACGACCATCGAAGCGAGCCCATTCAACAACACCGGATTGAACGGACCGAAACTCGACTACTACAACGTAGGTGTCGTAGGATGGGCCGGCGTGAACGGTTTGGTGGAATACAACAACCAAAACGGTGTCACTGCGGTCGTCCAGGCGGGTGTTTCGAATCAATCATACCAGCGTGAAGATTACTTCGACCAGCCAGGCAACCCCATCTCAGACGTACACAACCAAGCCGGTGGCTACGTAAAAGGTGGTGCGAACTACAACATCAACGAATCGTCCAACGTCTTCTTCAACGCGGGCATGATCTCACGTCAACCCAACTTTGATGGCATCTTCCCGAACTATGCCAACAACATCAACGAAGACATCGAGAACGAGCAGATCAACTCGCTGGAGTTGGGCTACGGTTACGTGAGCTCGAACTTGACATTGAACGCAAACGTTTACAGCACAACTTGGGGCAACCGCTTCATCTCTCGTGGTGTGGATGTCATGATCAACGATTCCACTGCAATCGAAGGAACGGCTCAGTTCAGCGGCATCGATGTTCAGCACACGGGTTTCGAATTGGAAGCCAATTACTACCCGATGGAAGGGTTGAAAGTCATCGGCATGTTGTCACTCGGAGATTGGCGCTACACGTCCAACTTCGATGCGGAGATCTATGACGACAACAACAACCAAATCGGCGACGCCACGCTCTACACCGAAGGTGCGAAGGTGGGTGACGCTGCGCAAACCGTGGGCAACTTGGGTGTGGATTACCGCATCAACCGCATGTTCTCTGTGGATTTGAATGCTCGTTACGTCGATAACTTGTACGCGGACTACAGCATCAACAGCTCGGCGTTCTTGTCTGAGGACAACCTCGGCGCACTGCAGCTGCCGTCTTACTCATTGATCGACCTCGGAACGACCGCTCGTTTTGACTTGCTCGGAACGAACGCTACGTTCCGCGTCAACGTGAACAACTTGCTCGACACCGAGTACATCGCTGAATCCAACACGAACATCCACGCTGCAGAAGGCGCGGACGAATCCACGTTGTACAACGGCATCGACAAGAACAATTTTGTTTGGTTCGGTTTCGGCCGCACCTGGAACGTCTCATTGAAGTTGAACTTCTAAGGAAACGCAATCTGAATTTGAAACGGGAGGCTTCGGCCTCCCGTTTTTTTGTGCCGTATTTTCGGGCACATGAAGAATGCGTTTTGGGCCACCCTCGCTATTGGCTTTTTGCTTACTGGATGCGCTGGCGAAAATTCAGCGAACAAGAATTTCACCCAAGAATTCAAAGATGGATTTGTCGCGAGCTGCAGCAAGCAAGCGATCGGGATGAAAAAGTCTGAAGCAGCCGAATATTGCGCTTGCGCACTGGAGCAAGTCATGCTCAATTGGGACAACGACGCAGAGGCTGAGGCCGGCTTGAACGGCATGCACATGCTGGAAGTACAGCGCTTGCTGGTCACGCCGTGCATGGGCAAATAAGAAGTTTTAACAGTTTTCTTGGCCTTTGAGCGAACCTATTGGTGACTGGAATTGTCTTCTCGGTGCAAGATTTATTGAACCATGTACCAACACAACTGGGCAGGACGCATCATCGCGTCAGCATTTTTCATTTTCTCGTCCTTCACCTTTCAGGCGCAATACGGCACATTCGGAGTTGACGAATTGCCCGCAGATACTGCAGCAGTCGATGACATCATTTACTACGGCGATGTCATGGACATGTCGGGGGGATATCAAATTGGAGATACCGTATTTGATTTCACAGCCTACGATTTCGAAGGCAATGGTGTAAACCTCTACGACGAGTTATCTGGCGTAAAGCCAGTGATTGTTGTGAGTGGCTCGGTCTCTTGTATCCGTTTCCGAAATGTATTTGACCCGTACCTCCCTTCGCAAGAAACGTACTCTGCACGTGACTTCATCTACAGCCATGCGGATGAATACAATTGGATTTTCATCTACGGCGTTGAAGCGCATCCTACCGATGGGAATTGTCCGAGCAACTGCCCTCCTACGGTGAATACCGATACCGCAGTGGTTCAACCTTCCATTTATGTCGAGCGCCGTTGGGCCATGAACGGCTGGGAAAACTCGCCGGAACATGATTTTCCTTTCACCATGTTCGCTGACAACCCGGATAACGCCATTTACAACAACTTTTTTCAACGTCCTTTTGGTTTGATCGCTTTGAATTGCGACGGCACCGTAGGCTTGAGAGCCGATTGGGTGACGAACTACTTTGCAGATCCAGCAAATGTCCAAGCGATGCTTGATTTCAAAGATCAGTACATGGAGTGCAGCATCGATTGGTCTCCATCCGACGATGCAGACGATACGGACGACGATGGAGACGACGATGGAAACGAGCCGGTTGATTACGATGGGCCGCTGAGCGATATTCATGGAGGAGCAATGGACAACGTCGCCAATGCGATCGATGCCGCCGAAGAATCATTCAGCATGGTTTATCCAAACCCGGCCACCGATCGGTTGGTTCTATCGGGTTATGCCCACATTGTCAATTGGGAGCTCTACGACGTGCAGGGCCGCCAAGCTGCAAGGTGGAATGGCAATGCTGCGCATGCGGTCATGGACGTATCCGCGTTGCCACGTGGGACATATGTGTTGATGGGATCCTCCGAAACGGAGGTCAACGAGCGCATTCGAATCCTGCTCCAGTAACCGCTGCAGCTCAATCCGCGATGCGCATGCGCATCGTGACGTCTTCCAGCGGGCGATCTCCGCGGGCTGTGCGAACAGCGGCGATGGAATCGACGATATCCAACCCTTCGATGACTTGGCCAAATACGGTGTATTCCATGTCCAAGTGGGGCGTACCCCCCAAAGCAGCGTATTGCGCTCGTTGTTCATCGGTGTAGGCGAAATTCGGATGGGTTCTTTGGATGCGAGACTCGAAGTTGGACAGTTTGCTTCCAGCGTAAGTCGCACCTTGAACGATGTAAAACTGAGAGCCCGAGGATCGCTTTTCGGGATTGACTTGATCGCCTTGACGCGCAGCTGACAGGGCGCCTTTCACGTGCACATGGGAAGAATCAATTTCTGCAGTCAGCGTGTAACCGGGACCACCTGAGCCAAGTCGTTTACCGGGAGCGGCTCCTCGGCTGTCCGGGTCACCTCCTTGCACCATGAATCCTTGGATTACCCGATGGAACAGCAAGTCATTGTAGAAACCTTCTTCCACCAGCTTGACGAAGTTATCTCGGTGGATCGGGGTGTCGTCAAACAATTCCACGACCATGCTTCCAAATGATGTAGCTATTTCCACGTGAATCGGACCCTTTCGGTCATTGTCCGCCATCGACGAGGTCCCCGAGCATGCGCTCCACATGAGGAGCGCGCCAAGCATAATCAGTGCATAAAAATTCAATTTCATCGCTATTCAATTTCACCGAAAGTTACGCCCGTGAACAAGGAAAATTCATCCCCACAAATCTGATGCAATGCGAAAAGTATTACAGTGCGCTTCCACGATTTGCCAAATGTCCGGCGAATACCCTCCTCCCATGGCGCAAACCACCGGCACCCCAGCGTCATGACATCGCTTTAACACGCGTTCATCTCGAGCGCGACACCCCGCTTCGGTCACCCCCAATCGCCCCAGCTTATCGCTCGCCAAGATGTCCACTCCACATTGGAAAAGGACCAAGTCCGGTTCAACCGCGTCCAAGAGGCGAGGCCAATGCGCATCGAGCAATGCCAAATAAGCATCGTCCTCAATCCCGTCAGGCAATGGCACATCGAGGTCACTCCGTTCCTTGTGCATAGGGTAATTGCCCGCCCCGTGCATGGAAAAGGTGAATACGCGTGGGTCGTTCTCGAAAATTTTGGCGGTCCCGTTGCCTTGGTGAACGTCCAAATCCACAACAAGCGCACGCGAAATCCTGCCTTCGGCAAGCAACACGGACGCAGCCAACGCGAAATCGTTGAGGAGGCAGAATCCTTCGCCTCGGTCCCGGTATGCATGGTGCGTGCCTCCGGCGATGTTCATGGCAATGCCTTGTTCAAGCGCAAAGCGCGCGCATTGGACGGTGCCGCCCATGATCATTACCTCACGTTCTACCAATGCGGTAGACCAAGGAAAACCCGTCCGCCGCTCCTCTTGCCGGGTCAACGAACCGGTCTTCAATTTTTGCCAGTATTCCGCTTCATGCACCGTCAACACATCCAATTCCGATAAACGTGCCGGGGAAAAAAACTGACTTTCATCGACGGTGCCTTCGTGCACCAATTGCTCCGGAACGCACTCATATTTTTCCATTGGAAAACGGTGCCCATCTGGGAGCGGATGGGCATACTGAGCATTCCAAGCAATGCGGATCATTCCATTACAACCAGTCCACTGACCGGGTGTTCATGCGGCGCTTGAATTTGGATGAAATAGGTTCCTGAGGCCAATCTCATTGGCATCTCCCACGTACGGCTCAGGCCGAGTTGCGCCGAAGCGACCACTTGGCCGCTCAGGGACAATAACTGCACCTGAATGGGAGCCCCTGCGAACGCATCGATTTGCAGCGTGCCATGTGTGGGGTTCGGAAAAATTCGGAAGGATTTCGATGCATGCATTTGCTGGACTTGCACGTTTTCGCACGGTCCAGGGGTCCATTGGGCGATACCGCCATAATACCACGCCTCGCAAGCGTTCGAATACGTTACGCTATCACAACCACAAACGGGGTCTTCAATTTCGGGGCAGCCCATGTTCTCGTCTACACGTGCCTCATCAAAACAATCTCCAGAGCAAGCTCCGGTCGCAAACGTTGTTACAAAGTCAACATGCGTCGCAACGCATTCGTTGAAATGCGTGAGGCTGTCGCAACCACAAACTGGAACGGGTTCGAAGATGTTGCAGTCGATCAGTGGGTCTGCAATCGAAGGGTCGATGCATTCCGCTGTTTCGGCACAATTGGATTGGCATTCTTCGATGCTGGAGAACGAATACGCACTGTAATCGGTCCCGTCTACTTCCCAGCCACAACCGGATAAATATGTGCAACTCCCGTTCCACATCACCACCCCCATCGCCATATCGCATGCACCGAAATCGATACCACCCAAATCCACGCAATCGAGGGCAGTTCCCGTGCATTCACCGTTGACCCAACTGGTCATTCCACCAAAGTAAACGGCTTCGCAGTCATTGCCATAGGTCACCCCATTGCAACCGCACACCGGGTCCCAAATTGTGGGACACATCATCCCAGGATCGATGAGTGTCGAGTCGACACAGGTTTGAGCCACAGCGCTACTTATGAAAGCACACACGACCGCAAGAGCCATGAGCTTGTTGAATCGTTTCATGTGCGAAATATAATCCATGTGTATGTTTGAAAATGAACCCCGTTCCTTTGAGTCGAATTAATTTTTACAATCCCACGGCAAGCTTCGTGTTGACCATTGCGATTCTTGTCCTGAATTGCGGACATACGCAGCAAGGCAATGATTTCGAATTCGCTCCGCGAGCAAAAGGGATTTTTCTGACAAATCCCAGTTATGTTCTCGATTATGATGTCGAATCGAGATTGACCAATTGGGTGCACTACCGTCTGGATGCCTCGGAATGCTTGGGTAAGATTCCGAGAAAGGATGACTTTCGAGCTGATGGTCGCGTCGGTGAAGATGGAGTTGATCACTTGGCATATCGGGGATCGGGATACGATAGAGGCCACTTGAAACCTGCGGCAGACTCAAAGAGCTCCTACGCAGAAATGAGCAACTCGTTCCTGATGACCAATATGGCCCCTCAAACACCTAACCTCAATCGGGGGATTTGGAAGCGCCTCGAAGATCAAACACGCGATTGGGCACTTGAATTTGGAAGCGTGCATGTTTCCTGCGGGCCAGGATTTGAGACTTACGATTGGCTGAGCAGTTGTGTGCGGGTGCCTGAAGGATTTTGGAAAATCGTTCTGCGTTTAGCTCCTGATACGGCCGCACTGGCTTTTTACTTTCCAAATGCTGAACAGGTCACTGGGTCCCTAGCTGACTACACCCTTTCTGTCGACTCATTGGAGCGTATGATTCGATTGGACTTAATGCCCGCCTTACCTGATTCGACTGAAATGCGAATTGAAGCTATTGTACCAAATACGATTTGGTCAACGCATCAGTCAACTCACTCCACCGAAAAGCAACCAGAAAACCATTCGAAGGCTCCAGCTCGGACCGGACGAGCTGTTCAATGCATGGGAATCGCAAAATCCACTGGTAACAGGTGTCGTCAAAAAACTACAGACCCAACAGGTTACTGTCGGTATCACCGGGACTGACTTTTTGGATTCAAACGATTTTCATTGTCTAATCGTTCGGCCATCGACTCAATGGCTTGCTGCGCAACGGCCGTAATCTCGTCTACCGATGCATTCTCAAAATGCAGCGGATCTCCCATCACCAACGTTCCTCCGAACGGAACAATCAGCGTACGGCCCTTTGGCAAATTGCGGTACAGACCATCCAAGTACACTGGAATCACCGGGATTTCAGGGTGGCGGGATGCGAGGTGACCCACGCCGCGCTTGAAATCTGCCATAACGCCCGGTACCCCGCGCGTCCCTTCTGGAAATAAGATGAGGCTGTGTCCCGCGTGCAACATGGCATCCAACAATTCAATCGGATCCACATCGCGCTCGTCCGATCTGCTCCGCGAGATGAGCACCGCATTGACCAAATTCTGCATGCTCCACTTTCTGAATCCTGACTTTCCGAAAAAATCCTGGGCTGCCACCGAGTGGGTTAAATGAATGCGTGCGGAGGGCACAATGGTCATCAAAGACATCGCGTCGAGGTGGCTGTTGTGGTTGGCAATGTAGATGACCGGGCCATCCGGATGCTGTACCTCGCTTCGGATGTAACGCAATCCGATGACCACCCCGAACACCGTGCGCCATAAGATTTTGTACAAAAACCAAAGCAGCCAACGACGCCCGTTGGGAACATGCGCTTGGAAGGTTTCCGCAGTTATGGGTTGACGAGGCATGAGCGAAAGTTAACCCGCAGCCGTCACTCCGAATAGGTAAATGAGGTGAAAAAACGGAGCTGCCGCGGCGGAAAACCCATCCAACCGGTCCAGGTATCCGCCGTGTCCTGGAATGGCAT
>Ga0181574_10003307_pt1 | contig 14343 bp, 10 predicted proteins | sample 101ome_24_FD_145600 | JGI IMG/M metagenome (GOLD analysis project Ga0181574, IMG submission 145600) | Coastal salt marsh microbial communities from the Groves Creek Marsh, Skidaway Island, Georgia - 101410AT metaG (spades assembly) | ecosystem: Environmental > Aquatic > Marine > Intertidal zone... | reverse complement strand
CAGCGCTTCTCTGTCAGCATGAGTGGCGAGCAGCGAGCCATTGCCTGGCAGGCTCAATCCAAGTGCTTCCGTCAGGCAGTTCATAGAGTTGGCGGTGAACATGCCAGAACAGGAGCCACAGGTAGGACACGCTGAGCGTTCGTACTCCTCCACGGTGGCATCGTCCACCGAGCTGTCTGCCGCGATGACCATCGCATCTACCAGATCCAGCTTGGTCTCGGAAAGCTTGGTCTTGCCGGCTTCCATGGGGCCCCCTGATACAAAGATGCAGGGTATGTTCAAGCGCATTGCCGCGTTGAGCATGCCGGGAGTGATTTTGTCGCAGTTTGAAATACAAACCATGGCATCTGCACAGTGTGCGTTCACCATATATTCAACTGAGTCAGAAATGATGTCCCGGGAGGGCAAGCTGTAGAGCATGCCATCATGGCCCATGGCAATACCGTCATCCACAGCGATCGTGTTGAACTCTTTGGCCACGCCGCCGGCCGCCTCAATTTCTCTTGCGACTAGTTGCCCTAGGTCTTTTAGGTGGACATGCCCGGGAACAAACTGGGTGAACGAATTAACGACGGCGATGATAGGCTTATTGAAATCGCCGTCTGTCATGCCCGTAGCCCGCCAAAGTGCGCGGGCGCCTGCTTGGTTGCGGCCGGCGGTTGAGGTTTTTGAACGATACTGTGGCATGACAATCTCTCGGAGCGAGTGTTTCGATGAGGGGTTTTTTCGTGGGCGAGAGTTTACCACTCTCGGTCCTTGCAGGGCGCAGTCCTCCCACCGGTTTTGCCGATAAGTAGTCCGTTAGCCAATCTGGCGGATCAACGCCTTTGAGTTTCGCTGCAGATTGTAGAGCGCCTGGCGCTCTGTGGGTAGCTGATCGAGGCTGGTCTCGCTGAATCCCTGCTCCAGAAACCAGTGCGTGCTTTGGGTGGTCAGGACAAACAGGGATTGGACGCTCAAGCTTCTCGCTTCCTCTTCGAGCAGTGATAGCAAGTGCTGGCCTCGCCCACCGCCTCGATAATCTTCGTGTGTCGCCACACAGGCAATCTCCGCTGTGTTTGAGTCACGAAACGGGTAGAGTGCCGCGCAGGCAATAATCCGCCCGTCCCGCTCGAGCACGCGAAAATTATCGATCTCCCGCTCTAAGCGCTCTCGTGAACGGCGCACCAGAATGCCTTGATCCTCCAGCGGCCGAATCAGATCTAAGACACCGGCGATATCGTCGGCGTGGGCCCGCCGGACCTGCTCGTAAACGTCTTGGCTGATCAACGTGCCCCCGCCATCATGGGTAAACAGTTCTTCTATCAGCGCACCGTTGCGCTCATAACTGATGATATGCGCACGATGAACGCCCTGGTCACAGGCTCGACAGGCGGCGTCCCGATGCTCTTTTTGGACGGGATCGTCCAGCAGCGTCTGCCGGGCATCCTCGACCGTCAGCTGGCGCATAAGCTCGCCTGCTTTGTCCAGCAGGCCAGCCGCTTTGTCCATAATAATAAGCTTGTCTGCTCCCAGCGCTATCGCTGCGGCAGTGGCCAGCTCGTTGGCACCTATGTTGAACACCTCGCCGGTGAGCGAAAAGCCGAGAGGCGATAACAGCAAAATACCCTCGTTGTCTAAGACCCCCGACATACCTACTGCGTCCAGTCGGCGAACCGCACCAGTGAACTGGAAATCGACGCCGTCGACAATTCCTAGGGGTCGCGCGGTGACAAAGTTTCCGCTGACGACGCGCAGCTTGGAGCCATGCATGGGTGAGTCTGGAAGGCCGGTGGAAAGCTGACTCTCGAGTTGGAGTCGCTGACTCGCGACGACATCACGTACGACACCCAGTACCTCTTCGGTCGTAACTCGCACCCCGCGGTGGAGCGTGCCCTCAATACCAAGAGCGTCTAGCGCAAGCTCGATTTCGCCGCGGGTTGCATGCACCAGCACTAACTTAACCCCAAGCAGGTGCAGCAGGGCGAGGTCGTGAATCAGATGGGGAAAGGAAGGGCTGTCGAGGGCGCCACTGCCCAAATGAATTACAAAGGTACGCCCCCGGTGAGACCGGATGTAGGGACTGGTATGTCGAAACCAGTCGATGTGATCGAGGGATGTGGGCACGACGTTAGGCTCGAAAAATACGCTTGCAACGGATGGTGTTCAGGAAAAAGCCGCCTAGCCTAACGGAAAAGGGATCAATAAGTCTCGGCAATTGTTGGCTTAGAGATGGGGTCCCACAGCCGTCGGTGAGCAGCTTGGGGTCAGGCTCGACCCTCAAAAAAGAACGGGTGATGGCGAGAACCGGCTCGGTGGAGACAAGTGATAAATCGGTGACAAGCGGCCCATAGTCCGTAAACTGCAGCCATGGACACAGCGTTAACACTCCCGGCAGAAACCCGGCTCGACGTCACGGCACTCACCGAGGCGCTGGTCCGCCATGACCGGTTGTCGGCCAAGGATCTATTGCGCCTGCGTGGAATGCGTCAAACCACAATCCATCCCTTGGTGCTCATTGCTGAGCAAAAGCTTGCGGATCCCTCGCTCGGCGGTACCTTGTGGGATATGCCGTCTTTGCTGCAGTTTCTTTCCGAGCAGACCAACCAGCCAGTTGTCGAAATTGACCCACTCAAAGTGGATGTTAAAGCCGTTGCCGAGGTGATGTCAGAAGCCTTCGCAGAGCGGCATCGTATTCTCGCGGTAGCAGTCTCGGGTGACGAGGTCACAATCGCTAGCGCGGAACCCTGGGTTGCAGCATGGGAGAAAGATCTCGAGCATGTTATCCGGAGACCCATCAAACGGGTTTTGGCAGATCCCCGTGACATCAGTCGGTATACCCGGGAATTCTATGCTATGGCGCGCTCGGTCGAGGGCGCTCTGCACCGCTCTCAGGGCGGAAGTGATTTATCGAATCTCGAGGCCATGGTCCAGCTCGGCGGCGGTGAGCCCGATGCTAACGATCAACATATTGTTCGGGTTGTCGATTGGCTGCTGCAGTACGCTTTTGAACAGCGGGCCAGCGATATCCATGTCGAGCCTCGGCGCGATGTGGGGAATGTCCGTTTCCGCATCGATGGCGTGTTACACAAGGTTTACGAGCTGCCGAGCGCGGTGGCGGCGGCTGTCACAAGCCGGTTAAAGATTTTGGCCAGATTGGACGTGGCGGAAAAGCGCAGGCCTCAGGATGGTCGATTGAAAACCCGTTCACCCGCAGGCGATGAAATTGAGCTACGGCTGTCAACGCTTCCCACGGCATTTGGTGAGAAGCTGGTGATGCGAATTTTTGATCCTGAAGTGCTGATGAAATCATTTGCTGATCTCGGCCTGCGTGGTGACGACTACATGCGGTGGCAGGGCATGATTGCTCAGGGTACCGGTATTGTGCTGGTCACTGGGCCCACCGGGTCGGGCAAAACAACGACGCTCTATTCCACGTTGCGCCAGCTGGCGACCCCTGACGTAAATGTCTGCACTATTGAGGACCCGATTGAAATGATGGAGCCCTCTTTCAATCAAATGCAGGTCAATCAAACAATTGATTTGGATTTTGCGACGGGGGTGCGTGCGCTGATGCGGCAGGACCCAGATATCATTATGGTTGGGGAGATTCGTGACCTTGAAACCGCGAACATGGCTATTCAGGCGGCGCTGACGGGACACTTAGTTCTAAGCACCCTACACACCAACGATTCTCCCGGTGCTATATCGCGGCTCATTGAACTGGGTGTGCCCCCCTTTTTACTGCGTGCGACGGTACGCGGTGTCATGTCCCAGCGATTGGTTCGCAGGCTGTGTGAGTCTTGTAAACAGCCTGAGCCGGTCGACGCCGCTATTTGGTCTTCCTTGGTAGATGCCGAGGCAACGCCACCACCCGCTAACAGTTACCGCCCCATTGGGTGTAAGCAGTGTCGAGATACCGGTTATCGCGGTCGTGAAGGCGTTTACGAAGTGTTAGTCGCGGATGAGGCGGTGCAATCTCACATCGTCAACAACCACAACATGGGCGATCTCCGAGAGGCGGCCAGGCAAGGTGGCATGGTTCCGCTTCGGACCGCTGGCGCAGAGAAAGTGGCTCGAGGCGAAACGACCATCGAAGAGGTCCTGCGAGTAACCCCCGCCCTTGAGGACTGACTATTGTCGCTTCCTGCAATCCTAGCGCCATCCTGCGCCACTGCGTGGCAACGAATTCGTGATCAGCTTCAGCCCCAATCCCTCGCCGAGTTGGAGGCGTTCCTTGCACAAGCAGGGCATCACGAGGCGTTTAACAAGCTGCTTGCTACCAGCGATTTTTTTCTAGAGCAATTCTTACGACATCACACCTGGTTTATCGACCAGCTTGCCAACCACGAGCTGCTTGAGGTCCCCGTTGTCACAGCGGATCTTATGCAAGAAGAGCTATCAATGGTCTTATCCGATCACAGTGGTGAGCCCGAGGTCATGGCGGGGTTACGCCGATTCAGAAATCAACAAATGCTGAGGATTGTTGCTCGAGAATTTCTGGCCATTGCGGAGCTTGATGAGACTTTTCGTGCGCTGACAGCTCTTGCCGAGGTCTCTATTCGACACGCCGTGGTATGGGCAACGTCCCATTGGCAGGCGCGATACGGCATACCAAAAGGTGAATGGTCGGGTGAGCCACAAGAGTTGGTCGTGCTCGGCATGGGAAAGCTCGGAGGAGGGGAGCTCAACTTGTCTTCGGATATCGATCTGATTTTTTTGTATCCGGAGTCTGGCGCAACAGAGGGACAAAGGAAGTCAGTTAGCAATCAGGAGTTTTTCATTCGTGTTGGCCAAACGGTGATCAAACTGCTCGACAGTCAGACCGTGGATGGGTTTTGTTTTCGGGTTGATATGCGGTTAAGGCCATTTGGCGGCAGCGGTGCACTCGTTGCTAACTACAGCGCGATGGAGCTTTATTTGCAGGAACATGGCCGTGAGTGGGAGCGTTATGCCATGGTGAAAGCGCGTCCGGTGACGGGAACCGTCAAATCGACCGCACCGCTGGAACAGTTACTCGGGGCTTTTGTTTATCGGCGCTACACTGACTTTGGCGTCATCGAGTCCCTGCGAACTCTGAAGCAAACTATCGAGGCGGAGACCCGTCGACTGCAGTTGCAACACAATATCAAGCGCGGCGCCGGGGGGATCAGAGAGGTTGAGTTCATTGTTCAATGCAAGCAGCTTATCCACGGCGGCCGCCATGACGCTTTGCGGGTGAGGCCGTTAAATCATGCTCTGCAGGTACTGGCGGATTTAGATCTTATTTCTCGGGATGATCGTGACGGGCTAAACGCAAGCTATCGATTTTTAAGGCGACTAGAAAATGCGCTGCAGGGAATTGCTGATGAGCAAACCCAGGCTTTGCCCGAAGAGGACGTGGCGCGAGCTAGGCTGGCCTGGATTATGGGGGCCGCAAATTGGGTGCAGCTTCACGGTGAGATAGACATGGCTCGCGCCAAGATAAGCCGCTATTTCAGCGAGCTAATCAATCTGGGTGAAAGCGAGGACAAGACGTCCCGGCCCATTCCTAAATGGGAGGAACTCTCATCGTTGACCTTGAGTGAGCGGGGGTTTGCTGCGCCCGAAGCGACGTGGGAGGCGCTTGAGTCTCTGATGAGCAGCACTAAAGTTGTGACGCTTCAGAAAAATGGTCGCGATAGGTTAGAGCAGTTTTTGCCTCAGTTGGTAGAGGCGGCCAGCAATCTTGAGTGTCCAGATTTGGGGGTGCTGCGCACGCTCCCCTTTGTTACCGCTGTCCTTCGCCGCAGTGCGTACCTCTCACTGATGAATGAAAACCCGGCGGCGCTAGCTCAGTTGGCGTGGCTAAACGCGGGGAGTCTCTGGATCTCCAAAAAGCTCGAGCAGCGACCTGAATTGGTCGAGGAGCTGCTGCATGAGGAGAGGCTCTACAGCGCCCCGTCCCGGGAAGAGATGGCCGCACTCGTGAGAGAGCAGCTGCTGCGTGTTCCCGAGAATGATCTCGAGCAGCAGATGCAGCTGATGGCAACGATCAAGGACGGGGTGGTTTTACGAGTGGCCGCGAGTGAGCTGAGCGGTCGGCTGGATATTATGAAGGCCAGTGACAACCTCACTTTTTTGGCTGAGGTCATCATCCAACAAGCCATTGACGTGGCGCGGGCAGAATTGGTGTCTCGGCATGGCGTGCCTGGGGGTGAAAACCCCGGATTTGCAGTGATGGGCTATGGCAAGCTCGGCGGCATTGAGTTGGGTTACGGGTCGGACTTGGACTTGGTCTTTGTGTACAGCGGCGCTGAGGGTGAGACATCGGGGCCTCGCCAGATCGACAATGCCCGTTTTTTTGCCAGACTGGCTCAGCGCGTTGTTCATATTCTGGGTACCAATGTTGCATCAGGGCAGCTTTATGAAGTGGATATGCGCCTGCGCCCCAATGGCCAGTCCGGATTGCCGTGCGTTAATTTGGAGGGTTTTTTGCGCTATCAGGCTGAGTCTGCGTGGACATGGGAGCATCAGGCGCTGGTCAGGGCGCGGCCGGTAGCGGGGGATCCGGAGCTATGTGCGGCCCTGAAAGAAGTTAGACGCTCGGTTCTCTGTCAACCACGGGATGACCAGCAGTTACTCGCTGACGTGATCTCCATGAGACGCAAGATGTGGACCGAGGGGGAAACCCAGCTCGCGGACCGCCCCGGGCAATTTGATATCAAGCGAGCCCCCGGCGGCATCATCGATATTGAATTTATGGTGCAATATTTGGTTTTACGGGAGGCACCACATCATTCATCACTCCCCGAAGACACAGATGTTGTAAACTTGCTGGGCTCTTTGGCGACCCACGGCATCTTAACGACTGCTCAGGGAGAAACGCTTAGGGTCGCCTACCTTGATTACCGCGCCCATGTTCATCGCGCGGTGCTTGAGGGGGTGGAGCCCCTTGGGCACGTGGAAGAGTTTCAAGAGACGCTGACCACCGTTATCGAAATCCGTAACGCTATTCTGCCCGGTTTATCCGGATCCCCGGAGCGGGCAGGTGGCAACATTGAAGAGAAGTAAGAGGGCACACTATGGATCTGTCCAAGCTCAGCGGGCAAATTTGGTTAGACGGCGAACTCGTCCCCTGGCAGGAGGCGCGTGTCCACGTGCTAACCCACACATTTCACTACGGCCTCGGGGTTTTTGAGGGTGTCAGGGCCTACAAGACAGAAAGTCAGGGTACCTGTATTTTCAGGCTACATGAGCATACAGACCGGCTTTTCCGTTCGGCAAAAATTCTTCAGATGGACATGCCCTGGGACAAGCAAGCACTCAACGAGGCACAGTGCGAGGTTGTCCGTGTAAATGAACTGGAAGAGGGTTACTTGCGCCCGATGTGCTTTCTCGGATCAGAGGGGATGGGCTTGAGGGCGGATAATTTGAAAACCCACGTCATGGTTGCGGCGTGGCCATGGCCCTCTTACATGGATCCTGAGGCTCGAGATCGCGGCATCGCTGTGCGCACCTCTAGCTACACCCGACATCATGTCAACATCACGATGTGTAAGGCCAAAGCGAATGGCAATTACATCAACTCTATCATGGCGTTACGCGAGGCACTGGACAGCGGCTGTGAGGAAGCCTTGATGTTAGATAACGAAGGCTATGTGGCCGAGGGCAGCGGCGAAAACTTTTTTATGGTGCGAGACGGCGTGATTTACACCCCCGATTTGACGTCCTGTCTCGATGGCATCACCCGAAATGCTATTTTCAAAATAGCGGCAGATGAAGGTTATCAAGTCCGTGAAAAGAGAATTACCCGGGATGAGGTGTACATTTGTGACGAAGCCTTTTTTACGGGAACGGCGGCAGAAGTTGTCCCCATTAGAGAGCTTGATCGGCGTCAAATTGGTGAGGGAAGCCGAGGGCCGGTCACTGAAAAACTTCAGGGCATTTACTTCGATGCGGTCCGAGGCCGCTCGAGTCGATATGCCGAATGGCTAACGCCGGTTGGCGGTCGTTGACCCACGAGGAAGACTCAGTCCCTGTTATGCTGACGCCCACCTGCCAAGCGCTTCCCTCAGGACTCTTTTGTCGCTACTGGTGTCCCGACAACGAGGTACGGGGCGCGGTGATCGTTGTTCACGGCCTGGGCGAGCATAGCGGCCGCTATCAGGCATTGGCGGAGGTTCTTGCGGCACGCGGCTTGGTGGTCATGGCGCTCGATCACCCCGGCCATGGCGAGTCCCCCGGCCACCGTGTTTTTATCCGCCATTTCGATGAATTTCTGACCGGTGTGCGTGAGTGCCGAGAGCACCTCTTGGCCGTGCAACCGGACGCCCCTTGTTTCATTCTGGGTCACAGCATGGGCGGGCTGATCGTGTCACGGCTCTTGCTCGAAGACCAGCACCACTACCGCGGTGCTCTATTAAGCGGTCCTGCGTTTGAGGCGGGGGAGCCGCCATCGCCTATATTGCTCAAGGTGGTGGGTCTCCTGGCCAAACTTTTGCCGCGGTTGGGTGTCATGGCGCTGGACTCCCGGGGAGTCAGTCGTGACCCCCGCGTTGTAGAGACTTACGACAAAGACCCCCTGGTTAATCACGGTAAAGTCACGGCGGGCCTCGCCCATGCGTTGCTTACCACCATGGCGGCGGTACTGGATCGAGCAGAGGAAATCACTCTGCCGCTACTTGTCATGCACGGCGCCGCTGATTCCATGGCAGCACCGGCGGGGGCGGAAAAATTTGTTGCCCAGGTCGGGTCTCAAGACCTCACCTTTACGCTCCTCCCCGAGTTGTATCACGAGATTTTTAACGAACCCGAGGGCCCGCAAATCATGGGCGCTTTTGCGGACTGGATAGACGCCCGACTGCCATGACCGAGGTCGCTGTTTTTGGCGCTCAGGGGCAGCTGGGTTGCGAGCTTCAGCTTACCCAGCCAGATGGTCTGGACGTTACCTATCTAACCCGTACTCAGGTCGATATTGCTAATATTAACCACGTCGCTGATTGTCTCAACGCCCTGAACCCCGCGGTCATTATTAACGCGGCGGCTTACACGGCGGTTGATCGCGCCGAACAAGAGCCACACCTTGCCGAGGCAGCTAATGCCGTCGGCCCAGGGAATCTGGCCGAGTGGGCCGGGCAGCGGGGCGCTCGGTTGCTTCACGTGTCAACAGATTTTGTTTTCGACGGCCTCAGTACCACGCCTTACAAAATTTACGACCGCCCAAATCCCCTCGGCGTTTATGGCCAAACAAAGCTGACTGGGGAGGAGCGGGTGTTGGCGGCCGATGCCTCCCATCTTGTGCTGCGAACAGGCTGGGTCTACTCACGTCACGGCGGCAACTTTGTGAAAACTATGCTCAGATTGATGAGCGAACGGGAACAGATAACGGTGGTGGAGGATCAAACCGGGACACCCACCTGGGCCCGAGGGCTGGCCAGCACTTGTTGGGCGCTGTCATCGAACCCCGATACTCGAGGCCTGTATCATTGGAGCGATAAGGGTTCATGTAGCTGGTTTGAATTTGCCCTGGCTATTCAGGAGGAGGCACTGACGCTTGGCCTGCTCAGCCGTAAAATCGAGCTGCTGCCTATCCCTACGATAGAGTACCCAACGCCGGCGAGGCGGCCTGCCTACAGCGTGCTGGATAAGACGGAGACCCGGCGCGCAATCGGTGACGAAGGCCAGCCATGGCGTGAGGCATTGCAGGGCATGCTTCGTGATCTGGCGAACAGTCTGTAAATTCGGGCGCAAAAGACAGCACGGCGGGTGTAATTCAGTAACGAGGAACAGTAGGCAATGAGTCGAGCATTACTTGTGACAGGGGGCGCCGGCTTTATCGGCGCCAACTTCGTCTACTATTGGTGTCAGCGCTATCCCAAAGATCGGGTGGTGGTATACGACGCACTCACCTACGCGGGTAACCGTTCAAGCCTGAGCACGCTTGAAGAGCAAGGCCGCATTGTCTTTGTAGAGGGAGATATCTGTGACGGCGCTAAGGTGAAAAAAGCCTTGGCCGAGCAGGAAATAGACACGCTGGTGCATTTTGCTGCCGAGAGTCATGTCGATCGCTCCATCACCGGCCCCGATGCCTTTATTCAAACCAATTTAATCGGCACCTATACGTTGTTAGCCGCTGCCAAAGAAGTTTGGTTAGGGGGTTCCGGTCGGCCGCATCGTTTTCATCACGTATCGACCGATGAGGTGTTTGGCTCCCTGGGTGCCGAGGATCCGGCCTTCACCGAGACCCTGCGCTACGAGCCCAACTCGCCTTACTCCGCCAGCAAGGCGGGGAGCGATCATTTGGTCCGCGCCTACCATCACACCTATGGTCTCGAGGTCACGACCAGTAACTGCTCGAACAACTATGGACCCTTTCATTTTCCGGAAAAACTGATTCCGCTGTGCCTTACCAACATTTTGGATGGACGGCCACTGCCGGTCTATGGCGATGGCACTAATATTCGTGATTGGCTTTACGTAGAAGATCACGCTCGCGGTATCGAGCGTGTTATCACCGATGGAAAGCCGGGAGAGACCTACAATATTGGCGGCAACAACGAGTGGGCCAATATCGATATTGTGAAGCTGCTGTGTGTTGCTTTAGATCAGCGATTCTCCGTTGACCCAATCCTCGCTGAGCGCTTCCCCGATTCTCCGGCCGCGGGTGGCGACTCTGCGTCGTTGATCACCTATGTTGAGGATCGTGCCGGGCACGATTGGCGCTATGCAATTAACGCGGACAAGATAGAGCGTACGCTGGGCTTTGTACCCGCCGAGACCTTTGAAACAGGCATCGCCAAAACACTTGATTGGTATCTCGCGAACGAGGCGTGGTGGCGGCCGCTCCTTAGGCGCTAGACCCGAAATTTAGGCACTTCGGTATACGCCAGTCCGGACTGGTCTTTTTCGGAGAGCAGTGGCGGTTGACCGTCGAGAATGGGCCAGTCGATACCCACCTGGGGATCATCCCACGCCAATGTCAGTTCGCTTTGAGGGTGGTAGTACTCGGTGCACTTGTAGAGAAAGTCAGCGCTCTCGGACAGTACATAAAAGCCATGGGCAAAGCCCGGGGGCACCCATAGCATCTCGCCCCCTTCTTCGGTCAGGGTATAACCCACCCACTGGCCACAAGTTGGGGAGTCAGATCGGAGATCGACTGCCACGTCAAAAACGGCGCCCGAGGTCACCCGAACCAGCTTTCCCTGGGGCTGTTCCGTTTGAAAGTGCAGGCCTCGCAGGATGCCCTGCCGAGATCGGGAGTGATTATCCTGAACGAAATCCTCGGAGATGCCGAGCTCGGCGAATACCCGTCGGTTCCAACTCTCTAGGAAAAACCCCCGGCTGTCACCGAAGATTTTGGGTTTGAGCAACACCACCCCCTTAAGCGGAGTCGGTTCAAGGTCCATCCCAATAAACCCCTCGCTCGTTTAACAATCCCTCGAGGTAAACACCGTAACCACTTTTCAAAAGCGGCTTGGCGAGCGCTTGGAGTTGCTCCGCGGAGATGTAGCCCATGCGATAAGCAATTTCCTCGGGGCAGGCGATCTTTAAGCCCTGGCGCTCTTCAACGACCCGAATAAAATTCGCCGCGTCTAATAATGAGTTATGGGTGCCCGTGTCTAGCCACGCCATGCCCCGAGACATGACCTCAACACGTAGGTCCCCGCGTTCAAGATAGGCTTTGTTAACGTCGGTTATTTCTAGCTCTCCGCGAGGTGAAGGCTTAATTCCTTTGGCGATGGAAAGCACATCATTGTCGTAAAAATAAAGACCGGTTACCGCGTAGTTTGATCGAGGCTCGGACGGTTTTTCTTCGATACCCACCGCCATTCCTTGAGCATCAAACTCAACGACGCCGTAGCGCTCAGGGTCCTGCACATAGTATGCAAATACTGAGGCACCCTGTTGTTGTTGTGCAGAGCGCTGCAGCTTTTGGGTGAGGCCATCCCCGTAAAAAATATTGTCACCCAACACCAGAGCGACTGGGCTATCACCGATGAAGTCGGCGCCGAGAATAAAGGCTTGCGCCAGTCCATCGGGACTGGGCTGCACGATATACGATAAATTTAATCCCCACTGGGCGCCGCTCCCGAGCAGGGCCTGAAACGCCGCCTGGTCCTGGGGCGTAGTGATTATCAAAATGTCCTGAATCCCGGCGCGCATTAGCGTCGCAAGCGGGTAGTAAATCATGGGCTTGTCATAAACAGGCATAAGCTGCTTGCTGACGGTGCTGGTTAGGGGATGCAGCCGCGTTCCAGACCCACCGGCTAGGATTACCCCTTTATAGCGTGTTTCAGACATGTAAGAACCCGGTAAAAGCGGACAGCTTGCAGTGTATCGCGAGCGGGTAATAGTTGGCGAACCCGAATAGCCGAGTTTGCGGATGCCCTGATACACTGGGGCTTCCTAATCGGTGGGGACCGCCACATTAACGCACCCGTCACAACAGCCGGGCACGCTTTGCCCGTGCTCGAAAAATCTGCCCTCGCGGAGGCCTCTCCGCGCCTGCGAATAGCCCTACTCGGCTATCGTTCGGCACCCTTCTCAGGCGGCCAGGGAGTTTATTTGAAGTATCTGAGCCGGGCCTTGGCCTCCTTAGGCCACTCGGTTTCGGTTGTTTCGGGTCCGCCCTATCCGCACTTGGATGCCAATATTACCCTGCATAAACTGCCAAGCTTGGACCTCTATGCTAAGGGTCTGTCTTCGGTCACCTGGCGACAGATCTGGCAAGACCCCCTCGCGCGCCGCGAGTGGTGGAGTAAGTTAACGGGGGGGTTTGTTGAGCCTTGGACTTTTGGCGAGCGCGTGCGCCAGTGGCTGCTGGAACACGCCGATGGTTTTGACGTTATTCACGACAACCAAACCTTGTCGGATGGCATCTTGTCCCTGCAAGACGCGGGGCTACCGTTGGTTACGACTATCCACCACCCCATTACGCGGGATCGCAAGCTGGCTTGTGAGGCAGAAACCCGCTGGTATAACAAGTTGCTCGTGTTGCGCTGGTACGACTTTTTAACCATGCAGCAGCGGGTAGCCAAGAAGCTTGATCATATTGTCACTGTGTCAGGCGTAAGCCGCCGGGACATCGTGGCAGATTTTGGCGTCGACCCCCGCCGGGTCGCGGTCATGTACAACGGCGTTGATGTCGATCTGTTCAAGCCCCGACCCCATCAGCCGCGCAAGCCGAATCAAATCATGGCGACGGCTTCGGCGGATACGCCCACCAAAGGCTTGCAGATTTTATTGCCGGCAGTGGCCGACCTGATTGCGGCAGGGAGGCACATCAAAGTCGTTCTTATCGGCAAGCCCAAGCAGGGAGGTGATACTGAGCAACTTATTCGCAGGCTTGAGCTAGAACCGCATATTCGCTGGTATCACGATCTTGAGCAGGAGCGCATTGTTGATCTTTATGCCGAAAGTACGCTCGCGGTTGTCCCCTCGCTGTATGAGGGCTTTGGTTTGCCTGCGGTGGAAGCTATGGCCTGCGGTATACCGCTCATTTGCAGTGATGGCGGCGCCCTGGCGGAGGTCGTTGGGGATGCGGCGCGCGTGGTACCTGCAGGCAATATAAGCGCTCTGACCGCAGCGCTAGCTGACTTGTTGGAAAATGTTGCCGCCCGAGAGGAGCTTAGTCAGCGCGGGCGCGTGCGCGCGCAGAGCGAATTTAGCTGGCAGGTGTGCGCGCAGCGACTGACCGCTTATTATCAAGGTGTGATAAGTCTTGTCGACCATACAGCTGACCCGTTGGAGACGGGCGTTTAAGTATGTTGACGGTGGACTTTAGCTGGCTACCTCTGGCAGCAGGCGAGCGGCTTCTGGATGTAGGCTGTGGCGAGGGAAGGCACTCCTTGGCGGCTTATTTGACCCCCGGAGTCAGCGTGGTTGGATTAGATTTGTCAGCAAAAGATTTGAGTACGGCTAAGGGTCGAATCGATGATATGGCGCCCTATGATCCCAAGGGCAGCATTCAATTTTGTCAAGGTGACGCGACACGGCTGCCATTTCCAGATCACGCATTTGACCGGGTAATTTGTAGCGAGGTGTTGGAGCATATTCCAAACTTCATGGCGGTGTTGGGGGAACTTTACCGTGTGCTCAAGCCCGGTGGGCGGCTTTGTGTCAGCGTGCCGAGGGCTTGGCCTGAAAAAATATGCTGGTGGTTGAGTCGTGATTATCACAACACTCCCGGTGGGCATATCCGCATTTTCAGCCGCGAATTTCTTCAACGCGAGATAAGTCTACAGGGATTGCGTCCTTACCACAGTCACGGTGCGCACGCCTTGCACGTACCATACTGGTGGCTCCGCTGCTTGTTCTGGCATCGGGGCGAAAAATCGCGTGTGGTGTCGGCTTATCATCGCCTATTGGTGTGGGATTTAATGAACAAGCCCGGGATTACTGCCT
>Ga0181574_10003304_pt1 | contig 14352 bp, 13 predicted proteins | sample 101ome_24_FD_145600 | JGI IMG/M metagenome (GOLD analysis project Ga0181574, IMG submission 145600) | Coastal salt marsh microbial communities from the Groves Creek Marsh, Skidaway Island, Georgia - 101410AT metaG (spades assembly) | ecosystem: Environmental > Aquatic > Marine > Intertidal zone... | reverse complement strand
GGAACTCCCGGATTTTGCTGATGTAGTCCCCGTCACTGATGTTGTCGAGCGCGTGCAGGCGCTGCGCGAGGAAGTCGACAGCGAGGGCTTCAATCGCGAAAATGCCACATTATTCGGAGACCCGGTGTTAAAACCGGTGACGCCGGAGACCACTGTGTGGGCTGTACAGGTGGCCAGCTTTGCTAACCTCGACAATGCCAAATCATTCCGCCAGGATCTAAGGTCTCAGGGTTTTGAAGCTTTCCTATCCACAGTCAAAGAGTCTGATCGAGACCAGACGATACTCTATCGAATTGCGATTGGGCCGCTGTTGAGTCTGGACGATGCCGAGCGAATGCAACAGGACATTGGGACTAAACTTGAGATTCAACCGACGCTGATGGAAATGACCCAGTAGTGGATATTGCCCCTTTAGATATCGCTATCCTGATCGTGATCTTGTTGTCTGCTGTCATCGGCCTGATTCGGGGTTTGATCAAAGAAACGTTGTCATTAATTTCTTGGGTCGCGGCATTTGTATTGGCGATCTATTTCTCTTCTGAAGTGGCGGCCTACTTGCCTCAGGCTTGGGGGACCGTGTCGTTGCGCGTTGCAATCGCTTTTGCAGGCTTGTTTGTGGCAACCCTGATCGCGGCAGCAATGGCGCAGTGGATCATCGCAAAATTAGTCTCTTCAACAGGATTGAGTGGGACGGACAGGTTCCTCGGACTGCTATTTGGCGGGGCCCGCGGGATATTGATCTGTGTTGTTTTACTCATCGGATTAAGGGAAGTTGCTGCGGACCGTAGCTGGTGGCAAGCTTCTATCTTGCAAGCTGAATTGCTGTCGTTTGAGGACGAGGTGAGAAGTCTGCTAGGTAAAGCGAGAGACATCGTACTAGAAAGCCCAGTGGCTGCGGCGTCGATTTACAAATGAAGGGGTATTCTTAGATATGTGTGGCATTGTCGGCGTTGTTTCTCAGAGTCAGGTTAATCAACAAATCTACGATTCCCTGATTGTGCTCCAACATCGGGGGCAAGACGCCGCGGGAATGGTGACCAGTGATGGGGCCACCTTACATTTGCGCAAGGCCAATGGCCTGGTGCGAGACGTATTTCGACAGGAACATATGCAACGTCTGGTGGGTAACATTGGCATAGGTCATGTTCGATATCCGACAGCAGGTAGTGCAAGCTCGGCCGAGGCGCAACCGATGTACGTCAACTCTCCCTACGGTATTACCCTTGCACACAATGGTAACCTGACGAATGCAGATCAGCTCAAAGCGGACCTGTTCGCCGCGGACTTGCGGCACATAAATACCAACAGCGACTCTGAAGTATTGCTGAACGTGTTTGCGCACGAGCTGCAGCGTCAGCGTGCGCTAGATCCCTCGCCCGAGGAAATATTTAACGCAGTTGCTGGTGTTCATCAGCGATGCCGCGGTGCGTATGCAGCAGTGGCCATGGTCATTGGTGTGGGTATCGTTGGGTTTCGAGACCCGTTTGGCATTCGCCCGTTGGTCTATGGTCGTCGAGAAACTGATCAAGGCGTAGACTATATGCTGGCGTCAGAATCCGTCGCGCTGGACTTACAAGGGTTCGAGCTCGTCGGCAGTGTAAAGCCGGGAGAGGCTGTGTTCATCAGCAACGAAGGCGTGCTGCACAAGCGAGTTTGCGCAGAGCATACGCGACTCGTACCGTGTATTTTTGAGCATGTCTATCTGGCCCGTCCCGATTCGATTATGGATGACATCTCGGTCTATAAAAGCCGTCTTAGGATGGGAGAGTATCTCGCAGCCCAAATTCTCGACCGTTATAGCCAGCATGAACATGATATCGATGTGGTGATTCCGATACCGGATACCGGGCGTACTGCAGCCATACCTCTGGCGCATCAGCTGGATGCCAAATTCCGAGAAGGCTTCGTCAAGAACAGATATATCGGCAGAACGTTTATCATGCCTGGTCAGCAAGAGCGCAAAAAATCGGTTCGACAAAAACTGAACGTGGTTGAACTCGAATTCAAAGATAAGAACGTGTTGCTTGTGGATGACAGCGTTGTGCGGGGTACAACGATCCAACAAATTATCCAGATGTCCAGGGAGGCCGGAGCAAGAAAAGTTTATATTGCGTCTGCGGCACCGGCGTTGCGATTCCAAAATGTGTATGGCATCGATATGCCATCTCCACAGGAATTAGTGGCTTATCAGCGGACGGATGAGGAAGTCGCCAAACTGATCGGGGCTGACTGGATGATCTATCAGAATATTGATGATCTAAAGAAAAGTGCGTTTGAGGGCAATCCCAGGGTAGATGACTTTGAATGTTCCGCATTTGATGGCAAATACGTGACTGGTGACATAGATGAGGCCTATTTACATCAGTTATCCTTGAACCGTAGTGACCAAATGAAGCAACGGCGGGAACATGGACACCTAGCAGATGCAAACGTACTCGAGCTCCACAACCACGCTTGACAGCGTCAGCACCCATAAGAATCAAGTCAAAGATCAGATTGAATCTTTGCAGTCGGCCCTCAATAAGGTCCTACTCGGTAAAGAGCACCAAATTAAGTTAAGCCTCGCTTGTTTATTCGCGCGTGGCCATCTACTGATTGAAGATCTTCCGGGAATGGGCAAAACCTTACTGTCCCACGCTCTGGCTCGGGTCCTCGGCTTATCCTATAACCGTATACAGTTTACCTCCGATGTCTTACCTTCAGACATTATTGGCGCGACAATTTTCGACAAAAAGGCCAGTCAGTTTCGTTTTATAGAAGGCCCACTGTTTGCTCAGCTGGTGCTGGCTGATGAGATCAATCGAGCCACACCCAAAAGTCAAAGTGCGCTGCTGGAAGCGATGGAAGAAAGGCAAGTGACCACAGATGGTGAGTCACGTCAGCTACCAGCGCCATTTTTTGTTGTTGCGACTCAGAACCCAAGTACTCAAGCGGGGACCTTTCCTTTACCTGAGTCACAACTGGATCGTTTTTCAATGCGTATTGAATTGGGCTACCCTGAACCCGCCGCGGAACGGGAGCTACTGCTGCATGGCGATCGTCGAACGCTGGTGGATGACCTCGCGGCCTGCATAACCTTAGCTGATTTAGGCCGTATCCAGGCTGCCGTGGATGCGGTAAAGATATCAGAACCTCTTATGGATTACGTTCAACGGTTGATTGCGTTCAGTCGGCAAAGAAGTGAGTTTGCATTTGGCTTATCGCCCCGTGGGGCCCTAGCCTTGGTCCACAGTGCCAGATCCTGGGCATTATTGGATAATCGCAGCCACGTTGTTCCAGAAGATGTTCAAGCGGTGCTGCCGAGCGTGGTGGAACACCGCCTGCGCGAGTCTGCAGATTTTGCTGGCCACGGTGGCGGTGCTTTGGCACAAAAGCTACTCAGCAGTGTGGATGTGGTCTCTTAAGCCCGCCGGCGTGGAGCAACGGGTGAAGATGCAATGGATGCGACGGCGAAGGTAGGCCCACGTAAGCCAAGTGCACGTTTCAATGCTTGGCTGGCGCGCAGGATACCCCCGGATGAGCGGATTACGCTCAGCCAGTCAAACATTTTTATCTTTCCGACAAAGGCAGGTTTTACCTTTGGTGGCCTAGTCTCCATTCTTATTCTCGGGGCGATAAATTATCAGAACAGTCTGGTTTATGGTGTTGCCTTTCTATTGGGAGGCCTGTTCACGATCACCATTCTCTACACCTTCCGTAATTTGTCCGGCCTGACCATCGAGATGGCCGATGCGCATACTGGGTTTGTGGATGAAAATGTCAAATTTTCGGTACGCGCCCTACGACCGAAGGGTAAAGGGCGTGAAGGGATCCAAATTGGATGGCCAGAAGGTTTTAAGCAGTGGGTTGAAATTTTTGAAGAGGAGGCCGCGGTTGTTGACCTCTATGTCCATGCCACACATCGTGGCTGGCTTAGACCGGGCCGATTGCTGGTTGAAACTTACTATCCACTAGGGTTGTTACGCGCGTGGACCTGGGTGGACATCAATGCGCAAGCGTTGGTGTTCCCCAAGCCTATTTTTGCGCAGGGAACGCCCATGGCTGCAGGTGAGCACTGCGACGACGGCGTGTTGATGGATCCTCTCGGTAGTGAGGATTTTACCGATATCAGGGATTACGTTGCTGGAGACTCGATCAGGAATATCCTCTGGCGCTCATACGCGCGGTCAGACAAGCTGTTGGTGAAACGTTACGCCAGTTACATGGAACCTCGTTTGTGGCTTGAATTTGACAAGACCCCAGGGGACGTTGAAGAGAAACTCAGTCGCTTAACAGGACTGGCACTACAGGCCACGCGTCGCGGACGTGAATTTGGGTTGCGTATGCCAACGGGGAGCATCAGTGCCGGCTTAGGGCCGGCGCACCTGGACAGGGTGCTAAGAGAGCTTGCGCTGTATGGTCAATTTGAATAGCTCAGGCACTTTGGGCGTCGCCTACCAAATCCCTCGCAATTCATTGGCTTTGTTGATGGTCTCCCAGATTGTCGTCATTCTGCCCGTCGCTGCCCACATTTCGCCTTGGATTGTAGGGGTTGGCCTGATTTGTGGTTATTGGCGCAGCGGCGTGTATCAGGGCCGTTGGGGGTACCCTTCGAGTGTAGTCAAAACGCTGCTGGTCCTGGGCTCGATCTTAGGCATTGGTCTGAGTGGGTATAGCTTCTTTGATCTGGAGGCGGCAGCGTCGCTTTTGGTGCTGGCATTTTCGCTCAAGCTGCTGGAAATGAAAAATCGCCGAGATGCCTATTTGGTGATTTATCTCGGCTATTTTTTAATCGCGACCGCGTTCTTGTTCGATCAAACGATGATGACGGCGCTCTATGAATTGGTCGCGGCGATTGTGGTTACGGCGGCTTTAGTGGGCATGAATCAACTGCATAATCGCGTGCGCCCGCTGGCGTCTCTAAAAATTGCGGCTGCATTGCTTTTACAGGCTCTTCCATTGACGCTGCTACTTTTCGTTTTGTTCCCGCGCATTGCGCCATTGTGGTCGATTCCTATGCCGTCAGCGGCGACCACTGGCCTGAGCGATAGAATAACACCCGGGGATGTTGCCTCTCTTTCCCGCTCGGATGAGTTGGCGTTTCGTGTTGTGTTTGATGACAGCGTGCCTGCGCAACGCGATTTGTATTGGCGGGGCTTGGTCTACTCCCGGTTTCAACTGGGGTCATGGTCAGTGGCAGAGCCACTGTCCACTATCGATGCTTTATCGCTAGAGCAGGCGAGTGCTGCCGTGCCGGTACGGCTTGATTATGAAGTTCTGCTCGAGCCAACCCAAACAAAGTGGCTCTACTCGCTTGATACACCGATAGATTTTGGCCCCCGCATGGACCTGTTAGGGGACTATCGGTTGGTGAATCGCGAGCCTGTGCTGTCGGTTTTGCGTTATCAGGTCACGAGTGCCCCGGGATTGGTCATGGACACCACGATCAATGAGGCAGTGCGGGTTAGGGAAACTGAATTGCCTCCCGAGGATAATCCGAGAATTCGTGCTTTTGCTAGAAACTTATACGCGCAAACAGGCAGCGCACAGGCAATGATCGACGCCATGCTCGAGCAAATTCGGCAAGGACCTTATGTCTACACGCTGCAGCCACCAATCATGCCCAGAGTGGGGAGCATAGATGAGTTCTGGTTCGAGGCCCGTCGTGGCTTCTGTAGCCACTATGCAGGGGCTATGGTGTTCGCTTTGCGTGCCGTGGGTATACCGGCGCGGATGATTGGTGGTTATCAGGGTGGGGAGGTCAATAGCGTCACCGGGCATTTAGTCGTTCGCCAATACGAGGCGCACGCTTGGGTCGAGGCCTGGTTGCCAGACCAGGGTTGGACGCGATACGACCCGACGGCTGCGGTTGCGCCTGAGCGGGTCGAAAATGGTCTTGACGCAGCTTTGTCTTCAGAAGACAGGGCCATGCTGTCCTTTTTTACCAGTGCTCGTTTTGACGGTGAGGGCGTGCTGAATTCCATGTTGCATTTTGCGGACTCATTGGAACACCGTTGGAATCTCTGGGTGGTTGGTTACGATGCCAGTACGCAAATGAGTTTTTTGCAAAACCTGCTGGGTGAAGTCACGCCCTTAAGCCTGGCCATGACGGTATTGATTGGAGGTGGCCTGAGTTTGGGGATCGTGGCTGTGGCACTATTTTTCAGGCGCCGACCCGTACCCCAGCATAAAAGCGAACGCTTCTTTTTGCAGTTCTGCAAGGCTATGACTCGACAGGGTTACACCAGGGATGTTAGCGAAACGCCGGCGCATTTTGTCTCGCGTCTGGCGCGCGACGCGCAGCATGACGCAACGCTCTTGATCAAGTATTTGCAGTATCAGCTGTATGATCCGGAGGCCAGTTTAACCACTGCAGACGCCAGGTTGATTCGGGCTGAGTTTAGAAAGCTTAGATTTAAGCTTGCCTTTGGTGGGGTTGGCAAAGCATCCTAGCGTCTGGTCATTGTATGAACTAGATCCGTGTCTTTAAATGCTCGTAAACGAACACCTTGTGTTGGTATCTGTTCAACCACGTATGGCGATCTGGTGTGCCGGGGTTGTAAACGATTCGCCCATGAAATAGTCAATTGGAACGGATATGAAGTGGAGCAGCAGACGTTAGTTTGGCAACGCTTGCATGAGCTGCGGGATGCGGTTGTCGCACACTATCTCTCCATCGAAGACCCAGATTTATTCGCGAGTGCTTGCGCGCAGAACGACATTGTTCAGCAATCGCCGGAGGCTACGATGTATGCGCTGGTTGCGAAATTGACCGTTAGCGATACAGATCTGAGTACTGCAGGCCTGGCAGTGACCCAACGGCTGGCGGCGAGTCTTGACCATGACGACACGGTGCTGGCGATCATGAAAGCAATGGATGCAGAAATTTATGCGCGCTCCGTTGCTCACTATGAACGCAATTTTAAGATTCCGCTATGAATAGCAGCGAAGCAACACCTGCCCTGGACTTTTTGGATGTAGCAACGCCGCAAGCCTGGTTAGAGGCGGTACCCGATCACATTCCTGAGTTATTGATCGATCATGCAAACTGCGAAAAGAAGGCGGCCAGCACAGCTTTGAGCATGATCTATCGGTATGTTGACCACAGCGAATTGCTCTTTCTCATGTCGCGCCTGGCGCGAGAAGAGTTACTGCATTTTGAACAGGTCATGTCACTCATGGCGCAACAATCGGTTCCTTATCGGCAGCTCAGCGCTTCTCGATATGCGGGCGAGTTACATAAACTGGTTGCCAAACAAGAACCTCAGCGGCTGACTGATGCTTTGATTCTAGGCGCTGTTGTTGAGGCGCGATCCTGTGAACGTTTTGTCCAACTCATAGACGTCTTGCCGGAAGCGTATGCAAAGCTTTATCGTCGGTTAGTGACGTCTGAAGCGCGGCACTTTGCAGATTATCTCGAATTAGCCAATCAGATAAGCGAGCTTGACCTGAACACGCGTGTAGCCTTATTTGTTGAGCGTGACGCAGAACTGGTTACTCGGCCAGATCGAGAATTCAGGTTCCATAGTGGCGTGCCGTACTAAAACACTCGAGTGAAAAGTGGGTGTTGCTTTGACGGCAGATCCAACCACACCGTTCCCAGGCGCCTGTAACGATTCTCTGATAATTCGCTGTGTTATGCACACCTGGCCTATGAGTATGGCCGTGAATAAAGTGGCTACACCCTGGGTATTCATGCACAAGGTCTGTGGTGGCCTGGAGATTTACGTCCATGATATTGGACGGTTTGTTTGCGCTGCTCTGTCGACTTTGCAGGCGTAGGGCTTCGCCAAAAGCTTGTCGTTCGGTTAAAGATTTGCTGAGAATGTCCTGTTGCCAAGCTTCACTACGCAAAGTGGCGCGTAGGGCTTGGTATGGTTCGTCGTCGGTACACAGCCCATCACCGTGGCTAAGCAAAATGCCGTCCCCTGTCAGGTAAGGGTCCGGAATTAGGGTGACACCTGTCTGACGACTGAAAGCCTCTCCGAACAGGAAGTCACGATTGCCGTGCATGAGCAATATTTGGCAGTGTTTTGTGGCCGAGATTAAAGTCTGTCTCAAGGCGTTGGCAGTGGGGCCAGAGTCATCGTCGCCAATCCACATTTCGACTAAGTCGCCGAGAATATAGATTTCATCAACCCGTTGAGCCTCAGTATGCAGGCACTCCCTAAACCGCAAAAAAGTATCAGACTCTGGGTCGTCCAGGTGTAGGTCAGACAGAAAAACTCGGTTCATTCAAAGCCTTGCTGGTTTTTAGATGCTTGTAGTGTGTTCTGAAGGAGGGCGATGCGCGTCATAGGTCCTACACCACCTGGAACGGGAGTAATCCATGAGGCGACCTCTTTGACCTGCTCAAACTGTACATCCCCGTAAAGTTTATTGTTTTCACCGCGTGTGATGCCCACATCAATGACCACTGCGCCGGGTTTGATCCATTCGGCGGGCACAAGTCCTGGCTTGCCAACTGCGGATATTACGATGTCCGCCAGTTTGACCTTGGCTTCAATGTCACGCGTAAATTTGTGTGCGGTTGTTACGGTAGCGCCGGCGAGCAGGAGCTCCAAGCCCATAGGGCGTCCGACGTGATTGGATGCCCCAATGATGGCCGCATCCTGACCTTTAAACGTACATCCAATGTGCTCAAGCAGTAACATCACGCCTTTCGGTGTACAGCTGCGTAGCGCGGGTCTTCGCAGAGCCAACAGACCAATGTTGTAAGCATGAAAACCGTCTACATCTTTTGCCGGATCTATACAGTCAATAATGCGGTTTTCGTCGATATGTTCAGGCAGAGGGGTCTGTACCAAGATGCCGTCGATGCTTGCATCGTGGTTCAGGGCAGCAATTCGAGTCTCTAGGTCCTGTTGCGTGACGTTAGCACTCAAATGCTGCACGATTGAGTGGAAGCCCACCTCGTCGCAGTCTCGCCTCTTGCCTTTGACATAGATTTCCGACGCGGGGTCGTTGCCTACCAAGATGACCGCCAGCCCGGGTAGACGGTGGCCAGCGGTTTGCCATGTTTCAAGCTCTGATTTGATTTCAGCCCTCAGTTTTTTGGCCACGGCGTTGCCATTTATGATTTGTGCGGTCATAGAATCTTCCAAAAGTATATTCTAAACACATTGACCCCAACGAATCCCGTAGTATCATCGCGGCCTTCGGGGTATAGCGCAGTCTGGTAGCGCGCCTGCTTTGGGAGCAGGATGTCGGGAGTTCGAATCTCTCTACCCCGACCACTTTACAGTACGTGAACCCAATATGCGCCCGTAGCTCAACTGGATAGAGCATCGGCCTTCTAAGCCGAGGGTTAGAGGTTCGAGTCCTCTCGGGCGTGCCAATCGTTCTAATACCCGATATACGCTTAGTAGGCGGCACGAGCAAACAATCTGAAGCCTTTGAGCCTTTTGAGCACGGTTTCGTGTATCCCCACTTTCTTTCTTCGACAAATTCAATAGGCGCTAGCGTATAGTGGAAGGTGTGCTTATAATCCGCACGCTTTCTAAACCATGGTGGGCGTAGCTCAGTTGGTAGAGCTCCGGGTTGTGATCCCGGCGGTCGTGGGTTCAAGCCCCATCGTCCACCCCATTTTCTCCAAAGCATGAACACAGTGAGCCTGTGCCTGTGATTGTTAGAGCATCCAGGTTCGCTCACTGAAACCGTTAAACTGATTACAAAGTCTGAAAAGCCATGAATGTATCCATCGAGACCATGAGCGGTCTGGAACGCCGCCTGACCATTGCGTTACCGAGTGAAGAATTTGAGTCCCAAATTACGGCGCGTCTGCAGGACGCCCGCGGCAAAGTTCGTCTGCCTGGTTTTCGTCCTGGGAAAATCCCGCTCAAAGAGGTTCGCCGCCGTTTCGGGCCAGCCGTACGGGCAGAGGTGGCAGGGGAGTTGATGCAATCGAGTTTTGTGAGTGCGGTGCAGCAAGAGGTTTTGAATCCTGCAGGCCAGCCTAACCTTGAAGTCGTGAAGATGGATCCGGGTATCGATTTTGAATTTACTGCGACCTTCGAAGTTTTTCCCACAGTTGATCTGGCGGATTTCTCAAAAGTTTCGGTACGCAAACCTGAAGCGGATATCACAGATGCCGATCTTGAAAACATGATCGAACGCCTGCGGGAGCAGCGTACAACCTACGAACCGGTTGAACGCGAAGCCCAAGAAGGTGACATGGTTAAAGCTGATTTTAGTGCAACAGCAGACGGCGAACCCGTTGAAGGGACTGCGGGTGAAGATGTGGAGTTCCGCATTGGCCAGGGTCAGATGATTGCGGACTTCGAGCAGGGTGTTTGTGGCGCCACTGTGGGTGAGGAAGTGGTGTTTGATGCGACTTTTCCCGCAGACTATCGAGCTGAAGAGCTGCAGGGTAAAACGGTGCAATTTACGGTGTTACTCAAAGAAGTCAAAGAGGCGATGGTTCCTGCTTTGGACAACGAATTGTTTGAGCAATTTGGTGTCAAAGAAGGAGGCGAGGCGGCGTTTCGCGATGATGTGCGCGAAAATATGCAGCGTGAGTTAATGAATGCGGTGAAAAATCAAACGAAGCAGCAGGTGATGGATCAATTGGCTGCATTGCATGATTTCCAATTGCCTCAAGCCGTTGTTCAACGTGAAATTGGCGGTTTGAAAGAGCAAATGCTTGGCCAATTTCAAATGTCAGGACCGAACACGATTGATTTGCCGGATGAATTGTTTACAGATGAAGCCCAAAAGCGAGTCAAGGTGGGGCTGGTAGTGAACGAAGTCATTAGCTCGGCCGAACTGCAGGCAGACGAGGAAAAACTGGATGAGCGGCTACAGGAAATCGCAAGCCAGTATGGTGAACCGGAGCAGGTGATGAATTTTTACCGCAGTAATCCGGATCAAATGCAGAATATTGAGATGAGTGTGCTTGAAGAACAGGTTGTAGAGCACATACTGTCTAAGGCGCAGGTCGAAATCGTTGAATCCAACTATGAAGACGTGCTCAGCGGCCGAGCGATAGGCGACCTGGAAGAAGAGGCGGACGCAGGTGCAGACGAGGAGCAGGGCGAATCGTCTACCGCGGACGCCGTAAACTCGGATGGTTCCGAGAGCGCTGCTGAAGCCCAAGAGACAGACGACAAAGAAGACAAGTAATTCGGAGAAATAGATGACAGATATACGCGATCCTTACCTACCACCTACGCAAAATCTGGGTATGGTGCCCATGGTTGTGGAGCAATCTGCCCGTGGTGAAAGAGCCTATGATATCTATTCTCGCCTGCTCAAAGACCGCATCATTTTCCTCGTGGGTCCGGTAGAAGACCACATGGCGAATTTGATCGTCGCGCAGTTGTTGTTTCTCGAATCTGAAAACCCAGACAAAGATATCCACCTGTACATTAATTCGCCGGGAGGATCGGTCACGGCAGGTATGTCAATCTATGACACCATGCAGTTTATTAAGCCGAACGTGAGTACACTGTGCGTGGGGCAAGCCGCAAGTATGGGCGCTTTTTTGCTCGCCGCAGGCCATCCGGGAAAACGTCTGGCGTTGCCTAATTCCCGCATGATGCTTCATCAACCCAGTGGAGGCTCGAGGGGTGTCGCGGCCGATATTGAAATTCAAGCACAAGAGATCCTGCTGATGCGCGAACGCCTAAATGCGCTGATTGCCCATCACACGGGCAAGAGTGAAGACACTGTGGCGAAAGATACTGATCGAGATTTCTGGATGAGCCCGGATGAGGCCCAGGAGTACGGACTCGTAGATATGGTCCAAAAAAGTCGGGGATAACGAGGCGCACTGGCCAGAAATCGGGAATAGAACTCGAAAAAAATGATGCAAACCGTTTACACTGCGGGCTTGCATTCATCTGCCTCTGCTAGCATGGTAGGAATGTAGTACAGTTTATATCAGCGAACGCTCGCAACTCGGCAAAGTAACGGCCGTTTCGCGTGATGTAACATCGGAGTGAGGTAACCTGTTGACCTTGGGCAAGTGCCTCTTGGTCGCTGAATATAGACTCTTCGATGCCGTAAAGAGTAGTCTTGGCGCCGATCAAGGGCGTCAGGGGGCTGTTCAGTCGATTTATTGACGTGCAATTCACCGTCGGTAGTCGATAGTGCAGTCAGACAAGATCACATCCCCAAAGCGGGAAGAACTTAGATAGAGGTTCACAATGGCCGACGACACTGGCAAAAGCGACGATTCTGGCAAACTTTTATATTGCTCCTTTTGCGGCAAAAGCCAGCATGAAGTGAGAAAACTCATTGCTGGGCCTTCAGTATTCATCTGTGATGAGTGTGTTGAGCTGTGCAACGACATCATTCGCGAGGAAGTCTCTGAGTCGACGCAATCGGGTGAATCGAGCAAACTGCCAGTTCCCCTGGAGATAAAAAACATTCTGGATGAATACGTCATCGGGCAGGAACACGCAAAGAAAGTGCTGTCGGTTGCGGTCTACAACCATTACAAAAGGCTCAATTACAACGGGAAGAAAGACGACGTTGAATTGTCCAAGTCCAATATCCTGCTGATCGGACCAACCGGCAGCGGCAAAACACTGTTGGCCGAAACGCTCGCTCGATTGCTCGATGTACCGTTTACGATTGCCGACGCAACAACGCTTACCGAAGCGGGGTACGTTGGTGAAGACGTTGAGAACATCATTCAGAAACTGCTGCAGAAGTGCGATTATGATGTGGAGCGCGCACAGGTGGGCATCGTCTACATCGATGAGATAGACAAGATCTCACGCAAGTCAGACAACCCTTCGATTACCCGAGATGTGTCTGGCGAGGGTGTGCAACAGGCGCTGCTGAAGCTGATCGAGGGCACTGTAGCCTCCGTCCCGCCTCAGGGAGGGCGCAAGCATCCTCAACAAGAGTTTTTGCAGGTCGATACGTCTAACATCCTCTTCATCTGTGGTGGCGCGTTTGCCGGCCTGGACAAAGTCATCATGGACCGATCAGACAAGTCTGGTATCGGTTTCGGTGCAGTGGTTAAAGGCGAATCAGATCGCAAGAGCATCGGTGAGACCTTGCGCGAAGTCGAACCTGAAGATCTGATCCATTACGGCCTAATACCGGAGTTTGTGGGTCGTTTGCCGGTAGTTGCGACCTTAGAAGAACTCGATTCTGATGCGCTGATCCGCATATTGACCGAACCGAAAAATTCCCTGACCAAGCAATATACAAAGCTGTTTGATATGGAGGACGTTGAGGTCGACTTTCGCGAAGACGCGTTACGAGCCATTGCCGATAAGGCTATGGAACGCAAAACCGGAGCGCGGGGTCTTCGATCAATCCTGGAGGCTGTTCTACTCAACACCATGTACGACCTCCCGTCGAACGATGCCGTAAGCAAAGTGGTAATTGATGACAGTGTTATCAAGGGCGAAAGCGAACCGATGCTGATTTACGAGAACGTGGATCAAGCAAAGGCTGCGCCCGAAGAATAGGTCGGGCAGGTGCCCGGCGCACCGCCCCAATCTTCCTGAATAAAACCGCACGAGGCTGAACCCGTGGATGACGCTGCGCCCCTAGATATGATACCCGTATTACCCCTGCGCGACATGGTCGTATACCCTCACGGTGTGCATCCGTTGTTCGTAGGCACACAATCCTCTATCCGAGCTCTGGATGCGGCGATGGCTGCCGACAAACAAATCCTGCTGCTCGCCAAAAGAGACTCTGAAGTTGACGAACCGACAGCGCGTGACCTGTTCGAAGTCGGCACTGTGGCCTCTATTTTACAGCTGCTTAAGCTGCCGGATGGAACGGTTAAGGTGTTGGTTGAAGGGGGACATCGTGCTGAGGTGGAGCATCTGTCCTTTGACGAAGACTTCATCAGTGCGCGCATAGAACTCATGGTTGAGCCATCACAGGAGGCACGCGAAGGCGAAGCGTTCGCCAGTGCATTGCTCGAACAATTCGAAAATTTTGTCAAGGCCAGTAAGAGCGTGCCTGAAGAGGTGATGGCCTCGCTATCGAGTATAGACGATCCAGCGCGTTTGGTAGATTCGATCGCGGCTCAAATTTCACTGTCGATGGAAGACAGGCAAGCGGTGTTGGAGACTCTTGATCTCAAAGAGCGCATGAGCCTGCTGTTTGAGCTTATGGACACGGAAATTGATGTGCTTGAGATGGAAAAGCGCATTCGTGGCCGCGTCAAAAAGCAGATGGAGAAAAGTCAGCGAGAGTACTACCTCAATGAGCAGATGAAAGCCATTCAGCAGGAGATGGGTGATGGTGAAGAGAGCGAAGTTGATGAATTAGCCCAACGTATAGCAAATGCAGGGATGCCGAAAGAGGCGAGAGAAAAAGCGGATGCTGAGTTTAACAAGCTCAAATCAATGGCGCCGATGTCAGCCGAAGCCACTGTTGTTCGCAGCTATCTGGATTGGG
>Ga0181574_10003301_pt1 | contig 14355 bp, 11 predicted proteins | sample 101ome_24_FD_145600 | JGI IMG/M metagenome (GOLD analysis project Ga0181574, IMG submission 145600) | Coastal salt marsh microbial communities from the Groves Creek Marsh, Skidaway Island, Georgia - 101410AT metaG (spades assembly) | ecosystem: Environmental > Aquatic > Marine > Intertidal zone... | reverse complement strand
AGCACCTCTGCCGTACTGCCTCCCCTCGACAAAGCCCCAGTCGAGGTCGGCACGGATGACCCGGGAGTCCACTACGGTGCCGTTGAGGTAGCGGCACGCCATCTCGGCATCCTCGTGGGTGTAGAAGAGGATGAAGCAGAAACCGCAGGGGGTCAGGCGGTGTCGGTCGAGGCCCATGATGACGCGGCGGACGTCGCCAACCTTGCCAAAGGCCTCCACCAGCTGATCTTCCGAGGTGAAGAAGCTGCGTTGCGGGGCAGCAGCGGGGGGGATGGGGGAGGATGGGAGTGAGGGAGAGAGAGAGAGATGACGACAGCGGCAGCGGCGGGGGCCGCGGCGGTGACGGCGATGGTGGCAGCGGCGGACGGAGATAGAGGCAGAGGGACGGAGAGACCCACCAACGCCTCCCCTTGCCTGAGGTTGCCCACGTAGACGGTCGTCGTCTTTGCTAGCGCGGCACGGTACTCTTCGCGGCTGCCCTGCTCCCGCAGAAACTGCTTGTCGACGTAGGTCGTGACGGGGATGCTGCAGGAGAGTCGTAGAGGGAGGAAGAGGGGATGGGGAGGTTTTGGGGTTGGACCGCCGTCGCTGGGCTGGACGCAACGCACCGTTGCCATCCCGCGCCGCGCCGGGAAGAGCGGCGCGCTCTTCTCTTTCTCCGGCTCTCATCTCGGCACTCAAACTCGCATGGCTTTGCGGTAAAGCTTGGCCATCGCTGCGACGTCGGCCGAGGCCGAGGTCGAGCAGGAGGGAAAGCGGTCGACGGGCAGAGACAGGGAAGCGCCTCGACGCAAAGCGGGGCTCTCGGAGCTTGGGGGGGAGGAAGGTGAGCCTTGGACGAGGCCCCGCTGGTCCGCAACTGCGGGCGATGCGCAGTGAATTCAGTGTTCTGTGTCGCACGGAAAAAGTTCCACCTCGAGTCCGGCGGCCACTCCTCGGGTCTCTCACCCCCGGCTGTTCCAGCGTGTAGCGCTTCTTCACAGCAAAAACCAGCGATGCGCTTCGTCGCGCACCGCACAGTACCGCAAACGCGGGGAGCTCCTTCGGGTCTCTCTCGTCCCGCGCCTTTCGTTCCGGGGGTACAGCACAGGCGAGAGAAGGATCCGGAGGTCTCCCACGCAGCGCGTCCCTGCGTCTGCAATCGGCGCAATTGGGTCGGCAGAGCCTGGCCAACAGAGGTCAAGGAATGGAGCCGGTTGGCGCTCTTCTACTCCGCTTCCTCGAGCGCGCGCGTGCTGCAGATAGTGTCCGCGTGTAGAATGATATGGTATCTCACCTCCCGTCCATCTCCGCCCCCTCCAACCGAGTCGCAGACGTTCCCGCGCCCTTGCACGGCCTGGTGTGACCCTGTCCACCCTTGGGGCGTCGTCATCCACCTCGTCCGCCGCTGACCCCGCACCTGCTCCCCGGGGCCGTCGCCGTCGCCAGGTGCTGGCCCGGAGTTGGGCACCAGACGCCGATGTCGGAGAAGGCGTCGTCGACGACTGGCAGCTCCGCAACCCGCTGGAAAGGAGCAAGCGCCTGGAAACGGGCTGGATGGGCGTTCTGGTCGAGGCCGAGGGCGCCCTCTTGCCGGACGCTGCCGCCGGCCACGCCCGCGCCTGGCGCTGCCTCGCCCTCGAGCTCGGACGCCCCCCCCCGGCCCGGTGGCAGCTCGACCGCGCATCACGTCTCTCCACGGTTCAGGCACTCCGCGAAGTCTTTAGGTGGGGCGGTATCGACCCAGTCAAGACGAGGGAGCTAGCGGGACGCTTCGAGGCTCTCTACAGAGCTGGAGCATTGGCGGAACAGGACCCCGAGGCCGCGCTAACATCAAACATGTCGATCGAGGCCGCTTCGCGCGACGCGGGGACTGTGGGTGACGCCGCTTGGGCTGAGCGGTGGCGGCCTGTCGAGGTCCCGGGAGCACGGCGGCTCCTCGAGACGCTACGGAGCCAGGGCGTGCCCGTTGCCCTCGTCTCACCATCCCCGGAAGCGCGCCTCCGTCCAGCGCTCGAGCGCCTCGGCCTCGCGGGGCCCCGGCCAGCCCCAGCTTGGGCCGTGCGCGACCAATCGGACATTGACGCCAGCGCCGACGCGGCCCCTGAAGCCCACCTTTCGACTGCCCTCCTCACGTACGAGGACGCCTCCGCGGCCCGCCCCGACCCTGATCTCTACCTCGCAGCGTGCCGCGAGCTCGGCAGACCTCCCCTGCGCACCGTCGTGGTGGCCAACTGCAACCAGAGCATTGAGGCCGCCCGCGAGATTGGCGCGCGGGCCGTCTGCCTCGCAGGCCGCGATGGAGGCTCCCCACCCTTGCCGCCTGCGCTGCTGCCGCTGTGGTCGACCCACACGGGCGTCGACATCGCAACGGGGCTCGCCACGGGGGCCGAGCCGCGGCCGCTTGACGGCGGCAGCGGTTCAAATGGAGGGGAGTTCTCGGGCCACCCCGCGTATGAGCTCTCGGCCGCGGACCTCGTCGTCTCCTCGCTGACCTCCCTCACCTTCACCGATTTCAAGGGTCTGTTCGGCGACGAGGGGACCCGCGCGCCCCAGGGCGATGCGCAGGAGCTCCTCGCCGCCCTGGAGGCAGGTGAGCGGGGCGTGGACGACCCCGACGCCCTGGACGAGCGGGACGCTGAAGGGGGAGTCACCGGGCGTCCAGGGGAGCTGTGGGACGAGGTCATGGCCGAGGCAGAAGTTGCTTGGGACGACTCCCGGTACGGGGAGGTCCGGGAGAAGCGCTACCGGCAGCGTCGCGGTGGAGGCGGGGGCGGATACCAGCCGCAGCGGGAGGCTGAGATCGAGACGGGTGGAGGGGGGTGGGGGGGATGGGCGCCGCGGGAGCGGTCAACCACGGTGCGCGATGGGCCCGAGCGGTCCCCGGGCCGCTTTGACGGGCGGTAGACGCGCATGAGACCAGGCGGGAGCGTCAATGAGCGAATGTGTTATCAGAGGGAGTCGCCGTCCGCTGCTCCCTCGGCCACTCCCGCCCTCTGCAGCGCAGCAAAGCAGTCGGCCAGGATCCCGTTGCACACGAGGAATCCATCGGGGTCGGTGAGCCGCGCCCTCGCTCCTCCCTCCAAAAAGGCTGTCCGGGGAGGTTGAGCGATGGCGTGGGGCTCGAGCGCCGACCGCAGGGCATCGGCCGCCGAGGCCCCCCACCGGGCCTCGACCTCGTCAAGACGGAGCCCATCGGACGTACGCAGGCGCAGCATCGTGGCGTCGAGGAGGACTTCGCCTGGCGGGTCCGGCGGCGGCGGCGGAGCCCCAGCAGCGTCGTCGGCGTCGACGTCGACGGCCGCCGCGCATCCGTCTCCCCGTCGCTCAAGCGCCACGACCCACCGTTCCCAGTCGGCCACCCGGCGCGGGCGCGCTGTTCTCCGGCCGTCCTGCAGGCTCGACGCCCCGTTGCCCAAGGCCGCGTACGACCCTCCTGACCAGTAGACCTGGTTGTGACGACTGCGGTGCCCCGGCAGGGCGAAAGATGAGACCTCGTAGCGCTCGTAGCCCGCGGCCTCTAGGACCGTCGCCGCTCGCCGGAGCTGCGCAGCACTGGCGTCGTGCGAGGGCAGGGGGGGTGGGGGGAGCGGTGACAACGACGATGGCCTCGGTTGACCACCGTTGTCCGGTCCGAGGTAAGTGTCGCCAAAGGGCGTGCCTGGCTCGAGAGTGAGGTCGTACACGCTGACGTGGGGAGGTCGCAAGTCCGTCACGACGCGGTCAAGACACGCCTCCCACCGCTCGGCGGTGAGGAGCGGCAACCCGGCGATGAGGTCGAGAGACCACGAGGCAAGGGCTGGGGCGCCGTCGGCGGCAACGGCGCTGGATGCGTTAGCGTCCGCCGCCGTCGCAACCTTGACGGCCGCCAGAGCGAGCTCCGCGTCGTGCGCCGTGTGGGTCCGGCCAGCCGCAGCGAGGACTACGGGGTCCAGGGCCTGCACGCCCAGAGAGACGCGGGTGACGCCCAGGCGGCGCCATTCCCTCAGCTCGTCGGGGCCAAAGGTGCCCGGGTCGGCCTCGATGGTCACCTCGGCGCCCGGAGCAAGGGAATCTGCTAGCGAGAACGAGGGTGAGCGCTCCCGAGCCGTCGACGAGGTCACCTTTGCCTCCACCTCTGTCGCCGCTCTCGTCCCATCGCGCGACAGTCCCAACGGTCCAGCCCGCGACCGCGACAAGCCCGCCGCGGCGGCGAGGACCCGGGCGAGTTCAGGCGGCGGCAAGAGCGAGGGCGTGCCACCGCCGAGGTACAGAGTATTAATCGTTCGAGGGGTGCCTGCTGACGCAGCCGCCTCGCGTTCTACCCCGTCGACGTATCGGCGGAGTCGGTTGAGCGCGGCGGGGTTCCGCCCCGGATCAGGGCCGCACGGGACTACCGCGAAGTCGCAGTAGGGGCACTGGGGGTGTGGTGGGGGAGATGCGGGGGGGCGATTGGGAGGTGGGGAGGAACGTGGAAGGTTTTTAACACAAGGGACTTCCGCCTGCCCAGCGCGCCTCCTCAATCCCTCCCGCCTTCTTCACACAGAAGGGCAGATGGACGTAAACGGAGCGGAAAGGCTCGGGGTCCAGGCCCCAATGCGATGATCCGACCGGGGCGGAGGTGGCGGCAGCAGCAGCAGCTGGGGTGCGCCGGGGGCGGCGACGGCGGTGGCTAAACGGAAGGGCGGTGGGCGCGGTGGAAGCGCGGAGAGCCGTCTCCGTCAGCGGAGCGTGGCGCGCCACCACCGTAGCGTGGCGGAGGAGCATGCCTGCGCCTCCCTTGAGCGCTGAGGGGGGGCTCTGTACGCCGCGATTTTAGCCGCGGCTGGCCTTTGCGTCGACGACGTCACGAAAGCGCCAGTCGAGTAGAAAGGTTTCTCCAGCCAAGTCAAGCCCCCGCGGATGACATGCTCTCGCTCTGCAAGAGAGCGGACCGCCAAAGCGTCTGACTGGGATCGGGACGCTATGAGGACGATGACCGCGGCCCATACGAGGGCTCCGAAGGGCTTCCACAAAGTCCTCGCGCCAGCTTCCTCGGCGCGCCGGCGAGTGGACTCCTCGCGCGCCGCAGGCCCCTCTGGACGTCACGCCGCCCCTTTTCCCACGGTCGAGACGCGGAGTTGGAGCGTTGCATACCCCGCTTCTCCTGCCATTTCGCCAGCGTCGGCGAGGCTCAGCGGCCTAGTGGCCGCCCGTCGACAACGCAGCCGCTGTGAGGCTTCCGTTCCACCTCCCCACGCGTCGGTCAACTCGGCTGACTCACCCGCTGCCGCCGACGCCGAGTCCTCCTCTCTCTCCTCGCTCGACTACTTGAGCCTATGGATTGGCCTCGTGGTGTGCCTTCCCAACTGGACCCTCGCCACCTCGCTTGTCGGCGGCGGCCTACCCCCCGGCGTCGCTGCGCTCTCAGTCGCCGCTGGCTCCCTCGCCGTCGCCCTTCCCCTCGCTGCCTGCGGCCACGCCGGCGCTGCCACAGGTCTCCCCTTCCCCGCCCTCGCCCGCCGCGCCTTTGGGCCCCGCCTCGCTCCTGTGCCCGTCTTCCTCCGCAGCGCGGTGGCTGCGGGATGGTTTTCCCTGCAGAGCTGGGTCGCGGGCTTGGCCCTCCTCCTATCGATCGACGCCCTGGCATCATGGGCGCTGTCTGCCCTCAGCGTCCCTCCCCTCCCGTCCCTAGGGACCCTCCACCCCGCCGTCCCCTTTGCCGCCTACGGCGTCGCCCTCTTCGGCCACGCGCGGCTCCTGGGCGGGGAAGGGGGCGCCGCCCAGGCTGTCGCCTGGGTCGGGAGGTGGTCCGCGCCGGTGTTGGTGCTGTTGACGGGCGCAGCGGTGACCTGGGCTGGCGGCGCAGCGGCATCCGCGGGTGGTCTTGGCGCCCTCGTTTGGCAGAGGGATACCGCTGTCGACCCCTCCCTCGTTGTCGCTGCCCTGTCGGCCTCAGCCGGTGCGTGGGCGCCCCTGGCCCTCTCCTCCGCTGACCTTGGCCGTCTTGCCCGCCACCCGAAGGCGCAGCTCGTCGGATCTCTCGCGTGGATGCCCCTCTGCATGACGCTCTTCTGCCTCGCCGGAGGGCTCGTGGGGGCCGCTGGCTCGGTGACTGGCTCCGTCACGGGGGCGGTGGCTACCTCCACCCACAGCGGCGACCCCCTCGCCCTCGCGGCCCTGGTGCCTGCGACCAACGGGGCGCAGCTTGCCGTCGCCATGGGCCTCGTCGCGGCGACCGTGTCGACGAACCTCGCGGCCAACCTCGTGACCCCCTCTGCAGCATTAGCGGACTCCCTCGCGGGGCGCAGGCTGCCAGGCAATATCGTGCTGGCTCCGGTGGCATATGTTGGCAGGAAAATCGAGCGGTGGATCGAGAGTCATTCGGGGTGGGTGGGGGGAGTGGACGTGGGGGGACTCGCCGCAAGCGTGGCGCCGACGTGGGCAACGCGGCTGCTGGCGATAGGAGATGGCGCAGTGGTGTCGCGGGTCTGGGCTGAGCGGGCAGCCCCGATGCTCGTGGCCTTGGCTGCCCCGATCCTTCAGCCCTGGCGGCTCGTCGCCGACCCGACGGGGCGAGTCTAGCACACGGCGGGGGTAGCCCCCCGATCCTGCCGCTTCCCTCGTCCAACCAACGTCCACGCCCCTATCCTATCCTTCCTCCACTGGTCCCCACTCACGCAGATTCGTGGTACGGTGGCTCGGCGGATGCTCCGCCGCCCTCAGCCCTGCCCTCGGTGTCCTCGCTGCCGACGCTGCCCTCCGCGACTGCGGCCTCGGCCGACGCCTCGGCCTCGGCCCCGCCCTTCCGGCCGACGTGGCGCGTGCTGCCTCGACCGCCCTCGTTGCGGGCTTCGCACCTCTTGCCCCGGGCCTCTGCCTCGCCCTCGGGGCGCCTGGCCACGTGACCCTTAGGGGGGCCCTCGGACATGGGGGGGTTGCCCTGGCAGAGCGCCTATTTGGGGCTAGCTTCGCCGTCGGACTAGGGCTGTCGGCCGCGGTTTACGTCGCTGTCCTATGGGGCGGCTCTGGAGCCCCCTCAGGAGGGCAGCCCGACAGCCTCCTTGAGGCGATGTGAAGTGGCGGCGAAGGCATCGCTCTCGAATGATGGTCTCTCTCTCCCTCCCCCCCCTATCCCTCCCCGCGACGCGACGCCTCCGCCGCCGCCAGCCATCCCATCTCCTCGGTGCTCCAGCGGTCGAGCGCGGCCGCCGCAACCGCCTCAGCCTTAGCCAACGCTGCCCGTGCCCGCATGGCTGCCCTCTCCTCGGCCCCCCTGTCTGACTCAGCGACAACATCCGTCGCGAGAGCGGGGTGGTGATCTAGACATCGCCCCGTGCTCTGCTCTGCCCACAGAGGTGTCCCGGCGGCTCCTTGGACCGTAACCCAGCCCCGGGGCGGGGGCAAGAGGGCGGCCGCGGCGCGGACGGTCTCGCGTGCCCGGGCAAGGTCAGCTCCCGCCTCGGCCGCGCGGCGCCGGCCCTCGGCACGGGCCGACGCGGCCTCCGTTGCGCCCCGCGCGGCAGCCTCGGCGGCGCGAAGGAGGTAGGGACCGGCACGGGCCAGCTCAGCCGAGAGAGGGACTGCAACAGCGGCGCGGCGGCGACGGGCCCCAAGCCGCGCCGTGCGGGCGTCAGGCGAGAGGCCGACGGCGGCTACGGCGGCGGGCAGCGGGGCCGGGTCGCCCCAGCGACGGCGCCAGGCCCGCTGCACTCGACGTGCCGCAATCCCCGCCCGCAGCAGGCTCAGCGCCCTTCGCCGCCGCAATGCCCCGGACCATGCCCGGCGAGCGCGGGGGCTTGCGGCGAACCACAGGGCAGACGCCCTCACACTGTCGTCGCCGTCATACGCGACCCGGATGTGCGGCCATCGGTCGTGAGGCGGGCCTCCTGCTACTTGGAGAGGTAGGGGATGGGGAGGGGCGCGTCGTCGGTGGAGTCGTGACGAGACGGGTGGCGAAGCTCCGAACCCCGACGCGCTGTCTACCCGCCCGTCAGCCCTGTCGTGGTCGCCACGGGCGAGCTCACGGCGCTCTCCGCGAGGCTAGAGTCCTGCAAGTGAGACACCGACACAACAAGCGACAAAAATGTCCAATGGATTGTCAGGTTGGCACTGGATTGCCCTGAAGGGCGGGGGCTTGTCCTCCGAACCACCTGTCGAAAGGCGTGAGGGCGACAGAGTGGCTGAACGGCATTTTGGTCGTGCCCCTCACCCAAGATGCTCGCAGAAGGATCGATGTCGGCTGCCCCCGCCCGCCCTCCCCACCGGAACGCCAGTGCTCTCGACCTATCTCGTTTTCTCGACCAGGGCGTGCGGGTCTCCCTCCAGGGCGGCCGCACGCTCGAGGGGGTCCTCAAAGGCTACGATCAGGCGCGCTACGCTGGAAAGACGCGGGGGTTGCGGGTTCTGAGGGCGATGACGGTCCGGAAACGGCGCCACAGAGGGCCCAGGCGCGTCGGCGCTGCCGCCCGTCGCTTGCCGGCTCGCCCGCCGCCGACGCCTCCACCGCCTCGCACTGAGCCCCGACGCAGATGCTGAACTTGGTGCTCGACGAAGGAATCGAGTACCTCCGCGACCCGAAAGACTCAACGCGCCTGACGGAAGCAACCCGCAAGGTCGGCCTCACAGTGTGCCGCGGCACAGCCGTCGTCGCTGTCGCCCCGAACGCTGGCTTTGAGCCCATCGATAACCCCTTCGCCGCCGCCGAGGGCGCCGAGGGCGCCACTGCTGAATAAGCGTCGAGCCAATGTCGGACCGCCAGGCCCCGCCGCGCCCGGCCGAGGGCAACACTGACCCCATCGCCGCCCTCTGGCCTGCTGCCCTCGCCGACTCCTCCCAAGAACCCGACCTCGCCCAACTCGCCCGCTCCCTCCTCGACACCAGCCCCGCCGTCCCCGACGCTCTCGTTCGCCACTGCCTCGCCGGAGCGGGTGCCGACGTCGCCGACCCGGCTGTTGTGCGCCTCGTCGGCCTCGCCGCCCGGCGCTTTTTGTCTGAGGTCCTCGACGACGCAGCCCAGACACGGCGCCGGAGGGTCATCGCCCAGCTGGCCAAGCCTGGGGGACGCGCCGAGGCCAAGCGGACCTGGGGCGACCCCGCCAAGGACTGGGCGGGGGGACCTGCAGCAGGCGTGCGACCCGAGGCCGTGCTGCCTGCCGATGACTTGGCCGCGGCACTGAGGGAAGGGGGTATCGGCCACGCCCTTCCGCCCTTCTTCCTTGACCGTGCCGCAGGGGCGGGGGACCCGGGGGGTGGGAGAGGGGGGGTGGGGGATCTCGTGGGGGAGTAGGGCGGAAAAGGAAGAGGGGGAAGCGGGAACATGACTCCTCCGACCGGTTCATCCACCCGCTCCCCGCGCCGTCGCCACGTAAACCCGTCGCCGTTACTCCTTCTTTGCCTTCTTGGCACTCTTCTCGCTCTTCTCCTTCTTTTCCTTCTTTTCCTTCTTCTCCTTCTTGGAGGGCGTTCTGGCTTCGTCGTCGTCCTCGTCAGCGTTGTCATCGTCGCGATCACGCTTCTTCGACTTTTCAGCCTTAGCATCGGCAGCGGCCTTGGACTGTCCGGCGGCGTCCGGGGCGAGCTTGAGGAAGTCGGCGGGGGTGTCGGCCGTGGGCCTGCCGTGCTTGTCGAGCTTGCCCTCGGCCTTGAGCTGCTTCTTCCGCTGGGCAACGGGGCCGAGCCCCCACCGGCGCGGGTAGACATCACGGTCCATGATGACTCGCTTGACCCGCGCCACGCAGCCATGGTCGCAGCTCGCCATGCTCGCTGCATTCATCTCGGCGATCCCCATGGCCACGGCCTCGCCTTTGGTCGTGATCAGCACGCACTCGTCCCCGCTCTCCAATCCGTCCTGGAACCGCAGCAACCCTGGAATCATTAGCTTGGCGCCGTAGCAGAGCGCGTTGACCGCGCTGTCCTTGACTACGATGCGCTTATAGTTGGTCAGCAGCACCTCCAGGGGCATCACGGTCCGCCTCAGATAAGCCTCGTCCTTGCTGCTGTCCATCAGCCACTGGGCGTCGAGCAGATCGTGCATGGTGACCATGTTATCCCGCTCGCCCATGATGCCGCTCCGGACTCTCCGCAACTCCTGCATGTGTCCGCCCACTCCCAGGAGGAGGCCGAGGTGGACACAGAGGGTGCGGATGTAGGTGCCGGCCTCGCAAGACACGTGGAAGACGGCGAGGTGGCGGTCGTCGTCATACTCGATGAGCTTGCTGGTGTAGACTGTCCTCACGCGAAGCTGGCGCTTCACCGCACTGATAAGCGGCGGCCGCTGGAAGAGGGCCCCTGTCAGCCGCTGCAGCGCCCGCGACACATCCGCCGCTCCCCCCGCCACCTTGCCGTGAAGTCGGGCCACGCACACATACTCCTTCCCGGCACCCTGCTGTGCCTTGACCAGACGCGTGGCCCGCTCGAGGCAGACGATCAGGTTTCCCGTCACCTTTGGGTCGAGCGTCCCGCTGTGCCCCGTCTTGTCCACCCGCAGTATCCGCTTGATCCAAGCCACCACCTCGTGGCTCGACGGGTTAGCAGGCTTGTCGAGGTTCACGCATCCGTACCGGAGGTGTTCAGCAAGCGGGCGCCGGAGTGGTGTGTGGCCAGCGGGGATAGGCGTGTAGTGGGCAGTGCGCACGTGAAGGGCGTCGTAGTTCTTCAACAAGAGGGGCCACTTGGACGTGTCCAGGGGAGGAGTGGCCTTCTCGGGCTGGATGGTGGCGGCCGCGGCGCCGGCGGCCTCGGCCGCAGCGGCGTCCTGGTTGGGGGGGGTTGGGCGAGGGGAGGTGGGGCGGGCACGGGGACAAGTCGCGCAGGGGGGGAGGGCGGCGGCGCCAGCTCTCGCTGGCACCAGCTGAATGAATCGATCACAGCCATCGGCCACCACCCGACCGACGCGGGCGTTCACGCCGCGCCCGAAGCTCCGAGAGGGCGCGCCGACTGAGCGTCTGGCGGCTGGGGGCGCGGCGTTTCCGGTCTCGCCTTATTCCCCATGGTGTGCGCCTCTGAGGGCTCCCAGGACACAGAGCGTAGGGAGAAGGGCAGTGGCGGGGGGCAGAGGGCCAGCGCCGAGTTGTTTCTTGTCTGAGGAGGGCGACGAGCGTTCTGTGGAGTCGTGCGACAAGAATAGGCCACGCCGCCGTGTGTGGGACGAACAGTGGCGGGGTTGTAGATGTGTCGGGAATAGCTCGTCCGTCCTTTCAGCCTCCTCCCAGCCCTCGCCGAGGACCCTGGTCACTCGCATCGTGCGCGCCAGCCCCGTGCTCCTTTGAGACCGCTCTAATGGCATCTAGCGCGGCGGAGGACCGAGCTACGGTCGATGACTTGCGGGTGAGTCGGAAAGACAGGGGAATTCAAGGCGAAAATTCCCACATCTCCTTCCCCCCTGCTCCCTTCGACCCGCGCCTGCCCCTCCCCCGCTTCCCCTCAGACTTCGATGGCCTCGCTCGGCTCCTCTCTCCGCGACTTCCTCGCCTGGAAGGACGCCATGATCCTCAGTGATGCGCTCGACTCCCGTTCCCTCATGGCCCTCGGCATCGTCTCGTCTCGCCTCCTTCTCGGCCATGCTGACGTCGAGGCACGTGTCGAAGCACTCAACGCCGCGGTAGAGCGGCGGCTGGACCGCACCGCCCACCAGGACATCTGGTTCGCGGGCGCCCTGGAGGCGCACGACGACGACGGCGCGGGGGGGGGGCGCGGTGGCGGCGATGGGGGCGGCGGAGCAGACCGGTGGGCGTCGGGCGCGGCGGCGGGCGGGGCTGGCCGAGGAGGCGAGGAAGCCGGTGGAGGTGAAGCGGTCGATCCAGCCTCCGCCGGCATCGTTGGGCCGGTGCGCGGCGGAGGCGTGCCGCACGCCATGCTGGGGTGGTGCCGGCTCGCCGCGAGGGCGCGGATGCGACTGCAGGCGACCAGGAGGGTCGCCCAACTGGGAGAGCTAAGTCGACGCCTGGCCCTCTCGGAGGGAGAACGAGCCGCGGCGGCGGCGGAGACACTCGCTTTGCGAGCCAGCGTGGCCGTGCTGCGGCGGGACCTCGCGGCGCGGGGGGATGGGGGGGGGCGCGGGGCGGGGGGGGGGGGGGGGGGGGGGGGGGGGGGGGGGGGGGGGGGGGGGGGACTGGGCGCCGGCGGTTCGCTGGCGGATCGGGCAGCGGCGGCTGCGGCGGCTGCGGCCGGCCCCGGGGACGACGGCGGTCCGCCCCCTGTGGCGGCGCTACGGGATGTGGCGACCCTGCTGGGGGAGATGGAGGGGCTGGGGGCAGAGCTGTCGGCACCGGCGGCGGTGCCAACGGCGGCGGGCCTGCGGGCGCGGGGGTGGACCCCGGGGCCTGGGCCGGGGCCGGGGGCGGGCCGGGCTGCGTCGTCGGCGGGACGGAGCGGGCGGGGCCGCGCGGGGGCAGGGAGGACGACGTCGTCGGCGGGGGACCGGGACCGGTGCAGAGGCTCGCGGCCTGGCTCTGCCTCGGGCCGCGAGCGCGATCGGTCCGACCGCGGTCAAGGCGTAGCATCGTCCCGCAGAGACGACGACGCCGACTGGGCGGTGGCGATGGGGCGTCCCGGCTCGGCCGACGCCGCCAAGTCTACTCCCGCGGGGACCGATGGCGCCGGACCCGGAGGCGGAGTCCTCGACGTGGGCCTGTTGACCGGCCTGGCGGCGGAGCTGGAAACGGCGAAACACGCCGACGTCGCTGCCCTCGACCGTCGCGCTGCCCTCGCTGCTGCCAAGAGAGAGCGGGGCGATGGCGACCTCGCCGACGCGTCGCTGACCTCGGTGCGGATGGGCGCGGCCCTGAATCCGGCCACGATGGGGGCGCTTGAGCGCTCCAGGCTCCAGGCCGAGGCGAGGACGCGAAAGGCAAGCGCCACGGGGGCGGCAGCGGCGGCTCTGTTTGCGGCGCGAGCGGAGGGGGCGGGGAGAAGGCGGAGGCCGCTGACGGCCGAGTCGGGAGACGAGCCGGAGGGGGCTGGGAGAGGTGGGGGAGGAGGGGGAGCGGTAGATGGGGGAGACACGGCGGCGGCTGGGGCTGATGGCAGGGCTGGCGGTTGGGGCGTGGTGGAGGAGCCACAGCTCCAGTCCCCCGACGCCGATCTGGTGGCACAGATGCGCACCATGGCCAAGTCGTTCGGGCGGGGGGGGAAGGAAGGGCGCAAGTCTCACGTCGACATCGGCGACTGAGTGACAAATGATGCATGCGTGGCACGAAGCAGGCCGGCCTGCTTCGTGCCCCTCCCTCATTGCCATCTGTGCCCCTCCCTCATTGCCGTCGCGCCCCTCTTCATCTTCCCCTCCTCCCCCGACGCCGAACCCCACCCTGCGAGTGCCACGAGACCAGCGACGCGCGCTCCAGCGTCCGCGATGATGCTCGAGCGCGGGGAGGACGGGGCGTCAGCGGCCGAGGTAGCGGCGGCCGAAGCGCGTGTCCGCGCAGCACGTGAAGACGCCTGGCTCCGGCGAGATGAGTGCTTAAAGGCCGTTCCTCCGCGTTTGGTATCACTTTCCGACAAAAAAAAACTCAATTATTTGTCTTTTCTGGGAGGATCAGCCCGTATAACTTACGGAGGCGACGGAGGTACCCTGGCTGGCCGACGTCATTTTCTTCCCTCTCCTCCAGCCGACTTGGCGAATAAATTCTCATTATGACGAGCTCGACGTCATTTCCAACCTTCAATATCTCCTGAACTCTGAACTTAAGCGCCAAATATTCTCTAGAACTGCCCGATCCCCCCTCCTTGTCCCCCTGCCCCACGAAGGGTCGCGGAGCGACCCACTACCCCTGCTCCCGTCCCTTGACCCACCCCCTCCAACCCCCCCCGATCTCCCTCGAGCCGATCCCCAGAGCCCGCGGACGCACCGTTCCTGTCCGACTCCCCGCCGAAGACGTCGCCCAGCTCCGCGAGTGCTTCACCTTTCTGGACGAGGATGGCTCCAAAACGATCGACGAGCGAGAGTTGGCCGCTGCCCTGCGCTTGCTAAACGCCCCGGGGGCCGCGGATATGAGCCGCGCGGAGGTGTCTCGCGTGATGCGAGAGGTCGACAACGACGGAAACGGGCACTTGGACTTTGGGGAGTTTGTCGAGGTGATCGTGAGCGAGTTCCCGTTTCTCTCTGTGCCTGCCTTTTCCGTCGGTGCCCCATTCATGTATGTGACTCTGTCTCTCTCTTTCCCCTCCGGCTCTGCCCCGCCCTCGACCTTGCCCCTCTCGACGTCGCCCCCCCCGCCCCCACCTCACCCCCGACAGAGTCTGGCGCGATGGGGGGAGACGTGCGTCCGTGGGTGGGGGGGAGGGGCGCGGGGAGGGGGGGTCCCGCCCGCACGGCGGCAGCAGCGCGGGCACCCCAGCCTGCCGGAGCCATCGTTGGGCGCTACGACCCGGGGCCGTGGCGCGGCCCGCGCTGGCGGGGCGCCGGCGTCGGCCTGGCGG
>Ga0181574_10003300_pt1 | contig 14356 bp, 30 predicted proteins | sample 101ome_24_FD_145600 | JGI IMG/M metagenome (GOLD analysis project Ga0181574, IMG submission 145600) | Coastal salt marsh microbial communities from the Groves Creek Marsh, Skidaway Island, Georgia - 101410AT metaG (spades assembly) | ecosystem: Environmental > Aquatic > Marine > Intertidal zone... | reverse complement strand
AGCGCCATATTGGCCCTCTTTGCCTTTGCAGCTCAGCACGATGCCGGGAACATCCTGCGCGCTGCTGGTTTGATAGTTCCAGACGTTGATCGATTTGTGGCTGGCAGCATCGTCCGCCATCGCCATTAGGTGAGTGCAAAGCTCATGGACAGCAGACACAGGGATTTTGAGCTGCATATACTTGCCCTCCCCGTATTGGCTATCTCCAACGGACCAAGAACCAGGGGTGGATAGTGCGGGTGAAAAATCAGACATAAATCAGTTGAGGGGTGTAATCCCGTGAGTGAGTTCGTAGGCCAACAGATCCGCTAACGGGTAACGGATGCTGCCCTGCCGTCCGGGGCCTCGCGGCAGGTCTTTGGCGTCAACTTTGACCCATTTAGGGCCAACGCCTTGGGCGCGCCAGCGCCGCAGGGTAGACAGGTCTTTGCTCCAGCGCTTGGCCAGTTGGCGATCGGTTAGCGCTGCACTCAATGGGGTGGGTTCAGTCATACGGCTGCCGGTTTCCTTTGGTTGAGGATCTTGATCAGCTCAGCTCGCTGCAGCGTGTTGAGTTCTTTGTGAGCGCGCACATAGGCTTCAGCCGTAGGGATTTCCTCCACTGGCACCTCTTTGGCATACTTCATCGCTTTAGCCATTACCCCGGTTTCGTATTTTTCAACAACAGCGTTTAGTGCTGCAGAGTTGGGGTGTTTGCGCTTTGCGTTGGGCGCTGACATAGGGGCAGAGCCTTCGACGTTGGTTTGGTCTTTGTCGTAAAGGGCCAGGCCGAACTGATTGCCAAAGGTCATCAGCGCACGCTTTCGCGCGTCTGTCTCGGCTTCCTTCAGCGCCGACTCCATCGCGGTGCCGTGGTCAAAGTCGCGGCCATGACCAGCCCCATACCCTTGGCGCACAATGTCACCGACCCTGATGGTCACAGTGGCTGAGAACGTGATGGTGTGACGGTTTTTGTCGTCTATGTAATCCAGAAGTTTGTCTAGCGCTGTGGTTTCACTGCTCCAGCCGTCAAAGCCAAAGATCCGGTTAGCCTCGACGATTGCGTGCCAGCCCTCGATGTAGGAGAGGGAACGACCGCCGCCACCTTTGCGGCTTTTGACATTGGCCCTTTGCAGGGGGGCAGCTAGGAGCTGCTTTTGCTCGTCGTTAAACATCAGTATTCAAAAGCCCAGGAGGGCAGTGAGAGGGTTTGCAGTTCCGGGGTATATCCCGGCCAGTCGCCGCTAAGCTCGCAATCCGCAACGATGCGGAGAGCACGGCGCCGGATGTTTTCGCCTTCGATTAGTGCGGCCTGATCAAGTTCCACGACGGAGATCAGAAACGGGGGCTCACGTTCCACGACGATGAACACAAACCGATCCGCCTGGGCGAGCTCCAGATAGTGCGCGCTTTGCATGTGGTACTTAAAGGAGGCAACTTGCTTAGCAAACTCTTTCGGGCTTGCCTTGCCAGCGCCCACCGTCTTTAGGTCCACAATCGTGCCGTTTGGCTGGATCCAATCAAGGCGGCCCTTGATCGCTAGCCCTGTTTCCTCGTCTTCCGAGAAAATCGAAACCTCAGGCTCACCAGATGACAGGAAAGAAGCTGCCAGCGGGTTCTGAGCTAGGGCCAGGCGGAACCCCATGGCCTTGTTCCATTGGGCTTGAGTGATGGCAATCTGCCCGGCTGCTTCAATCTCCCTGGCCTGCTCTTTGCCGGCCTTGGTGTTGCGTGGGCCGCAGACGGCATAGGTCTGCTCAAACGTGTCCGGCTCTAGGCCGCTGGAGTGCAGCAGCTTGCCCTCGAACATTGCGGGCGTTTCTGGTTGGCGGATGCCGCGCCGCATGGCCTCAAGGCGCTGGGGGCAGTCCATGGCCACCTTGAGCTCGCTCTGGCTTATGCCTGGGCGCTTGCGGTAGGCGTCATCTTCGAGGCCGTAAAGGATGGAGAAAACAGAATCCATCACACCCCCGTCTTGGCGTAGAAGGGCGAGCCGGGGCCATAGGTGGCTTTTAGCTCGGGCCAGGTGCGCAGGATCTTGCCCACGTTGTCGGGGTCAGCCTTGAGTCCTGCAGTGGCTAGGGCACGCATGAAGGAGCCGCCATGGACCTGTGCGGCCTTGAACGTGTGGAGGACTTCCGATTGGGACAGCATTGTTTCCATAAAATCTGTGGGGTGGCGTTGGGTGCTGAGGGGGCGACCGCGCTGCCCGCCTATTTGGCGAGCTGGTTGCAAGCGGCCTGGATGCCGGCCTGGCAGTCGTTGTGGGTCATCTGCTGCAGGCTGGAGTTCACAGCCAGGAAGCAGGCGCCGCCAAAGGCGAGCATTGAGCAGAAGAACAGCAGCAGGGATTGCCTGGTGGCTGTTTGTGATTGAGCGCGAGTCATGAGGGGGTTCGCTGTCCCCTAATTATGCGCGGGGTTTGCCTGCTGTATGCTCAACAGGTGCCGGAGCGGCAGGCGGCACAGCGTCAGGCTGTGGCCCACCTCCTAGCAGTGGTAGGGCTGACCCCATATCGGGCCCCGATGGCCCTCCAAGTCATGCCAGAGTGTCGGGCGCGGCGGACCTTGGCGCCCTTGCTCTCAGTCAAGTTCCACAGAACAATCAGAGGCAGGAGAATCAAGGCCAGCGCCCATGCCATGGCGCAAGTCATCGTTTTCTGAGTGGTATTTGAGGTGCGCCGCCTCTATGGCCGTCATCAGCCCCAGCAGTGCCACCAGGGTGACCAGAGCGGTGCGCATGGGCGGCTAGCAAATGGGTGCCCCGTGATCGCTGCTCAGGGGCCAGGCAGGAGCGCATCTTGTCTGCGTCGGAGAATCGGGGCCGTGCATCCCGCTTGTGGCTGGAGAAATACTACCACAGGTGCGCGGTGTGTGCGCGCTAGAAAGTCACATCTAGTAACGCGGCAAATAACACTTGGCGCATGTGGGTCAGCTGCTCCTGCTCCCCTGGGTCACCGCCGGCCCACCGCTGCTGCTTCTCTGTCACGGCCTCCAGTAGCACCCTGATCTCACCAGCACCCAGCACGAACTCAACCAGCCGGGGCTCAGCTTCCATCAGCCCGTCAGCTCTTCGATTTCTTCCGGCTGCAGGTGCTCAAAGGCCAGCATCCCCAGCAGCGCGTTCATCCATTCCCCGGCCTGCACCGCCTCCTGTAACAGAGGCCGGCCTCGCATCTTGTCGCCGCTTTTGTAAGCCGCCATTGCTGCATCAAACAGCGCGTTATAGCGGCCGCGGTGTTGTTCGATTTCGTCCAGGAGTTTTTCCATTTCAGATAATGGTTTTGGTTTTTTCCTGTGGTTCTGCGGGTGCCTTTCCGGGCCGTTCATAGCCCCAAGACACCAGCCAGTCGCGCAAGGCTTCACCCGTTGGCGTTTTAACAGGCCAACGCACGATCTTCAAAATTTGGGTGAAGTTATCCCCCATCACTATGCGCGCGCTGTGCGGTTGCCAAATGATCCAGGTAGGGCTTGGGCCGTCTTTGTTCCTTTGGCGCTCAATGGATAACCCAGGGCATCGAAAGATCGGGGAAGGCTTGCCGGTCATGCTTTCTGAATGTCCGGCCAGTATTCTCGCAGCTCCCAGATGGTGCGAACGAGGAATTTGCCTCCCTTTCCTTTTGTCACAGGATTCGTCCAGCTCTTGTGAAGAAATATCCAAACGTATAGATCAAGGTTTCGATGGCGGGAGCTGAGCCGCTCGTCTTCAATTTGCGCGATGCCCGGATGATCTAAAACCTCGCGCCATGTTTTAGGTAGCGGGTAAATCATTGGCCGGGAGTGTTTCTCTCATTTTGAAAGAACACGCCCAACCAAGCCACGCGGTGCCCGCTGCTCCATGCCTAGCCACGCCCGACCAGGCCAAGCCGTGCCTCGCCTGCTGTTCCGTGCCCGTTGCCGCCTAGCCCGCCCTCGCCTTGCCGTGCCTGCTCATCCTCGCCTCATCATTCCGCCCACACCTCGCGACACCTCGCCTGCCTATCCAGTCCAGTCCAATCCTCGCCGCGCCTTGCCATGCCATGCCACGCCATGCCTGCCTTAACAGTCCCTACCGCGCCTCGCCACCCCTGGCCGGGACTTACCACGCCTGCCTTTCCCTGCTTTTCCAGTCCGCGCCTCGCCTCGCCCAGCCTCGCGTCGCCTCGCCTGCTTTTCCTCGCCGGTCCTTGCCAGTCCTTGCCTTGCCTGCTAATCCTTGCCGATCCTTACCGATCCGTGCCGAGCCAAGCGCTGCCTTGCCTGCCATAACCGTCCCGGCCACGCCGTGCCGATCCCCGACGTACCACGCCTGCTGTTCCCTGCCGAGCCTCGCCATGCCTTGCCTGACCTTGCCTGCTGATCCTTGCGCCTCCCTGCCGACCTTGCCATGCCAGACCCTGCCTGCTGTTCCATGCCCAGCCTGTCCGCGCCTTTCCAAGCCGTGCGATGCCTGGCCTGCTTTTCCTCGCCGAGCCGCACCTTGCCTTGCCCAGCCTCGCCGTGCCTGCCTTGCCGTGCCTAAAAAATCAAAGCAGGTCGCTTGCGCGCTTGATGTGCTCTTGAGCGTTTTGGACCACCCGCACCTTGGTTAAAGATGCTTCGCTGCCGTGGTTAATCAGCAGTTCCTCCAGCTCCTGGAGCGCTTTGGATGCGCCCTCAACTCTCGCCCGTGCCGCACGCCAGGCAGACTCAGCCATTGAGAAGTTCTGAGCAACTGCCCGCCCTGCCTCGTACTGGCTTTCAGTCTCCTGCGTTTTGACGTGAACGAAAGCCGGCTCACTGTTGCCGGCATCCTCGTAAGTGACCTTCACCGACCAGATCAAGTTGTTGGCTTGATGTTTGCGGTGTTCGTTCGCTGCTTCCGCATCGTCCCAGGTAAAGCAGGGGTGCAAAACCGCACCCTCTGGCTGGGACTCATTGACAACCCTCTGGGGCGTAAGTTGCCCCGAGGATTGTTTAATGCGGTCGAGTTCCTCACCAACGGCCTGCGCTTGCAGACCGCCTTTTACTCGCGCGTTTTCTCTCCAGCTGAATTGCTTGCTCATGGTTGGATTACTTGATGATGAATAGACCGTTGCCGATGCCGGCGCTTTGTTTGGAGTCGGGGCGACCCTCTCCAATGCCGACCTGGAGGCCGACACGCGCGATCAGGTTCACGATGTCTTCCTCCTGAAGCATCCCGGCGTCGTAGCGGATACGCAGCGTGGCTTCCCAAGGGAAATAGGTGGGCCGCGGCCGTAGGTCAATCACGCCGGTTGCATTGCGGCAAGGGCTGATCACCATTTCGGGCTCACCCTTTGTGAGCTTCACTAGCGGCGTTTTGTCGTCACGATCCCAGCCGTCAGCCTCAACAAAGATGGCCAGCTTTGCCTTAGTCATCACAAAGCCAGCAGCACGGCAAGCGCTGATTGCGGCATTTCGGAAGCTAGCCGCGTGGATGCCGTCCCATTCTTCGATCAGGTTGCCGTCATCGTCGAAGGTTTGGCCAATGTGGCGGGCACCGTTGAACAGTGCCTCGAAATCTTTGGCTTCGCGTGTTTTCTTCGATTTGGCAGCGCCCCCAGCTTCCTGGGTTGCTTTCATGACGGCCTGAGCCTTGGCTGAAAATTTGTTGATCACTAGCGGGGCTGTGCCCTGCAGTGTCAGATCGATGCGCCGGAAATCAGGCGCGCTGATGGTGAGAACCTTGCTTGCAGTTGCTTGCATTTGATTGAGGGGGGGTTGTGTTGTGTGTATTGCCGGGGGATGGATCGCGCCACAGTCGCGCCCTGCTTTCCCCTAAAGGTCTTTTATGGCTTTCAGCTGTGACACACCGCCCGGAGTGTCAAAGCATCAGGCTCCCCGGCAGATGGTCAGAGAGTGTGGAGAACGATTGCCTTAAGGGCTGTTCCCCTGAGCCATTCAGGCTCTGATGCCCCTGGGCGGAGCATCTTGAACTTGGGGTAACGGTTGCCCGTGTCCTTGGTGCCCAGGTACTGCCAACCGTGACGGACTAGGCGGGCGATTGCGTGCTCTGCTGTGATTTGCATTGGTCAGTTAGTGCCCAGGTAACGGATGACGGTTGAGCGGGAGATCTTCAGCTTTTGCGAGATCGCCAGCTTTGTCATGCCCTTGATTGCGAACAGCCTGCGGATCTCTGCGGCGGTTTCCTCGGAGATCTTGGGGGCGTAGCGTCGCGTACTGGATGGCGGCTCTACCTTGTCGGAGAACACCGGGCGAGCCTCGAAAAGCGGGTGCTCAGGGTTTGGGGTGGAAGGGAGCCAGGCGGGCAGGTTCAAGGGCCAAGAGCAGGGCCCCTAAATTTAGGGAGGGCCCCCGGAGGGGCCAAGGTGATCAGGCGTAGAGGCCAGCCAGGCTCAGGTTTTTGTTGGCGGCCTGGAGTTCTTTGACCATCTCAGCAGCTTCGGGAGTGTTGCGCTTGGAGAAGGTCTCGATCATCTTCTCGTTTTGCTTGATGACGAAAGCGATTTCAAAAGCAGTCATGATTTGAGGTCTGTGGTGAGTGGCGGGCGATCTCTCGGCCCGATGTGCTTAGTATATGCGCAACCTTTGCGCGCTGCCCGCTCGGCTTGTGCCACTTAATGCAGCTGGCCCCAGTTTCCTCTTGGCTTACGCACACGGATCTCAAAGAACCCATCAAGCTGGGGGTAGGTCTCCATCAGCTCGCGCGCTGCTAGCGCCGTGTGGTTGTTGTTCAGCTTGAGCCCTAGGTGGTCGCGGCCCCTGGTGGCCCGCTGCCAGCGCAAGACGTGAAAGAGGGCGTCAATGCTCCAGCGCTTGTGCCCCTGTCCCCGGAGGTCTTTGGCCAGCTTGGCCAGATCAGGGAGCAGCTGCGGGTCTTCGCTCTTTGCTTTCTCCCAGGACAGCTGAAGCTTGTCCTTTGGGGCCATGCTGATCTCTAGTTGCTCGCCCATCAGTAGGCGGCCGCCAGAGCGGTTGCGAGGTGGCGGAAGAAGTGGTGGAAGTCTCCGTTGCGGAAGTCGAGCTGTTGTAGGATGCCGGTGATTTGCTGGCGCTCTTGGCCGTTGGTGCTCAGGATGCGCTCGATAACCACGTCGGTGGTAATGATGTGGCTATCGCCGGTGGTGGGGCTGGTGACCTCGTAGGTCTGAATCTCGAAATCTTTCTCAGCGAAGAAGGTGGAGAGGTTCATGGGGGGGCGGTTGCTGTTGAACTAATTATGCGCGATTTCTGCGCGCTACTTGCTCACAATGTGCCACCACCCCAGGCGGCCTAATAGCTGGCCTCCAAAAACGCAGCCTTTGCCCGCTGTTCAACCTTGCGCCGCAGGTGCGGCAACTTGTCGTAAACGAGGTGCATGGATGAAACGATGCAGCAGATCGGCCCTACACCAAAATCTTCAACGCAGACCCTGATGGCGCCGTCTTCCAGCGTTTGCATCGTCTCAGTCATTCCAGCCTGGCGGATCTTCGGACCCTAGCCGCCGTAGGCCAGCACGCTCTCAACAATCACAAAAGCCCCAGGCCGCTCAAGCGGTCGGCAATATCTGCGGATGGCGTGGATGTCCACCACTTGGCAATCATCCTTGTAGGCCACACCCGAAAGGGCATCGCAAAGCGAGCGAAGAATTTTGTCAAGATCATTCTTGCGCTTGATGTAATACCGCGGCGCGTCTTGCTTTAACTCGCCACCTGCGGTGTAATCCGCCAGCGGTCGGCGAAACCGGAACTCAACGGCAAGGCGCACGGGCCCCTGGATCATCGATGAGCACGAGGCTTGCGCTTCTTTCCTCACCGCTTCGCGCCAGGGTTTCACCCGCTTGCAACTTTCCCGCAGGTTCCCATATTTGCCCAGAACCTTGCTCCCTTGTGGGGCGGGTTCTATGCCTTCCACAAGGATCGCGTAGCGCATTTTTCGGGAATGGGTGGCGGGCTTGCTCAAGGCCCGCCGGACGTGTCCCGGCTTATCTCTCAAACCGGAGCAGCCAAAATTTAAGCCATGGGATTTATTCCGCAAGGCATGCCGTTTACGGCACTGCCCAACGCCCTACGGGGCAAACTCCAACCGAACCAGCTGGCGGTCCTTTGGGTGATCCAAAGCTACGCCGGCGCCAACCTTGAAAGCTGGCCCAGCCTGCAGACGATCGCGGACGGCGCTTGCGTCAGTGTGCGCACCGCGCGCTCAGTGATCGGCCAGCTGATTTCCCTGGGTTTCTTGCAGCGGTCCTATCGCATCGACGAACAGGGCAGCCAAAGCTCCAGCCTCTATCGCGTCAACATTGCCCACCTGGCAAACCAGCCCGATTTGGGCGACCTACCCCCCGGCACCATTTGCCGCCCCCCCGGCAGCAGCTGCCTCCCCCCCCGGCAGGATATGCCGGCCCCCCCGGCAGGATTTGCCGCCTATATAGATACAAATGAAATAAATACATTGAACAAAGAAATAACTGTTGGATCCAAAGCCAAGCGCAGGAAAACCAGGGATTACAGCGCCGAGTTCCTCGGCTTTTGGATCAGCTATCAAAAAATTCCAAAACGTGCCTCTGGTCAGTCCAAGCCCAAAGCCTGGGCAGAGTGGCAGAAGCTCCCCAAGGCCACCCAGCAGGCCCTTGAGCGTGCCCTTCGCCTTGCCGTAAAGGAACAGGCCGCAACGGAGCTTAAGGGCGGCTTTGCTGCCGCGTTCCCTGATTGCTTCCGCTGGCTACGGGATGGCCGCTTTGAGGCCCACCTGGAAACTGCCACAAGCCCTGCAGCCTGCCCGGTAAATGCGCGGCATCCTCTGCCCACGGGCGCAGACCCGTTCTAAATCGCCACCGCTCAATGGCTTTACACAAGCGCTCTGCCTCAAGCAGATCCAACGATTTTCTGGCCCCCCGCGTCCAGTGCTTTGCCTGTTACGACACAGGCATCGTCAGCAACTCTGACGGCCTCGTTTGGAACTATGTCCCGGACTACGACATCGACCTCAACACCGGCAAGCGATGCGGCGGCCTAGACCTTGCCATCGTCTGCCACTGCACCGCGGCTTACGAATCGCAGGACTACCAAACCAACGTCACCCGCAGCGGCTACCGCACATCAGACGCTGTTAAATCCGTTGAAACCAACGGCTACAACCAACAGCTGGGCATCTTGATCAGCAAAGAGCACACGCGCGAAATTCACCGCGCCCGTCGCATGTCCTGGGAGATCTCTTGCCGCGATATGGAGGCGATTAGAAAAAATGCTGCAGCCGGCGAAAAACCCGCCCTCCCGGCATACATTGAAAATGTGCGCGCCCAACTGATGGACGCAAAAAATCTCCTGCCCGCCGTTTGACTAGATGAACCTGATCACAGTTCGGCAGCGTCCCGTGGTGGATCGCCTGCTGCAGCTCTGCGACGAAACTGGCGCAGTCATGGCCGCTGTCCAAGACAACAGCATTGACGAACGCGTAAGAATCCCTGAAACAGCCCTAACAAAGCTGCGCGTCTTAAAAAAAGAAATCAGCCACGTTTTAGAAAATGCCTAAAAGACAAACCTGGAAACCAGCCGACACGTTTACGGTCACAAAGCTGCCGAGCCGTGGCCCAAAGCCCGGCCAATCAGTTGACTCCTACTTGCGCGGCAAAAAACGGCAGCACAACGATTTCGTGCGCCAGGCTGCAAAGACTGGCTTTGTGATGACCCGCAACGACGGCAAAAAGCTCATTGACGGCACCGATTACTCCTGACCATGCCCCGCGTTTCCCTCACTCTCGAAGATCACCAGATCGCCGCACTCGATGAACTAGCGGAGCAGCAAAACTGCACACGATCTGACATCTTGCGCTCTTGCCTCGCCAGTGATGGCAAGCTCACGCCGCAAAAGTTCAACCGCGCAGCCGCAGCCGTTCAACACGCTTTCGGCGGTTTCCTCTCACGCGATCAGGCCACTCACATCACAGCAGTGGCCCTAAACTCGCTTCATCAGAGCTAGCGGCTCGCGCTAACCTCAGCCCATGGGGCACAAGTCAACTAACGCCGAGATTGAGCAGCGCGTAAAGGCTGTTTATGGGCTCTTGGTGAAGTCCTACAGCCGGTTTCAGATTTTGCAATACGCGTCCGAACAGTGGGATGTGAGCGAGAGAACTGCCGATATTTACATTCAGCGAGCCCGCCAGTTAATTCAACAAGACTCAGAGATTGAGCGCCCCCAATGGCTGGCCGCGGCGATTGCTCGGCTTGTTGAATATGAAAAGCGCGCCGGATCAGACGACCGCCAACTGCTCACCGCCATCAAGGCGCTAGAGACTCAGGCCAAGCTTTTGCGCTTTGACATGTCCTGATGTCCCTGCTTTCTGGGATCTGCGAGGAAGGCCGTTTGCTCGCGTTTGCTGAGCCTGCCGATCAACAAAGCACCGCCGAACTGCTGCAAAGAATCCGCGACGATCTACATCCAGGCCAACGGGCTTTCGTCGATGATCAGAGCACAGAAATCATTGGCGTCTCCGCTGGTTACGGCGCCGGCAAAACACGCGCGCTCTGTGCCAAGGCTGTATTCATGGCCGCGGCCAACCAAGGATTCACGGGCTGCGTCATGGAGCCCACAGGCCCGCTGATCCGCGACATTTGGACCACGGACTTTGACAACTTCCTGGAGGAATACGGCATCCCTTACACCTTCAGGGCTTCACCGTTGCCCGAGTATGTGCTGCACCTAGAGCAAGACACAAAGCTGCTTTGCCGCAGTTTTGAAAATTGGCAGCGCATTATCGGGTCCAATTTTTCCCATGTGCTCGCTGATGAAGTAGACGTGGTTTCCCCAGGCATTACGGCAAAAGCATTCCCCAAAATCCTTGGCCGCTTGCGTGCTGGCAATGTCCGCCAATTCGCAGCAGTGTCTACGCCTGAAGGTTTCCGCTGGATGTGGAACACCTTTGGTTCAGAGGAAGCGCAAAAACGAACTGATCGCAAACTCATTAGGATGCGCACGGCAGATAACCCGTATCTGCCCCAAGACTTCATCGAGCGGCTGCAGGCCAACTACGACCCCTCCCTCTTGCAGGCATACCTCGAGGGGCAATTCTGCAACCTAACGACCGGCCAGGTTTACGACCGCTTCAGCAGAGAGAAGCACGTAACCACAGCCACCCCGAACATCAGCGCCGAACCCCTACGCGTGGGCGTTGACTTCAACATTGGCAACATGTCAGCCGCAATCGCTGTCCGTCTTGGGAACTCACTTCACCTGATCGACGAGATCAGCGGAGCCCATGACACCGATGCCTTGGCCCAAGAGATCCGCCAGCGATACCCAGACCATCGCGTTTTTGTTTACCCTGACGCATCAGGCGGAGCACGATCTACTAATGCCAGCCGAACCGACATCCAGATTTTGGAGTCCTACGGCTTTTCCAATCAGTCATCAGCCAGCAATCCACCCGTTCGAGATCGCGTGGCAGCTGTGCAGGCGCTTTTGGAAAATGGCAAAGGTGAGGTGCGGTTTCAGGTAGCTGCGAGCTGTAAACGCTCTATTGAATGTCTGGAGCTTCAGAGCTACAACGAACGCGGCGAGCCTGACAAAGATGCGGGCTACGACCATATGAACGACGCCCTGGGTTATTTGATCTGGCGCGAGTTCAACCCCTTGCACGCCCGTGCAGGTCGAGGCACTGGCATCCGCCTCTATTAAACTTCAGCTATCGGACGGGGTAAGGCGTTGTACTCAGGATTCACCAGCGGCCGAAAGAGAGTTGGCACTGCCACGAAGGTTAACGATCCCAACACCGCGTGGGTGAACATGGAGCCCCATTGGCTCTTGATTGAGACACTATTGCAGGGCACCTATGGGATAAGAAAGAAGCACCGAAAATATCTACCGCAAGAGCCAAGAGAGCTAGACGAGGCTTATGACAACCGGCTGATTCGTTCTGTTCTTGCGCCGTTCTATGTGCGGCTTGAGCGGATGTTGGCTGGCATGTTGACACGCAAGCCCGTGCGGCTTAATGACGTGTCCGACATGATCCGGGAGCAGCTGTTTGACGTTGACCTTGAAGGCAATGATCTAAACGTCTGGACTTACGAAACCGCTAGGAAGTGCATCCGATATGGTCACGTTGGCGTGTTGGTTGATGCGCCAAGGGCAGGCGAGAACGGCCGCCCTTACTGGGCAACCTATGACCCCAGAAGCATCTTGGGCTGGCGCTCTGAGATGAAAGACGGCAGGCAGGTTCTAACCCAGCTGCGGCTCAGTGAGCGCACCATTGTTCCCGATGGGCTCTACGGCGAAAAAGAGATTGAGCAGGTGCGGGTTTTGACGCCTGGCGCTTTCGAGATCCACCGCAAGAACGAGCAAGGGAACTTCGTGGTGGTCGATGAAGGCACCACCAGCCTGAGCGAAATCCCGTTTGCCGTTGCTTATTCCAACCGCGTCAACCTGCTGGAGTCGCGGCCGCCGCTAGATGACATCGCAGAGCTGAACCTGAAGCAGTACCAAGTTCAGAGTGACCTAGACAATCAGCTGCACATTTCGGCCGTCCCGATGCTCGCCTTCTATGGCTTCCCGCAGGCAGCAGAAGAGGTAAGCGCAGGGCCGGGCGAGGCCATCGCCTTTCCTAGCGAAGGCAGGGCGGAATACATCGAGCCGGGCGGCAAGAGCTATGACGCGCAGTTCCGCCGTCTTGATCAGATCGCCAGTCAGATCAACGAGCTGGGACTTGCCGCAGTGCTTGGCCAGAAGCTCGGGGCGGAGACAGCAGAAGCAAAGCGGATCGACCGCAGCCAAGGCGACTCGGCAATGATGGTTGTGGCCCAGCAAATGCAGGACATGATCGACAACTGCCTGGTCTTCCACGGGCAGTATTTACAGGACAGCCAGCCCGGTAGCAGTTATGTGAATCGTGACTTCCTTAGCGCACGCCTAGAGCCGCAGGAGATCCAAGCGCTGCTGCAGCTTTACACCGCCGGCACAATCACGCAGAAGACGCTGCTGGATCAGCTGGCAGAGGGCGAAGTGCTTGGCGATGACTTCGACGTTGAGCTTGAGCTTGACGCCACTGAATCCGGTGGTCTGCAAGAGATGGTCCCGCCAGAACCAAAGCCTGAGCCAGAAGAACTTGAGCAGGAGATGCCTGAAGCAGAAGAAACCGAGCCTGCCGATGAATGAAGCACTTTGTCTGCCGGATCTGGCACCGCATTATTAGAGGGAAGAAAGTGCAGACCCTCTATTACGTGCAGGAGGATCTGACCAGCAGGGAGTTTTTCGCTGTTGTTCGGATCTCCTGGAAGCAAGACGGCCGTGTGATTGCTGTGCAGGAATCTGTGATTGAAACGGGGTCTGCTATGGCAGATGAGCTACCGGAATTTATTGGTGACGCACTCGGCTGCGATTCCAATGACATCGCGGTCATTTGCCCGATCCCGGCCTCTACCTTTCGGCTAGAGCAGCAATGAGTAATCCAGAGGCGTTCTACCGCGAAGCGATTGACCTGAACCGCTATAGCAACCACGTAGCGCTGCAGGTCATCCGGGCTTACAACAACCTGATCATTGACGCGGCGCAGAAGTTAACGGGCACGGCCCCGCTTAGCCGAACAGAGGTTGCGCGCCTTAATACCTTGATGCTGCAGATCAAGGAAAGCCTGGCGACCTGGGCGACGGATCAAACGCGCTACCTAACGGCAGAACTGCAGGGGCTTGCCCTGCTAGAGAGTGACTTCATTTCGCAGCAGATCCGCAACGTTGTGAAGCCGGAGTTTGCGGCTGGCATCCGCAGCGTTGAGATCAGCCCGGATTTTGCTGCCGCTGTGGTCTCTCAGAATCCAACCGATTTAGGGGCGGCGATTATGCAGCCGAGCGTTGAGGCGCAGATCGCAGGCATTAGCCCTGGCATGGTCTCCCTTGATGCAAGCAAGGGCCAGAACTACGTGCTGCCAAATGGGAAAACATTGGGCTCAGCATTACGGCAGCTAAGCGCAGATTCTGCAGAAAAATTTCGCGTTGCTGTTCAGAACGCGTTGCTTACTGGCGAGCGTTTAGATGACACCGTTAAGGGTTTGCTAGGAAGCCTGAAGTTTGCGGATGACGCGAACATCTTGCAGACGATCCAAAAAGGCGGGGCACTAACGACGCTGAGCGATTCGCAGATTAGGGCGCTAGTTCGGACGGCAACGGCGCAAATCGTCTCCGGGGTTGATCGCGCTACATACGAGGCGAACGCGAACGTGATTGATGGCTACATCTACACGGCAACGCTTGATCTACGGACAACCGCGATTTGTAAATCTCTTGACGGCCGGTTTTTCGAGTTCGGCAAGGGCCCCGAACCGCCGCAGCATTTTGGTTGTCGCAGCCGGATCGTGATGGTCACGAAAACAGAAGCGGAGGGCGACCTGCCAGAGGGCATGAAGCGTGCGGCGCTTGGCGGGCTAGTTCCGGCCGGCACGGGCTACGGCAAGTGGCTTTCCGGGCTATCCAAGG
>Ga0181574_10003291_pt1 | contig 14383 bp, 5 predicted proteins | sample 101ome_24_FD_145600 | JGI IMG/M metagenome (GOLD analysis project Ga0181574, IMG submission 145600) | Coastal salt marsh microbial communities from the Groves Creek Marsh, Skidaway Island, Georgia - 101410AT metaG (spades assembly) | ecosystem: Environmental > Aquatic > Marine > Intertidal zone... | reverse complement strand
ACCTACAGCACTTCAGGTGACCAGAACTCGAAAAACATAATGCCAGCATTCGTTAGCTCAACAGACGCACACTTGAGTGATGCATGTTTCCACAAGGTAAACTCAATCAATGATGTAACAACAGATATAGACGGTGACATGCGTAACCCGGCTACAACGCACCCAGGTGCGGATCATATCGTCCAAAATACCGACGACATTGGCGTAGCCGAAGTACTACAACCAACCGGAACAGTTTCCGCGGGAAATCAAACCGTACGTGTTGTTGTCCGGAATTATGGGGGTAACTCTATTTCCGGATATACGGCTTCATATCAGTATGGTGCGGCCACACCGGTAAGTCAATCGTTCGGAACCACGCTTGCAAGTTGTGCAAACGACACGGTGACATTCACCAATACGTTTAGTCATACGTCAGGATGTGGAAGCATATTGGGTTGGACATCATCACCAGGCGGTAACACAGACGGCAATGCATCGAATGACACAAGTAATGCAGTAAGTTTTGGTGTACCAATGTCTGGTACGTTTACCATTGGTGGAAGTAGTGGAGACTTCTCTACGTTTGGTGAAGCAATAGATGCACTGCAATGCTCGGGTATAAGTGGAGCAGTTGAGTTTGATGTTGCCAGTGGGACTTATACAGAGCAATTAACGATTGAAAATATAGCTGGTTTGTCCTCCACGAATACAGTAACATTCCAAAGCGCGAGCGGGAATTCTACAATGCCGGTGCTTCAATTTACGGCTGCTGGTTTAAGTGACAACTGGGTAGTTCTATTCAAATCAATTTCTAACATTGAGTTTAATGGAATCCATATCAAGGCGTTAAACACGACGAATTATTGCCGTGTAGTAACCTTCGAAGGAAGCTGCTCTAACGTCATTATCGAAGGTTGTAAGCTTGAAGCTCAATCTGTATCAACAAGTTCAAATTACTGTGCGATTATCTATGATAACACTGGGACTGGCAACATGTCGAACAACATCACAATTAAGGATAACGACTTCCTCAAAGGTTCATATGCCGTATACAATTACGGGGGAGGTACAACGTCCCTGCAAACTGGATGGGTAATCACTGGAAACACTTGTACAGGCCAGTATTATTATGGTTTTTACAATTATTACAATACCGGCCTGACCATTAGCAATAACAAAATAACCGGTACTCTGTATTCTGGTTTGTATCTCCGCTATTGCGATGGAGGGATGGTGGTAACTGGAAATGAGATTTCCGGAATGATCAGTGGTTACGGTATCTATATGTATTACTGTGACGCCACATCAGGAAGCCCTGCATTATTCGCGAACAACACGGTTCATGTGGGTAACGGATCTTCAAATTATGTTCGTGCTTTGGGCGCATGGTATAGCAAATACCAACGCTTCTACCACAACACCTTTGTAACTACATCAACGAACACATCAACGAGCTACGCTCCAGCATATCTATACTTCTCCAGTTCTACGTACGCCGGAAACGAGTTCGTAAATAACATATGCGCCAACTTAGGTGGAGGTTATGCGGTATATCACTATTACAGTGGTACAACTAAGTACTATGCTGATTTAGATTATAACGTTTATTACAGTACTGGCTCGGGTTCAATGATTTATGCTGGAGGATCGTACAGCAGCGTTAGTGCATACCAAAGTGCAAAAACCGCTGAATCTAATACCGTACAAACTCAACCATTATTCAAATCATCAAGTGATCTGCATATATCAGATGGTTGTTTCCATAAAGTACCTGCGCTAAGTGCAGTGACAACGGATCGAGATAGTGAAACAAGAAGTAGCTCAACACACCCTGGATCGGATGAGTCTAAAACCGGAGCTTTGGATGTTGGAGTTACGGAAATACTCTCTCCAGTTGGTCAAGTTACTACAGGTGTACAACCCGTACGCGTAGTTGTTAAAAACTTTGGGTCAACTTCGGTAACCTCTGTAAAGGTGACCTACACGGTTGAAACAACAACCAATACAGAAACCTTTGCTGTAAACCTCGGTTCTTGTACCGCGGATACACTCACGTTTACCACCGGTTATACAATGGCAGGCGGTTGTCAAACAATCTCAGCAAATACTAGCGAACCAAATGCATCCACAGACGACGTGAGTTCAAACGATGCTGCTACACCGGTTTCGTTTGGTGCTCCTGTGTCAGGTGGGTTTACCATCGGTGGCACAAGTGGCGACTTCTCTACATTTAACGAAGCGGTTGATTTCTTAGAGTGTACAGGGGTTAGCGGTGCGGTTAAATTCACGGTAATGCCGGGAACCTACAACGAGCAAGTTGAAATTGGAAACATTAATGGTGCTTCAGCAACAAACACCATCACATTTGTGGCGTCTAGTTCTGGTTCTATGCCGGTGCTAACCAACGCTTCAGGTAGTTCATCTAATTACATTGTGAGATTTAATGGTTCGAAGTACATCACATTTGATGGCATTCATATGCATGCAACCAACTCGGTGTATAACCGCGTTGTAGAGTTTGTTTCATCGAACAGTTATGTCACAATCCAAAACTGTAAACTGGAGTCTCAAGTAGTAAATACTTCGTCTAGTAATAGTTTCGTGATCTGGGACTACACGGGAACAGCTAACATGTCCAACTTCATTACTATCAAGAACAACAGTATCTTGAATGGTAGTTATGCTATCTACAACTACGGTGGAAGTTCTTCTTCAACCTATTTGCAAGACGGATGGGTGATTACCGGGAATACCATAACCAACTGGGCGTATATGGGATGTTACTTCTATTACAACAAGAACCTTAACTTTAGTAATAACACAGTATCATCTGCAACTACCTATACCACGTCAATTTACGGAACGTACTTCCGTTACTGTGACCAAGCGATGAAAATCATGAACAATAAAATCATGGTAGATCGCGGTGGGTACGGTATGTATATGTACTACTGTGACGGTTCGTCTTCGGGCAGAACGGTTGTGGCTAACAACTACATAAACTGTGGTAACGGTACTTCTTGGTCACGAGCTGCATACTGTTATTCAGGTTCGTATCAGGATTGGTACAACAATACACTGGTATCACACAGTAGTTCCTCTTATGCGTCATCCAGTTCATATGCTACGTTATATATGTACTACTTCTCTAGTACCTCAAACTTTAGAAACAATATTGTTTGTAACAATGGTTCAGGATACATAACCTACGTTTACAATCCTACTTATATTAAGTCTGACCACAACTTATTCTATAGTTCTAGAACAAGTTCTAAATACTACATGGGTGGTACTTATAGTACTCTAGCGGCATACAATACCGCAAAGGGAACAGATGGAAACTCTTTTGAGATGAACCCAATGTTTAGTACTAGTCCTTCTTACCAGCCAAATCAGCACACACTATATAACGCAGGAGACTCTACAGGAATCACAACCGATATCGATGGTAATTCGCGTGGAGCGACCATGTCAACCATTGGGGCTGTTGAGGTTAATCCGGACCTAAATGTTATGTCCGTTGCCGTTTCAGATACGGTTTGTGGTACGTCTAATCCTGCAGCAATGGTAACCGTAACCTTCAAGAATGAAGGCGATATCGACCAACAAACTGCACGGTTCAACATCTCAGTAGATGGTGGTACACCAATAACAGAAACCTTAACGGGACCATTCTCAAAAGGTGCGACCTACACAAGAACCTTCACATCCACAGTAGATCTTAGCGGAACTACTAACAGCGTTGTGACCGTTTCTAATGCAGACGGTGATGTAGATGGCTCTGATAACTCAGCCAATACCACTGTTCCTTATTGGGCGTTCCCTGTATCTTCATTTACAACAGCGGATAGCTGTTTAGGTGATGCAATGTCATTCACATCGACTTCAACGGTGGCTACAACATCCATTGCTTCTACAGACTGGAAGTTTGGTGATGGTGGGACAGGAACTGGAAGTCCATCAACACATACCTATGCAAGTAGTGGAAACTATACAGTGACCATTATGAGTGAAACAGACAAAGGTTGTCGTGATACAGCCACTCAAGTGGTGAATGTGCTTACTGCACTAAACCCTGGCGCAATTGCAGGAGCTCAGACCATTTGCTACGGTGCAACTGCTAGTCTTACTTCTGCCACCGCTCCTTCAGGAAGTGCAGGAAATTATCAGTACCAATGGCAATCGTCTACAGATAATACAACGTGGTCTAACGTTAATGGAGCCACAAGCTCAACGCTTACTACTCCGACGTTATTAACAACAACATACTTTAGACGTGGAGCAACCACAGATATTGGATGTGGACCTGAGTACACGTCGTCTGTTAAAGTAACCGTCTACAATCAATTGATGGCTTCGACCATTTCTAGTGATCAAACCATTTGTTACAACACAATGCCGGCGACTATCACTCAATCGGCAGCTCCAACAGGTGGAGATGGTACATTCACTTACTACTGGGAGATGTCGACAAACGGAACCACTTGGAATACTGTTTCAGGTGCTACTAGTACTTCTTACTCACCGGGCAGCTTAACAACAACAACTTGGTATCGCCAAGTTAGTGTTGGTGGTAGCTCATGTGGCGAGGTAACGAGCAGCGCTGTTAAGATTTCCGTTTACGATGATCTAATGGCCGGAATTGTAGGAACTAACCATAGTGTTTGTCCTCAAAGTCCTGCTAATACAATTTCAACTACCACAGGTGCAACCGGTGGTGATGGAACGTATACTTACCAGTGGCAAACGTCGCCAAACAATAGTAGCTGGACAGATATTAGCGGTGCAACAAGTGCGTCGTTGAATTCTACCACGCCACTAACGTCAACTACATACTATCGTCGTAAAACGACTTCAGGAAGTAGCTGTGGAACTAAAATCACCAACACGGTGAAGGTGTCTGTTGCACCACTTCCTAAGTCGTCGTTTATTCTGGCAAATCACTGTTTCAACGACGTGATGCCGGTAACGAACAACTCAAGTGTAACAAGTGGATCCATTACAGGATACTCTTGGGATTTTGGTGACGGAAACTCAAGTACATCTCGAGTGCCGAGTTACACATTTGCAACAAGTGGTGTTAAAACGGTTCAACTTAAGGTGACTACCAACATCGGTTGTGTTGATTCAGCTACGGAGAAGGTGAATGTTTCAAACATTCCAACACCGGCATATACTACAGTTTATGATTGTGTGAATGAGCAAATGCTGTTCAAGAATGCAACTTCTGTGAATTGCGGTAAAATATCTGCTTTTGCATGGGATTTTGGTGATGGAAGCACATCTACAGCACAAAACCCTAGCCACAAATACTCGTCAAATGGTACCTATGATATCAAGTTTAAAATCTTCCTTCCAGGAGGATTTGCAGACTCTGTGAGTGGAAAGGTAACTATCGCGAGTAAAGGTGTCGCAGGATTCAGTGCAGATGATGAGTGTTTCGGTGACAGTGTCCGATTTGTCAATAAATCGACCAATGCATCGAGTTACTCATGGGATTTTGATGATAAAACATCATCTACTCTAGAGAATCCGGTACATTTCTACCGTGTTGCTAAGTCATACGACGTAACATTAGTAACCACAGACGGAAACAGTTGTAACGATACCGCAACTCAGCGCGTAACCGTAAAAGTTAAGCCGTCTGTATACTTCTCTAAGGACGACCGATGTGTGAACACCAATGTGCCGTTTAATAATGGTACCTTGTATGCACACACGTATTCATGGACTTTTGGTGATGGTAGCTCGTCAACGAGTGCAGCCAAAACGTTGAATCACGCTTATGCAAGTGCAACCACGTACACGGCTAAGCTGGTTGCATATAACAACAATGGATGTAGAGATTCGTTCTCAGACCAAGTGACGGTGTATCCTAACCCAACAGCTTCATTCTCAATTGATGATGCATGTACCGGTGAGACTGTTACAGTGACCAATTCGTCAACTTCAAATAAGAGGAATCACTGGGATATGGGAGACGGAGCGTCTACGTTTACAACTGCGACTCCAAACTTCTCTTACAACAAAGCGGGAACATTTAAAGTAACCTATGTTGCGGAGAGCATAAATGGATGTAAGGATACAACGTCTAATAGCGTTACAATCTACGACACGCCTACTGCCGATTTCTCGACCGCGGATGTTTGTCTTGGCACAGCAATGTCATTCACAGACAAAACTTCGGGTGGTTCAGGTACATTAACGTATGCATGGGACTTTGGTGATGGCAATAGCTCAACATCGCAGAATCCAAGCCATACATATGCTTCTGCCGGAAAATACACGGTAACACTTAAGGTGACCGGTGCAGGTGGATGTGAGAGTATGAAGTCAATGGCTGTTCAAGTCAATTCAAATCCATCTGGTACACTTACCGTGTCTGATGTTTGTTTGGGTGACGTATCGAATTTTGCAGCATCTACCAGCGGAGCTTCTACATACAAATGGAGCTTTGGTGACGGAAGTACAACTACGTCTCAAACGGCTACGCACACATATGCTGCGGCCGGAACATATGACGTTGTGTTAACCATAACATCAACTTCTGGTTGTGCAACCGAAGTGAAAGCAAAGGCGGTAGTTAATCCTTACCCTGTGCCATCGTTCACGGCTAGTACCGAGTGCTTGGGTACAGCAACCGACTTTACGAACAACACCACGATAACTGGATCCAATACGGTAAGCTATGCTTGGAACTTTGGAGACGGTAATACATCGTCTGCTTCTGCGCCAAGTCATTCTTACGCTTCAGCAGGTAATTATACTGTAACGTTGAAAGCAACTGCAGCTGGATGTTCTAAGTCTTATACGTCTTCAGTAGTTGTTAATGATATGCCATCACCTGATTTTACAGCTAAAGATGTATGTCTTGGTGAGACTACTCAGTTTAACAACGTGTCTGGTGGAGCAACTAAGTATTCTTGGGACTTTGGAGATGGAAACTCATCTACCAATGCAAGTCCATCACACAAATACGCTACAGCGGGCAATTACACAGTTGTACTTACAGCTGAAAATGCTGCAGGTTGTAAGAGCACCAAATCTATGTCTGTTGCAGTTAACACGCTGCCAACAGCTGATTTTAGTTCTACAAGCGCATGTGCAGGTAGCTCAGTTCAGTTTACAAATAACTCGTCAACCGGAACATATTACTGGTCGTTTGGAGATGGACAGGTTGGTTCATCCACAAATCCGGCTCACAGTTATAACCGTTCAGGTACGTTTACAACGTTCTTAGAAGTAACCGACGGTAACGGTTGTGAAGCATCAACAAGTAAGCAAGTGACAGTATTTGCATTACCTACGGCATCATTTGATGATGTATCAGGATGTGAAAACAACGGAATTCAGTTTAACAACACATCTGGTAGTGGAACGTATGCATGGAGTTTTGGTGATGGTAACACGTCATCAGCTACAAGCCCAAATCATACGTATTCAACCTCAGGTAAATTCAATGTGAAACTCACCGTTACAAATTCAAACAATTGTGAGGCGTCTGTGGAGCGTACAGTTACGGTTAACCCGGAGCCAACAGTTACATTTACTGCCCCTGAGGTTTGTAATGGTGCACTTACTATGTTTACCAATAACTCAACAAGTGGAGCAAACACGTGGAGTTTTGGTGATGGTGCATCGTCGAGACTTGCTAGTCCGCGCTACTTGTACGGATCCGCAGGAACATACAGTGTAAAATTGAGTGTGACTACCGCAGCAGGTTGTACCAACTCACTTACAAAGAGTGTAACAGTTAATCCGAACCCTACAGTAACGTTCACCGCTAAGGCTGAATGTAATGGTCCATCGGCATCGTTTACTGATAATAGTTTCATCAATGGTGGTTCAATTTCATCAACAACTTGGAACTATGGCGATGGTAATACCGGTACTGCTAACAGTCACGTGTATGCGGCTGCTGGTGTTTACAGTGTGACCCTTACAGCGCAGAGCGACAAGAATTGTAGTGCTTCGCAGACTAAAACGGTGAAAGTATACAATGCTCCTGTATCGGCATTTACTGCTGCGGATGTTTGTGCTGGGGATCCAGCCCAGATGAACAATTCAAGCTCAAATGCTAATTCATATGCTTGGGACTTTGGTGATGGAGGAAGTAGTACTCGAGTGAGCCCTGCTCACAACTACAGTTCTAACGGAACCTTCACGATTTCACTAACCGCTAAAAACGTTATCGGTTGTGAGTCTACATCAAGTCAGTCTATCAAGGTGAATGCTGTTCCAAATGCCAACTTTACTGCACCGAGTGCATGTAACGGAACGGTTGCTCAGTTTACAAATACATCTTCTGGATTTGCAACGAGTAACTGGAACTTTGGCGATGGAAATTCGAGCAATGCAGAAAACCCACTTCACAATTATGCTCAATCTGGTATGAAACGAGTTACGCTTGCCGTAACAAGTGCAGAAGGATGTGAAAGTAGTATCTCCAAAAACTTAACGGTTGCAGCAAGTCCTGTTGTGTCATTTGCCGTGTCTGGAAGATGTGTTGGTGAGGAAGTTAAATTCACAAACAATACTCAGAATGCAACCATTTTTGCGTGGAGCTTTGGTGATGCCAATACGAGCAATGCTAGTGATCCAACACACACATACAGTGGCGATGGAGGATTCAGAGTTCTGCTAATTGCAAGCAATGGAACATGCCAAGATTCTGCAGACCGATTGGTTTCTATTCACCCAATACCAAGTAGCGGATTTGCATTTGACAAGGCAGGACGAGAGGTGACATTCACTGCGTCCGATGAAACTCAACTTAAGTACGACTGGAATTTTGACGATGGATCTGTGGGAGTAGGTAGCACGGTATTCCACAAATTTGTCGACGTTAACAGCGGCACATTTAACGTATGCCTAACTGTTGCATCGAAATTTGGTTGTGAGTCTACAACATGTAATGATGTTGATGTAGACCTCGTAGGAGTTGAGAAAGTTAAAGCCAACGCGAATTTTGCCATTTACCCTAACCCGTCAACCGGGGTGTTTAACGTATCTGTATTTAATGCGTCGTCAGACGTTACATTAAAGGTTAGAGACGCCAAAGGCGCTCTTATCGATGCGCGAATTACACCATTAGCCTCTGGGCTTACTGAGGTTGACATAACAGGAGTTGCAGAAGGGGTTTACTTTATTGAAGTGAGCACACCTGAATCAACAACTGTTCAATCTATGGTTATTACTAGATAGTGCTACTAATTAGCCAATTCACATAATAACTAAATCTTGTTCTGAGAGAGGGCCGTAAGGCCCTCTTTTTTTGTTTGTCGATATTTGCACCATGGCGAAAAGATGGAATGTCACAAAGACCGTTGAGCTAATTGTTTTACTTCTTTTGGTGGCATTGATGATAGACAACGTGGGGTGGAATCTTAGGTGGGAGACCTATCAAGTGATTGGGTTTATAACCTTCGCGATTTATGTGGCTGTGCAATGGTTTGTGAAGCTTGGTATAACCATTCCATTTATATGGATTGTTGTGTTTATGTTCTACGCAATCACGGATTGGCAGTACTTTCAAGGCAAAAAGTCGTTTGATTTGTTAGATTACCATCGAGCGATATTATTTGTCTCTTCTGCTCTCCTAGGTGTCATAATTTATTTTGAGAATAAGAAAAGGTGGTAAATAATACGTTAATAGAAAGCATATGATATTAAAGTGGTTGAAACGAATTGGTTTGGTAATCCTGGGTGTTATAGTCTTAGGACTGGGATATATAGTATTAACCGGCGACCACTATTGGTTCTTTATGCTTAAGCACACTGTATTTGAAGGTCGTATGGGGCCAACCATAGACGAATATGTCAATTATGAAAATGGTGTGGTCGAAGCGCCTAATGATGTTTTTGAGTGGCCGATAGCTGGCAGTTATGGAGAGGTCAGCCTTTCAGAGGAAGACGAAGCATACCATGAGTCGTTGGAGTCTTCTGCGTTTTTAGTGATTCACAAAGACAGTATTGTTTATGAGAAATATTGGAATGGTTATTCGGATAGTTCAAAGACTAATTCATGGTCCATGGCCAAAAGCATAGTGAGTCATTTAATTGGGTGCGCTATTCAGGACGGATACATTAAAAGTATTGATGATTCGATTGGAACATACGTCGATCAGTTTAAAGGCGATGGTGTAACCATTCGAGACCTGCTCACAATGAGCGCCGGGTATAACTTCTATGAAAGTTACGGTGATCCTTTTACATATACAGCTCGCACATTATATGGTGACAACCTCCGGGAGGTTCATGAGATGTATGAACTAACCGACGAGACCGGAACCACTTTCAATTACAAAAGTGGTAACACGCAGATTTTAGGTTTTATTCTCAAAGAAGCCACAGGGAAGTCGCTAAGTGAGTATGCAACCGAGAAGGTTTGGAAGCCTATCGGAGCAAAGCACGACGCCTTGTGGAGTCTCGATAGAAAAGGAGGAGAGGAGCGAGCATATTGTTGTTTCAATACGAATGCACGCGACTATGCCAAGTTTGGTAAGCTTTATAAGGATAGCTGCATAATAGATGGAGATACGCTAGTGCCTCTGTGGTATTACAACGAAGCAATTTCTTTGGCACCACTTAAACTTAAAAGTGGGGAGCCAAACGATCGGTATGGTTTTCAATGGTGGATTCACCAAGACAGCGCAGTGCCTTGTTTCTACGCGCATGGTTTAAATGGTCAATACATTTTTATCCTTCCTGAGCATGATATGATCATTGTTCGACTGGGACAACACGAACCCAAGGAACGAAAAAAAGGCCAACCGGTGGACAAGTATGCCTACATCCGGATGGCCATGGACATGGTTGGTTTGGAGTAAGGTTGTTATCTGCGGAAATTGTAACCTAAAGAGAAACCATATCGGTAGAAGTTTTTATTGGGTACGAAAAACACATTCATTGGAATGTTCATGGTGCCAACTTTAAATGATTTGCCCGCTGCAAAAACTAGGTTGGCGTCAATGAAAGCACTTCCCCGACTATCAGGTCTGTTGGTTGTAGGGAGATTGTTCACGTTTCTTCGATCCGTTGGTCGGTACCAAACACCATTTTCTTGATACATTCTGCTTTTACGTGATATTACGAAAGTTGGTCCGAAGCCAAATTCAATACCCGAGCGATTGTCTCGTATCCCATTCAGTATGGAAAGGGAAGGAATGAACAAGCCTTGGTCTAAGCCACCAATTTGAGGGATAAACTCTACCAATCCTTGAAACGCTCCTCCATCTAGGTATTGCTTTTCAAATTGATATCCAAAATTGAAAATACCCGTGTTGATGTCGTAACCGCCTTCGTAGGTTGGTCTGTCCATGACAGCATTTAAGTCTGGACTAAAAAATGAGTAACCAAGTCTAGGACCCGATAGATTAAGTGTTTGTGATGAGGCTGGATTTTGGGTATTCGCCATCATCGTTTCGTTGGTTAACCCTTGGTAAAGTGTTTTATCAGTTGGTATGCCAATTAGCTTCTGGAGCGTCAGCTTTAGCATAAACGCTGCTTTATCCGGTTTGTCCAGGAATTCAATTCGAGCCTGATTCACAATAGAGCCGTCTGACCCCATCCGGATTATGGCGGAGATGTATATGCTACCGGCCATTTGATTTATTTCTACTTCCATTAGTTCGTCGGCATCTAGTTCAGATGCGACTTGTAGCATACATTTTTGGTCACATGAGCCAAATGAGTCTCCATGCTTCGCTAAGAAATGATTGGTTTTTTCACTACTTATCACTTTGGTTCCAGGTCGGTGATACGCGAGGAAAGCCTCAGTGAAACTTCGGGCTTCGGTTTTAGAGTAATTGTTTACGTTGGATTTGATTTTAACAATAGCAAGTTGCTTTGCATTTGCTGATCCATAACTAAGTACGATTGCGATAAATGAATAAATAATTGTTTTCATGTCCGTGAATTTTTTGACAAAGTTGAAGGTCCGGCAAGCCTGAAATAGTGCAATACGCAATTATTGAAATAAAATATTAGGCGAAAACGCGACTTAGGCGTACAAATAAGGCAAGTAGGCTCTAATAGTTGCAAAATATGCAAATTACCAAGTATTGAGTTGGTGATATTTCGTATTTTGGTTGTATGAGAATTCAAGAAACCTTCGTTAAGCACCTCAAAAAAACGTGGACTTCTAAAGCGTCTTTAGCCGATAGTTTGTCGGTTTTGTTGGGGATTTCCAAAGACAGTGTTTATAGACGGTTGAGAAATGAGACGCCATTCTCCATCGAAGAAGCCATGATGATTTGCGACACCTATAAGGTGGATTTGACCCAATTTTTTGAATTTAAGTACCAAACCATTCCATTTCGGTTTACACCACTACACAGTGGGGATCGAAACTTACTTAAATACCTGGACAGCATCTATGAGTTGCTGAGTCAAGCTCACCAGGCCAATGTTCATGTGACTTTCGCAGCTGAGGATATCCCGGTATTTCATCACTTTGCGGATCCGCTATTAGCCGGATTTAAGTTGTTTTACTGGCAAAAGGCGGTTTTAAATGACGAGTCACTGCTCGCACACAAATTCAATCCGGAAATTATAAATCCAGATATGATACAGCGGGCTAACGAAATTATCACACTTTACAACCAGTTGGATTCAACCGAGATATGGACCGAAGATTCGATTCACTCGACTTTGAGCCAGATTATGTACTTCTCAGAGTCTGGTCAGTTTGAAGATTCTTCGCTCGCTTTTGAACTTTTGGATGCTACGCAGCAGATGCTTGAGTCCATCAAGCAACAGGCAGAGATGAGTTCAAAACTAAAGAATGAAACCAAAAACTTCTCGTTGTACAACAGTGAAGTGCGAATCGGGAACAACTCAATATACATGGAAGCAGAATTGGGTGACCGTGTATTTATTAGCCACAATACATTTAACTCAATTAGTACGGATAACATTAATTTTTGCAAAGAGACCAAAAGCTGGATGGAGAACTTGATCCGAAAGTCAACAAAAATTAACGACGTGAGTGAGAAACATCGGTATCAATTTTTTCGATTGATGTATGAGAAAATTGAGAATGTCAGACAACGTCTATAACGATTGGTAAATAGAGGGTAAATAAGCATTTTTGTCTCATGACGTCATACCAGTTAATCATAGCCGGATCTCTAGCCATTATCATTTCCTACTTGTTTTCAGAGTTTAGTAAGAAAACGAGTATTCCTTCGGTTCTGATGCTCATCGCAACAGGTGTGGTCTTGGGTCAGTTTTTCACCATAAGTGGAGAAGCGCTAGCCCAACCGCTTGAAGTGCTGGGAATAATTGGTCTGGTGATGATTGTCTTGGAAGGTGCTTTGGATTTGGAACTCACCAAGGAAAAGGTACCTCTGATAAATAAGTCGTTGGGCATGGCATTCTTGGGATTGGCAGGATCTGTTCTTGCCATAGGCTTTGGATTACATTTTGCTTTTGATATGAAACTAGGTCCTGCGTTTCTGTACGCTACGCCCCTATCTGTTATTAGCAGCGCAATCGTAATTCCAAGTGTCGAAAGTTTATCACATAAGAAGAAAGAATTTCTAATCTATGAGAGTTGTCTATCAGACATCCTGGGAATTATGCTGTTCTACTTCGTGATTGGAATGCTTGAAAACACAGATTATGTCCAAGAGATCACTGATTTTAGCCTGAGGTTAATTCTGACCATAGTTGTGTCGATACTTACAAGTTTTGGGTTGATCTTCTTGTTTAAATACATACGAGCTAAAGTCAAAATATTCCTCTTTCTAGCCATTTTGATGGGGCTATATGCCATCGAGAAAAGTCTTCACTTAAGTCCGTTAATCTTAATTTTGATTTTCGGTTTGATGCTGAAAAACAGTCAGTTAGTCTTTCGAGGAGCTCTTGCAAATCGGATAAGTCGGATGGAGTTGAAGATGATGGAAAAGAATTTTCATATCATTACGAGAGAGACGGCATTTGTGCTCCGAACATTCTTCTTCATTGTATTTGGACTTTCGATGGAGTTGACTTCACTTTTGGATGTGCGAGCGCTCGTAACGAGCATAGGAATCACCGCGGTGATGTTTGTCGTCCGGTATATACTGCTACTGAAATTTGGTCGAAAAATGGGAAGTGCATTGCTCACGATTGCGCCGCGCGGGTTGATTACGGTATTACTTTTTTACTCGATACCTGCAGAACTCATCTCGCCAAACTTTCCAACTAGTGTAATTCTTTACGTGGTAATATTTACCAGTTTAATCATGACATTCGGTCTAATTCGCGAGCAGAAAGAAGTTGCGAAAGCTCCCGTTCGAGATTTGCCTGAGCAATTAGGTTAGTCTTTCATGCAACCTTTTTAGAGTCTGACCGACAAATAGTTAGTTGGATTTTCGTATATTTGGGATTACTCAAACTACACTTTATGGCGGCTGAT
>Ga0181574_10003284_pt1 | contig 14391 bp, 18 predicted proteins | sample 101ome_24_FD_145600 | JGI IMG/M metagenome (GOLD analysis project Ga0181574, IMG submission 145600) | Coastal salt marsh microbial communities from the Groves Creek Marsh, Skidaway Island, Georgia - 101410AT metaG (spades assembly) | ecosystem: Environmental > Aquatic > Marine > Intertidal zone... | reverse complement strand
GCCTGGCGCATCCCAATCGTGCTGCAAGACTAAAAAGCCGGCTCAATACTCGCCTCAAAGCCAAAGCCGCTCCTGCCTAAGGGTCCGCGCCGCGGTCATCGCGCCGCCGTCATCCGTCATATAGAAGCTTTGTAAAAGCCGCTCAGAGTAAAGCCAGGTTGTCCCGATGGATGAGTTCTGGCTCGTCGATATATCCCAGTAGTGTTTCAATAAGAGTGCTGGACTTACCGGCAATCGTCGCGGCCTCTTTGGAAGAATAGTTCACCAGCCCGCGGGCGATAATCCTGCCGGATGCCTTCGACACGCAGTCGACCAGATCGCCCCGCCGGAACTCACCCGTTACCTCCACAACGCCCACAGGCAACAGGCTCTTTCCTCCCTCTGCAAGGACCCGCTCTGCCCCTTCGTCTATTACGAGGCGTCCGCTCGATCGCATCCGGCCGGCCAGCCATTGTTTACGGGCGACCATACGACCTGAAGATGCTTTTAATAGCGTGCCCGGATATTCCCCGAAGGCGATCTTGCGGAGATTATCGAGCTCGCGTCCGGAGCAAATCACGGTCGATGCTCCCGAACGTGCCGCCTTAGCCGCGGCTTGAATCTTGGTCTTCATGCCGCCACGGCCCATTAACCCTATCCCACCCGCATAGCCCTCCAGGGCCGGATCCCCGGCGCGCCCATCCCTCACGAGTTGGGCCTGAGGATTCTCTGTGGGATCAGCATCAAACAAGCCTTCCTGATCCGTCAGGATCACGAGAAGATCCGCTTCGATCAAATTACCCACAAGCGCGCCAAGTGTGTCGTTATCCCCAAACTGAATCTCCTCGGTCGCTACAGTATCGTTTTCATTGACCACCGGCACGATCCCAAGCGCGAGCATTGATCTTAAAGCGCCCCTCGCATTCAGATAACGACCGCGATCATTCAGATCAGCGCTTGTGAGTAGGACCTGCGCGGTTTCAACGCCGTATTCTTCGAAGGCCCTCTGATAGGCACGGATTAAACCCATCTGGCCTACGGCCGCGGCAACTTGAAGTTGCGGCAGTTCAGAAGGCCTAGAGGTCCAACTCAGGCGGGCAAGTCCATTAGCAATAGCCCCGGAAGAAACCAAGACAACCTCAATACCCTGATTTCTCAGCTCAGAGCAGATTTGTGCGAGGGACTGGATTAGCGCTGTATTGAGACCAGAATCCGCGCCGCGAAGAAGCGCACTCCCGAGCTTAATAACCCATCTTTGATTTTGCCGGGGCTTTTCAGTGGATCGCGTCATCATCGCTCTCCAAAGCGAGCCAGATTTTCTGACACAGACCCTTGCATCCTTGCCCGCTCACCCCGGAAATCAAAAACCAACGATCCTGCCAGCCTAAAGCACTGATTGTCTTCTGACAAAGCGCCTCAGCATCAGAATGCGAGAGCGTATCCGCTTTGCTAAAGACCAGCCAGCGGGGTCGGGTGGCCAGACTCGCATCAAAAGAAGTCAGCTCGCTCACGACCGACGCGATCGCCTCCTGCGGTGGAGCGCTGGCGAGTTCGCTGATGTCGACGATATGTAAGAGAAGGCGCGTGCGCTGCAAATGCTTGAGAAATTGGATGCCCAATCCTGCACCCTCGGCAGCCCCCTCAATCAGACCGGGAATATCCGCGATCACAAAACTTGAGCTTGATCCCACGTCAACCACGCCGAGCTGTGGGTGCAGCGTGGTGAATGGGTAGTCGGCGATTTTTGGAGTCGCAGAGGATACCTGCGCAAGAAATGTCGACTTACCGGCATTCGGAAGACCAAGTAAACCGACATCAGCCAGCACCTGCATCTCCATACGAATTACCCGGCGGTCACCCTCCCCACCCGGGATGGTACGTCGCGGTGTCTGATTAACCGAGGACTTGAATCGGGCATTACCTACCCCACCACGGCCGCCAGCCGCGATCTTGAAAATCTGCTCATCGCGCTGAAGGTCAACCAAAAGTTCCCCGGTCTCCTCCGAGTACACAAGAGTACCGACTGGGACGCGGACAATGCAGTCCTTCCCGGCAGCGCCGGAGCAGTTCCGTCCTGCCCCCGGCTGACCCGTGCCGGCTTTAAATTTTCTGGTATACCGAAAATCCGCGAGCGTATTGAGTCCGGAATTGGCAACCAGAATGACATCGCCACCACGACCCCCGTCACCGCCATCCGGGCCACCTTTGGGAACGAACTTCTCCCGCCGGAAACTCAACGCACCATTGCCGCCATTGCCTGCTTGAACGGTGATGGTTGCTTCATCTACGAATTTCATAACGATGGAATGCGCTAAAAAAAACCCCGCTAGACCAGCGGGGTTTATCGGACGATGCCTGCTGGGGTCTACTGACCGGTCAGCACACTCACCGTCCTTCGATTTTTCGGGCCTTTGATGCTGAAGTCCACCTTGCCTTCGGCAAGTGCGAAAAGTGTGTGGTCCTTACCGATACCCACATTCAAGCCGGGATGAAAAGCAGTGCCGCGCTGCCGAACAAGAATATTGCCCGCGAGTACATTCTCGCCCGAATAACGCTTGACGCCCAGCCTCTTCGATTCTGAATCGCGGCCGTTTCTGGAACTACCGCCTGCTTTTTTATGTGCCATTGTTGCTGTACTCCCTAATCTCTATTCGGTTCGCTAACCGGTTATCTCGGTAACGCGAAGCTGGGTATAAGACTGCCGATGCCCTTGGGTTCTGCGGTATTTCTTACGCCGCTTCATTTTAAAGACGCGAATTTTCTTATCGCGGCCATGGCCAACGATCTCGGCCTTGACGGAGGCGTCGGTTAAAACCGGATTGCCGATGGAAACCTTGTCGCCATCGCTGACCATCAGCACCTGTGGAAGGTCGACCACTACGCCGGGTTCACCGGGAAGTTTCTCGACTCTAAGGTTATCGCCGACGCTGAGCCGGTATTGCTTGCCTCCTGTTTGAACCACTGCGTACATGATTTGAGCTACCTGAATGAGTTTGCCCCGTGATCCCGCTGGAGCCCGAGGTCGACGCGCGTCGCCTCTCGAAGGCCGCGAATTTTAGGCGAAACAGCCTATTCGGTCAACGAGATCAAGTTTCTATGCTCACGCCCCGTCAACTCCCCACGGTATGATCCGAATATGCCAAATATCCGCTCAATTCATTCTATTCCCGGGAGCGAAAAGAAGGCTCCAGACATGCTGCTGCGCGACGCGCTCAACCTAGTCGATGAGGATTTGAACGCGATCAATCTCCATATCCAGAGCCAATTAAGTTCGGACGTGCCGCTCATTCAGGAGATCGGCCGCTACATTGTTGCCGCAGGGGGCAAACGTCTGCGGCCCGTCACTGTCGTCTTAAGCGCGCAAGCGCTGCACTACAAAGGCACCGCCCATATCGACCTGGCCGCTGTGATTGAGTTCATTCATACCGCCACCCTACTGCATGACGATGTTGTTGATGATTCGGCACTGCGGCGAGGCCGCGAGACCGCGAACGAGCTTTGGGGAAACAGCGCTTCTGTGCTCGTCGGCGACTTCCTGTACTCCCGCGCATTTCAAATGATGGTCGCAGTCGGGAAGTCGCGCGTCATGGATATCATGGCTGAGACCACAAACGCCATCGCACAGGGTGAAGTGATGCAACTGCTGAACACCCATAATCCAGGAACGACCGAAGCAGACTACCTGGAGACCATTAAACGTAAAACAGCCCGCTTGTTTGAATCGGCTGGACGCCTCGGCGCTGTTTTGGCTGACGCGGGGCCCGCCACCGAGCAAGCGCTCGGCGATTTTGGATTACATCTCGGGATTGCATTTCAGATGATCGACGATGCTCTTGATTACAGTGCGAGCGCCGAAGAGATGGGAAAGAATGCAGGCGACGATCTCGCTGAGGGGAAAACGACCCTGCCGTTAATCTATGCTATTGCTCGGGCTGAAAAATCTGATCAGCTATTCCTTCGAGGGGTCATTGAGGAGGGTGGGCGAGACAAGCTCGAAAAAGTTCAGCAGATCATTGAATCCACAGGCGCGCTTGCGTACACTTTCGGCCGGGCAAAAGAGCACGCCGCCTTAGCGAAGCGATCTTTAGAGGCGCTTCCTGATTCACCGTACCGTAGCGCTCTTGGCCAGCTTGCAGATTTTTCGGTCTCCCGGACCTTTTAACTTCTGAGGCGAGGCGGCCAGCCTTTCTAAATCGGGGTGTAGCTCAGCCTGGTAGAGCACTGTCTTCGGGAGGCAGGGGCCGGAGGTTCAAATCCTCTCACCCCGACCATTTTCTTACCTAAAAAGCGACCTCTTTGACTAATCTCAAAGGCGTCGTTTTTCCACTCCGCCCATTTTCGGCTGAAACTAAAAAGCAATCCTCGGGTAGCGTTCTCATTGGCCGCTTTCGATCACACGCGAAAGTTCTAGAGACAAGCAGATATCAGTAGTTACTTCCTGTGTATAGTCGTTACGGTCGTTGTGTCGCTATACAAATCGGGACCTAAATTATGGATAACAAGAGTTTTAGTCAATTTCTCTATTTCTTGACCCGGTCGAGCACATGCCGAAGTCAGGTTTTGGAAAGGATTCCTAGGCGAGCATCGTTGCTTACCCAATCCAAACTCACCCCTGATCGGCGCCTTGTTTACGGGCATCTTTGTCTGAATGGAAACCTTTGATCACGTCATTGTCGGAGGCGGTATCGTCGGCGCCTCAGTCGCGTATCATCTGACCCGCATGAGTGCCGGTACGGTATTGGTATTGGAGCGAAACGACCTCGCCAGTGCAGCGTCTAGCAGGGCCGCCGGCTTGGTGCTGCAGGCGTCCACCAAATCCTCCAAAACGCCTTTGGCGAAACTAACCACGCAAACAATATCTGTACTCGAAGAGGAACTGGGTGAAAGCGTGGGGTTCCACAAGGTTGGCAGTCTACGCGTTGCGGCCTCCGAAGCGAGTGCCATAGAGCTAGACGCGATGGTGGAAGACGCATCGAAGTGGGGTATTTCTGCTGAATTGCCGAACGCCTCCGAAGTCAGGAATCTGGTTCCCTGGTTAGATAGCAGCACCGTTCTCAATGCCGCATTTTTTCCAACCGACGGGTATGTCGATCCCTACCTTTTGAGCATGTCGTATCTCAGGGCTGCCAGAGAAAGCGGCGCCATTATGCGCCCCTACACCGCGGTGCAAGATGTCGCTACAAAAGGCCAAAAGGTAGCAGGTGTTGTGACCAATGCCGGACAGATTGCCTGCAGCACAGTCATTGATGCCTGTGGTGCCTGGGCTGCCCAGTTCTCGGAACGGGTAGGTTACCCACTTCCAATGGCGCCGGTTCGCAGTCATTTCTGGATAACACAACCTTCAAGCTCTTACGGAGGCGAGCATCCGGTGACGGTCCTTCCCGATGTCGCCGCCTACACTCGCCCCGAAGTGGGGGGCCTTGTTGTTGGAGTCCAAGAAGCCTGCTCCGCTACCTTCAATGCCCGCGATTTACCCGATGACCCGGCATCTTTTTCACCAACCAAAGGAGAGGAGCATTGGGAAATTCTGGCGGATTCCTACAAGGGATTGGCGCAATTCCTCCCCGCTATCGAAAGAGCTCACTTCTCCAGTTACGTTTGCGGCTTGTCATCATATACGCCGGATGGGGAAATCATATTGGGGCCAGTCCCTGGTGTGTCAGGCTTCTACGCTGCCGCCGGCGCATGCGGTTCCGGGATTACCTTGTCAGCAGGCATGGGTCATGCGATTGCCGATCTGGTGCTGGGACAGGAGCCAGCTTTTGATATCGCCCGGTGCAGTCCTGATCGGTTTGGAAAGGTTGACCCCTTCAGCAAACAATTTCGTCAAAGGTGTGCTGAGGCCAGGGCTTCGAAGTCCCGTAAGGTAAACTAACCGATTTTCTCGGGGTTTTTGAAATCACGCGGTTCCACATAATCGCCATTATGTAAAGTTGATATCAGACGTTGGGACAGAGTGACACAAACGCCCCGATTCCTCACTCTCTGTGGGACTGTATTCTTGATGATCACGCCCAGAACGGGTTGGGATCGCGTGGGGAAAAGCCAGATTGAGCCAAGTGGCCCCAAAAACACCGGGGGCGCGCGCTCAGGAGAAGGAAGGTTTGTACGCTACACAGCAATTTTCAGGAAGTTAAACAAAAAATTCCACAGCCTAGTGCTTGACATCACCCTGCCCTAAGAACCCCTCCATCTCGGAAGCATCCATCTCCCTCATTACCGGTGTTACACTACTTTTCGTACCTGAAATCTAAGTTGGATATTCCCGAGAACTACAGGAGGGGCCGATGATTTTCTTTGTAGACGAAAAAATTGATGACTATGAAAAATTTTGCAAGTGGTTCAATAATGAAGCAGTCCCACAAATAGAAGCCCTTGGCGGACGGGTTCTCGTTCAGGGCGTAAATATTGAAGATGAGCACAACCTGCGCCTTGCCATGGAGTTGCCGGATTCGGAAACGCTGGAAAAGCTTGTGGCAAATCCAGATTTTACTGCGGCACGAGAGGCCGCTGGCGTCCATGTGGACACGACGGTGCTTACGATCTTGAAAGATTAGGGTTAATCTCCGATCCTCATGTCTAACAACTGAAGAAGCAATGCTCGCAGGTTGAGTGCTTTAAGAGGTCGAGAATGTCGGACGCGACGTAGCCAACATCTCAATGAGCCACCGCACCTGATCTTCCAACTCCGCGATGTACTCCCGCGCAGTCTCAACATCTTGCTGTTTCTCCCAGAGCGCCTTCAACTTTTCAAGATTGGTCATCCTTCAGTCCCCGTGAAAGTTCCTCCATGATCGTCGCCGCTCGAGCGATCTCTTGGTTGACATAATTGAGCCTCTCGTTCTCATCAAGCACTTGGTTCATACACTTACCCAACGACGAGACAGCCTTCTCTAGCGAGGCAATGTAGCCAGAGGCGAGTATCCGCAACTGCCGAACAGACTCGGTTGAGTCCTTGCCTTGATGCCAAGTATCGCCAAGACGCTCGGTCTCTTCGAGGAGAGCATTGGTTTTATCGACGAGGGCGTCGTGGTCAATCATGGGGATCGTTCAAAACCCGCAGTTGTTGCCCGCAGTTCCCCATCTCTTTCCGTTTGGGCAGGTGGTCCATTTGTTTGCTGTGACACCAGTCAGGTTCGCACCACTCAGGTCCGCACCAGTCAAGTCCGCACCACCGAAGAATGCCCCTGTCAAATTCGCCCCGGACAGGTTCGCATTCTTCAGGCTCGCCTCATAGAAACTTGCCTCGACCGCGAGCATAACTTGTTCCGATTTATCAAAACCAAAATATGCGCCACTCAGGTCCGCATCGTCTAGCTTGGTTGAAAAGAATCTTACGGAAGGCAGCGCGCTTATTTTTCCACTCACTGCGCTCAGGTTCGCTCCACTTAGGTCGAGCTCATAAAAGAGAGCGCGTGGAAAAAATATCGCACCCGGTTTGATATACCACCGCTTCTCTTCGGTTTTGCAGTCGTTCAGCCGGAAGCACTCAACGACCAATATGTGGTTGATTTTGCCAGAGACCCAACCGCATCCCGTGTTGGTCTCAGCGAAAGTGGGATCATCATCACAGTCCCCATGCGGAAACTCTGCATTAGTTGGATACGGGTCTTTGGATAGAGCAACCCCACCACTGGAGTCAGGCCCAGAGCAGGCGGTAAGGGATAAGGTTACGCACAGGATCGGGATCAGTCGTTTCATCGTTGAATCTTACCCGCGGACACCCCTGATCTCATCCAGATATTTCGCCCAACGTTCCCAAATCTCGCGCTTCTCATCAAGGTACTGGTGAAGCCCATACACGCCGGTGAGTTCGGGAATCGAGTGTCCGAGGCACATCCTCCACTCACGCTCAGGGATCTTCTGAGACTGCGCCCAAGTCGCGAGGCTTTTTCGAAACTTGTGAACCCCATCACCGTCTTCACCGATCCCAAGGTCTTTACGGTGCATCCGAAATTGCTCCGCCCAAATTCCGCCCTAACTGTGTCTTTTGGGGTCCATTTCCGCCCTGATGAGTCTGGTGCGTGGAGCCGAAACTCTATTTTTCTCGGTATTTCCAGACTCTCAGTTTTCTATAGTCGGTTTCGGGAGGCAGGGGCCGGAGGTTCAAATCCTCTCACCCCGACCAACTTTTCTATCTCGAGACCTTCTATTTCTAAAGTTTAGCGAGCTTTTTCAATCCCTCGAAGCGCCGGTGACCTCATTCCGCCGGGCAAGCCATAAACTGGCTGACGCTCTGACACGTGGGGCCGCGCATTAACTCGTCAACATAGACCACCTGCGTGGGTCGGCTACCCGCCCGATTGACCTGCGGCGCATAGATCCCAACTCGAAAGAGAAGTGAATCTCCTGCAAAATTTTTTCCCCGCCTTTCGGCCTTCAATTGGCCATTCACCCAGACCCGGGTGAGCCCATCCTGTCCTGAGCTCCACTTTGCGTGAACCAGAATGTCGTGCCAGCGGTTATCGATCTGGCTTTTGCTCACGACAGGTCTTGGCCGCCATCCCTCAAAGTGATCAAACGTGACTCCCATCCCGCGATCTTTGTCCATCACGAACTGCATGACCATAGGACCGTTTAAGGCTTTAAATTGGCCTTCCCAGGGCGAGACACCATTTTGAAGCCAGACATAATCCTTGTGATAGATACTCCACGCGTACCAGGTATTGTCGCCGTTACGCTCTAACCCTTCGGGGGTGATCTCGGTCCGTTCCGACTGGTTAATGCAGTCCTGGCCGACGCATCCGCCCTCGCGACGCTCTATTCGGATACTCTGTGCACCGCCACGGACGGGGTGCCCCCCTCCCGCGCTGACCACCGAAACGAGTTCCGGTTTGGATAAACCGTGGATGTGAAACTTGCCCCATGTTCCCGAGCCGTTGTCTTCCGACCAGGATTTGGCGCCCGATGGGTTGAGGTCTAGCGTCAGTCCTCCAGACGAATTTGACCCGGAGCACCCAACGATTGGCACCAGTAATGCCAAAAGAAGGCACCCAGTAACCGCCTCTTTAACTGGGAAAAATCGAGGCCTACGCTCCTGGCGGAGGGACTTAGCCATTTCTTTGCGGCCGGTGTGACGATTCCCCAACAGTTTTATTTCCGCAGAGGCCACGCGTCGAGAAGGGCTCGGTGTACGCAGTCCCACATAGGGAGATGCCACATTTGGCGGTTGTTGCTCAAGAACGTCCCCACGACCCGAGAAACTTGCTGGGCAGTCACGCCATGTGGCATTTCATAGTCGCGCCCCGCATCGCCGAGAACGTATCCCCAGACAAAACCTTGGTAGTAGCCGGAGGAAAACGAGCTAGCCGTGCCATCATCACGCTCCTTAAGAAAATCAAGGTATTGGCCAGCCAACTCTCCACAAGTAGTTTGCGCTTTTGCCGGAGATGCCATGACGAGCACAAGTAACAGCCACGATAAAGTCTTGTTCATAAAAGAATCTTAACCCCAAATTGCTCCACACAACCTCCGCTGAACATTTTAACTCTACGACCGTCTCGGGACCCTTTGAGCGCGGCTGCGTGGATTCGAGCGTTTTGCACTACGACGGTAACTCTGATGCACGAAAGCTGACCCATGTTGTGTCGGCATCCATCGTCACTTGCGTCTTGGCTTCGCCAGTGCTCGCGATTATCCGTCCCCGTCGGATTACAAATAATCGGTTCGCACGCAGCCGAATCGCCTCAATCGGGTCTGACGCCTGCAGGATAACCAGATCCGCATTGCAGCCCGGCTCAATACCGTAGCCGTCGAGGTTTAGCGCTTTTGCTGCGCTAGAGGTGACGGCGTCGAATACGGCAAGTGTTTGGTCAACGCCCGTCATTTGTCCAACATGCAGACCCATCTGTGCGACTTCGAGCATGTCATGGCTTCCGAAGGAGTACCAAGGATCCATTACGCAGTCGTGGCCAAAAGCGACGTTAATCCCACGTTCGACCATCTCCTTAACCCGTGTCATTCCCCGCCGTTTTGGATAAGTCTCCATCCGTCCCTGAATGGTGATGTTAATCAGCGGATTGGCAATTGCGGTCAGCTGAGACTCTGCCATGAGTGCCAGCAGTTTGCTGACATAGTAGTTGTCCATCGAATGCATCGATGTCAGGTGAGAGCCTGAAACCCTCCCCTGCAGACCCAACCGCTCTGTCTCAAAGGCGAGCGTCTCCACATGACGCGACATGGGGTCATCGGTTTCGTCACAATGCATATCCACTAATAATCCGCGCTCAGCCGCAAGTTCACAGAGCGCCTTTACCGAACGGGCGCCCTCGCCCATGGTGCGCTCAAAATGCGGTATTCCCCCAACAACATCAACACCAAGATCCAAGGCCTCTTTCAAGAGCTTTTCAGAAGCGGGATAACGGAAATAGCCATCTTGCGGAAAGGCCACAAGTTGAATATCAATGAAGGGACGCATTTCTTCGCGCACTTCAAGTAGGGCTCGTACCGCGAGCAGTGTGGGGTCACAGATATCCACATGGGTGCGAATCGCGAGATTGCCCTTCGCGACTGCCCATCGGCACAAGGTTCTGGCTCTATCCTGAATGTCCTCAAATGTGAGGTGAGGTTTAAGTTCACTCCAAAGGGCGATCCCTTCAAGCAATGTGCCGCTCTGATTAACGCGGGGCCGACCGTACGTCAGCGTAGCATCCATGTGAAAATGACTGTCCACGAACGGGGCAGTCACAAAGTTACCCTGGGCATCAATCTCCTCAACAGCTGCCCCGGCTATCCTGCTGGATACTTCGACGATCTTGCCGTCCTTGCAGGCGATATCCCACTCACCTTGCCGACCTTTAAGGACAGCACTTTTAATCAGAAGATCAAGCATAAAGACCTCTTTTTATTTTCGAGCGCTTTTCTCGTCACAGGCATCGCTAACGCTCTCCCTTTCGAAACGGTACCAGCAAGGCTTTCGGATAAGCGGCTTTTCTCGAAATCAGAATCAAAGCGGCAATGCTCAGAAGATACGGCAGCATAAGAAAAAATTGATAGGGGATACCAATTCCCGACTCCTGCTGAATCCGAATCTGTAAAGCATCAAAACCTGCGAACAAAATGGTTCCTAAAAATGCCTTGCCCGGCTTCCAAGACGCGAAGATCACCAGAGCGACGCATATCCAGCCACGACCGTTGATCATGCCAAAATAAAAGGCATCAAACACTGAAATCGTCAAAAACGCGCCGCCGATCGCCATTAATGCGCTCCCGAAAGCAACCGCCACGGTTCTAAGCAGTAATACGTCAATACCTTGCGCCTCCACCGCCATTGGGTTTTCGCCAACCATCCTGACGGCGAGTCCGAATGGCGTTCGATAGAGCAAATACGAAAATAGCGGGATGAGCAGAAAGGCGATGTAGGTAATGACGGTCTGCTCAAAAAGGACGGGGCCCACAAACGGTAAACTCGATAGCAAGGGAATGGCCAAAGGCTCGAACGATTCGATCTTTGGTGGCGTGGTCACATTGGGAAGCATCACCCGGAAAATAAAGTAACTGGCGCTCGATGCCAGTAATGTGATTCCAATACCCGATACGTGCTGCGATACCCCGAGATAAACCGTCAGCCCAGAGTGAAGCACCCCAAAGATCGCGCCAGCCACGGCGGCCACAAGTATGGCGGAATAAAGATCACCGCCTTGATACACCCACATCCATGCAATCATGGCGCCGAAGGTCATGATGCCTTCGATACCAAGATTCAGTACCCCGGCACGCTCACAGATTAACTCGCCCAACGTGCCGAAAATTAACGGCGTCGCCATACGGACCGCGGCCGTCCAGAACCCAATCGTGAAAAGGAGATCGAGAATTTCCATCATCTAATCGCGACGCAGCCGATAGTGCACCAAGAGACTACAGACCAACATAGAGAGTAGAGCCGTAGCCGTAATCACGTCAGCGATGTAGTTGGAGACATTCATTGCCCGACTCATAGAGTCCGCTCCGTTGTAGATCCCCGCAAAGAAAACAGCTGCCGCGATAACCCCCAAGGGATTCAAGCCTGCAAGCATAGCCACAGCGATGCCCGTATAGCCAAAGCCGGGGGAGATATCGACGGTGAGGTAGCCCTTTGTTCCTGCCACCTCGGTCACCCCTGCACAGGCCGCGAGACCTCCCGAGAGGATTGCCGTCCTAATCACGGCCCACTTCACCGGAATTCCTGAGAACTGGGCAGCCTTCATGTTATGCCCAACGGCCCGGATCTCAAATCCCCAACGGGTAAAGCGCATTAAGAGCCAGACCACAACAGCCGAGCCCAGCGCAAATAAGAGCCCGGTGTGCAGGCGAGAGCGCGGCACAATGCTGGAAAGACGCCCCTCTTCCACGATGCGTGCGGCTTGAGGCCAGCCTAAGGCCATCGGATCCTTCCATGGACCAAAAAGAAGATAGTCCACCAGGAGCAAAACGACGAAATTCAAAAGCAAGGTTGTGACCACTTCATCCACTCGCAGCCAGGTCTTTAATACTGTTGAAACCAGCAGTAACAAGCCCCCTCCCAATACAGCCACCAGGAAGAGGAACGGAACCATCAACGCAGGGGGCAACGTTATGAGACCCGTCCCAAAAAACGTAATCGCCATCGCGCCAACGTACAGCTGACCTTCTCCACCGATATTCCAAAGCTTCGCCCGAAAAGCGACGGCAGCCGCCAAGCCGGTGAAGATTAAAGGCGTCGCCCGCGTTAATGTTTCGGTCAAGGCAAACCTCGATCCAAACGCACCTTTCGCGAGCGAAAAATATGCCTGGCCTACATTCGCTCCAGCCCAAAGCAGAAAGAGAGAACAGATTGCAAGGGCCACGCCGATAGCGATCGCAGGAAGCGCAAGACGCATTCCCAGCGAAACGCCCTGCCTTCGCTCAAGCCGCATAGTTGTGGGTCTCGAAGTTCTTGCCCGTCATCATCAATCCAATGTGCTCAATATCCACTTCCTCGATAGGCATCGAGAGAGACAGACGACCCTCGAACATCACGTGCAAGCGGTCGCAGAGTGTAAATAACTCCTCAAGGTCCTCACTGACCAGAAATACAGCAGCACCCGCACGTTTTGCGTCCAGAAGGCGTTGGTGGACTTGCGACTGAGCTCCAACGTCAAGCCCTCGGGTGGGTTGGGAGGCAATAATCAGGCGAGGCTGTTTACTGAGCACCCGAGCCAAAATGAGTTTTTGAATATTCCCGCCCGAAAGCTCCTTTGCCTGCTGCGCTTCATCGGCGCCGCGTATGTCGAAGACCCCGCAAAGCTCTTGAGAGTACTCCTCGATGTTTCGTCCCTGCATCCACCCTGCGCGCTGAAAAGCTGAGTCGCGGTAGTTCTCGATAATGAGATTTTCCGGGATGCTCATCTCCCCAACGATCCCCACGTCGTTACGATCTTCCGGGATTCGCGCCACGCCGGCATCGATAAAGCGACGAGGTGAGGCTTTCGTGACAGGGGTTCCGTCAAAGATCAGCTCCCCGGCGGTCGCGGTGATATCGCCACCAAGCAGGCTTGTCAGCGTGCGCTGTCCGTTACCTGACACTCCCGCTATCCCAACAACCTCACCCGCCCTAAGTGTCAGGTTGATATCGTATAAGTTCGTTTCTTCTGCCTGCCGAACGGACACACCCTGCAACGCCATGACCACACCGCCTGCCGCAGCCGGCGGACGATCCACCTTCGGTAACGCTCGCCCTACCATCGCGTGAGCCAACTCCTGCTCCGATGTCGCCTGTGTGTCAAAGACACCCGCGATCTCTCCGCGCCTTAAAACCACAACACGGTTTGCAATCTCGAAGGTCTCTGCGAGCTTATGGCTGATAAAGATAATGCTCATACCTTCATTGACCATATTTCGCAGGGCCGAGAACAATTGCACGCTCTCCTGCGGCGTGAGCACTGCCGTCGGCTCATCGAGGATTAATACCCGCACGTCGCGGTAAAGCGCCTTCAGTATTTCCACCCGTTGACGCTCGCCCACGCTCAGATCAGAGATCAGACGGTCCGGGTTGACCTGCAGGCCAAAACGCGCCGAAAGCGCGGTCAATTTTTCTCTCGCTTCAGCACTCTTTTGCGACAACGCAAATAACGACTCTGTCCCAAGCAGCACGTTTTCTAGAACCGTGAGGTTCTCGCCCAGCGTGAAATGCTGATGGACCATCCCGATCCCAAGACCAAGCGAGGCTGATGGTGAGCCTTGCGGGAGGGGCTTACCCTCGAAAAAGATGTCTCCGGAATCGGCGACATAATGACCGAACAGGATATTCATCAGAGTGGTCTTGCCGGCCCCGTTTTCACCCAGCAACGCCAGAACCTCACCACCCGCTAGCGAAAACGTCAGATCCTTATTGGCTTGTAAATTTCCAAAACGTTTGGAGACACTGCGAATCTCAAGGACCGGCAGTGCGGTCGCGTTCTCGCAAGGCGTCATCAA
>Ga0181574_10003271_pt1 | contig 14430 bp, 25 predicted proteins | sample 101ome_24_FD_145600 | JGI IMG/M metagenome (GOLD analysis project Ga0181574, IMG submission 145600) | Coastal salt marsh microbial communities from the Groves Creek Marsh, Skidaway Island, Georgia - 101410AT metaG (spades assembly) | ecosystem: Environmental > Aquatic > Marine > Intertidal zone... | reverse complement strand
TTAGTTTTTCTGCAAGAGCTGTTACAATGGCCATTCTTCTCGAAGTGTATGTTCTGTTTGCCATTACTGTCTCCTAGTAAAAAATCTTCCCATAGCTAGTTCTGCTGCGATTTCTCGCATCGATCTTTCAATCAACCTTCTTGGGTCTCTATCGGAGTTCGCCCAAGGAGCTCTTCCTCTTCCCACCTCAAATATTTCATAAGGAGCTTTCTGATAGGTGTATCCGAAACTCGGGTAACCTTGTCGAGTAGTGGAAACGTCGGTCAATCTTACAGAGTTTGCAAACCTTCCACTACGATTTTCTAATCCAGGAGCGCCCATATTCTTTCTAATCGTATCTGGAAGCTTCTGAGACATTAATGCTTGCAACCTTAGAAGATTTTGTGGCTTTGCCCCTTTTCTACCTGAAGTTGCTGCAGCTCTACTTATAGATTTTGTGCGTGGTCTTCCTCCAGACACTTTCTTTTTACCGAAAATAGCGGAAACAGAAGATTTATCTCTTTTTGGTTTATCTGCTTTCTGCTTCGTTGCAACAACTTTTACATTCTTACTCTCAGCCCTCATTATCTCATCGATAATCAAGCTAGTAGATATTCTTGCTACTTTTTCTAAAGGGGTCATACTTGCCGCTTTAGTAGCAAAATCTTCTGCGTCCAATCCAAGAGCTTTTGCGATCTCTTCTTCCATTCTAGGTCGAAGATTGGCCCAGTCAGTAGACTCACTTCCTGGACGGTTTTTAGTAGAAGGGCCGAGGGTTCCTTTCACTACAATACCTTTCTTATATTTATTTTTTAATTGCTGTTCTGAAGACTTCCACTCCGCATCTATCTGACGAAGCATATTAATAATTACATTTGTTCCGGCTTCACGAGCCTCTGAAGATGAGAAGGAAACATTTACTTCTGCTTTTTTCAAAGCTCCTTCGATATTCTTCTCTATATTCTTCTCACTAATTCCTGAAGCTCGAAGACTTTTGGGCCCTGAGTCAGATTCTCTTACCGCTTCTCCAGAAACTGCTTTTCCAAGAAGTCTTACACTTTCCCTGCCGGCGGTTTCTCCTCCGGTATGTAGAAACTGAGTTCTTCTTCGAAAACTCTTCTCAAACCTATCTGCCTTTTCACCTTTCAATTGATTTTTAAACTCTTTTCGAATCAAGGGAAAAGCTAAACCAAATAAAGCTTCTTTTAATCGAACCTCATTTAGAGTGTTTTGATAGATAGTTATAGTCATCCCTCTTTTAGAGGCTAATAACTCTTTATTTTTTAAACCTTTATTGTACTTCGCAACATAGCTATCAAAAACTTTTTTGGCAATTCTTTTTAAAATAGCTTCAGTCTTTTGTGAGTATAAAAATCCAGTATTTTTTACAATTTTCGACATTGATCCTATAAAATTGTCTACTACAGTGTCTTCAATATCTTGGAGAGTGATTTTATGTAAATGAGGTCTATTTCTTGCAGAATATCTTCTAGCAATTAGATCAAAGCGTTTTACATTTCTATTCAAAGCACTCCGAATAATTCCATCTACAATCGCCCTGCTCATGAAACCCTATACATATCTAAAACTCTGCGAATATGGTCAGGAAATCCTGGGTCATTTCGTATTGCAGAGGAGCCTGCGCCTTCACGAGTAGCAGAACCAATACTTTGTCTCTCTTTCTGTTCATTCAAGTGATAGTAAGTAACAATATCGGCAACAGCGAGTTGCAAATCTTGTGGAGTGCTTGTATACCCTGCAAGATATGTAACCTTTACAGCGCCTACTCCGTGTCTCCAGTTTCTATATGCTCCACTTTCTTGAGTGCGAAATACTGAATCAGAAACTGAATCAAGATACCATTCATACTTATCATTAGTACCGGAACCAAAAAGTTCTGTGTATGCTTCTGACTGGGAAGACCTTTCAAAAACATTTGTAATACTAATCACAGGTGACTTACTTAATTGCACTACATAAGTATCCCACTGAATATCAAATTGCTCTGTATATCCAGGAGAAGTTGCATAAGCATCGAACTCATTATTACAGTAAGTTCGAACTAACCTACTTACATTAGTAATCAGCAGCTCAAACTTCTCATCAAACTGAGTAGAGTTGATACCTTCCAACAACTTATAATCATCTAATGTAATTAAGTCAGCCATCTATAATTCTCGAAAGGCTTGGGAGCCCGAAGGCTCCCATCCTAAGTATTTTACCAAGTGTGTGCAATAACTTGACCACCTGCGCCATCGGCGAAGATGTTTTTAAAGCCACGACGTTGGGTAGCAATCAATACACGACGCTGATTTTCAACATCATAGTCTGATTCTACAGTAACACCACGCAATACAGGTACTACGAAGTTACGAGAGTTAACAGCTACAGCCCATGGATCGCCACCGGTCTTCCCGCCAGGAAACTCGTCACAAACAACTACGGGCGAGCCATATACGTTTGCGATTTCACCCGTTACACGAGTAGCACGCTGATCACCAACTTCGTTGATAGTTTGGAAATCGGGGTCATCGAGAAGGTCGTAGTAAGCATCCAAAGATACCAAGTAAACTACGTCACCAGGACGACGGCCGTATTTGCCCATTGCTTGACGCAAGTTCAAAAGAGCGTCTGCGGTAGCAACGTAAGCACCTGCTGAAGCGCCTGAATCCAAGTTTAAACCTGAGTCAACAGCAAGCTTAACAAGACCGTTTTGACCGCCTACGTTCGTTGCAAAAGTTGAACCGCCTAAAAGAAGTGAGTGTTCAATTGCACGAGCATGTGAACGTACCATTGCTTCACGAATTAAAGGAAGAATTGGCATAATTGCATCTTCTTCAGTTTCGTTTGCAATGTAAGACTTTGAGATCAAACGAGCAGTAGTCAAAGTGATCTGGGACAGACCAATGCCGGTATTTGCACCAGGAGATGCCGCGTCGCGATCTTCCAAGTTACCCCTGAAAGGAACACCAGTACCGGTATTATCTCCATCAGCAGGAGCTTCTGACCACTGTGCATAACCAGCATCAGGCATGGTCGGAATCAACATTGCTGCTGAACTCATCTGAATCTTACGGAAAAGGGGCTCAAGAACAAGCTCAAGCTCAATATCACGCTCAATTGCAGTTGAAACAGTAGTCTCATACGCTGCGATACTTGCAGCAGCAGGGACATTAACACCTGACTGAGTGTTTTGCTTCTCAAGAATATCACGACCCATCTTAGTGTCGAGACCTTTCTGGGTAACTACACCAAGAATATGTGCATTTACCATGTCTTCTTCAGAAACTACAGACTTCTCGCCGCGGTCAGCAAACACACGCTTGCTTTCACGCATCTTTTCGATTTCGTCAGCTTTTTCCTTCAGCTCGTTTTGCAACTCGCCAACAATTTTTTCAAAATCAGCATCTTTTTCAGCCATTTTAGCTTCAACGTCAGCCATTAATTTTTCTGCACCGCTCGTTACGGCGGTAGCAATACGCTGTTCTTCAGCAGCTTTCTGAGCTTCAGCTTCGGCAGCAGCTTTTTGTTCTGCTTCCATCTTAGCTTGCTCTTCTGCCTTGCGCTCAGCGTCTTTCATTGCCATTGCAGCCGCAGTCTTTTCGACAGCAGCGGCTACGATAGCGTCGATATCAATATCGCTCATAGTTTTCTCCTGTGCTTCGACTTGTGATAAGTCTTTTGGCATTGATTCGTCGGAATGTTTTTCAAACTCAACAGTTACTTTATCTTCGGTCTCCCGAACATTCAGTACATGTTTCTCTTCGGAATCGTTTAATTTGAAAGATTTCTTGAACTCTTCATACTCATTCTCTGAGTCAAAAGATTTCGCAAGAGAAAAGGTTGCAGCCTGGTTAGCAGGAACCGTGACTACCGAAACCTCCAGTAATTCTGCATCCTTGATCTTGTATCCATCGGTTTCCGTCATATACTCCGCGTCCTTGACTCGGAAACCAACAGAAAAAGCTCCAAGAACGCCTTCTTTAATTAATTCACCTACGTGACCAGCAGATTTCGCAATTTTTGCTTTTAACTGCAGACCATTATCATTCGTACCTAGCGAAACTGCTCGGCCAATCGGCTGATTGTAATCGTGATTAAAAAGAATTACAGGATTATTGAGATAGCTGTCAAGCCCGCCTTTCGTCCAGGCCTCTGTCTCAATAACATCTCCAACGCGGTCAGTACTATTTGTACTGGCCATTCCGGTGATATGAAGATCGTCTCCGTCTTCAAACGCCTTAAATGTGGAGCCAATATGAAAAATTTTATTCACTTGATTCTCCTTTTACAGACCTTAGCTTTTCAAGAGGGCTGAGATCGTCTTCTGAAGCCGGTTCAAGAACGGGCTTCGGTTTTTCCTGTTCAACGGGCTTTGTGCCAATGGCAGCCCACTCTACAGGATAAGCTCTACTAATGGTTTTACAAATTGCATGATAGTCTTTACCATTAAAGTACCTTTTTAAAAGTTTTGGATGAACGGGTGCGTCTCCACCAAGTCTTTTATATTCTGAACGCAAAGGAACTCTTCCTAAAGTAGTAAAATACTCTAAAAGTGTTTCCATAATTTCTTTTTTACTCATCTGAGTCTCCTTCTGTAGGTCTTCCTCCAGCGGAGGGATTTGCTGCAGAGCCTGCAATATTTGCTGGAACTCTCAGCTCACTTGCCCCAAACTGTTCGTCGTAGTTAAGCGCTTCTCGAGCTTCGTTTGGTGTAATAATACCTGTATTTACAAGCGTTGAGTAGTAGGCTGCGGCATCTCTTAATTCGGGCTGAAGTGCCGGAATATTGCTCACGTCTGGTGTAAGGCTGTAACCGAAAAACCTTTCTAAAGCTCTGTTTACTTTCTCTACTATTGGTAAAATTGTTTCTAAGTAATAGAGACGATGGTTCGGTCGAATGTTTGCATTATTGCCAGAATCTAACATAATCGGGGGAACGCCCAATACTTTTAGTATTTCTTTTTCAGCTCCTTCGATTGAAGTCTCAAAATCAAGTTCTCGAAAGTTTACGTTTGAGATTGAGTCTAAATCCATGCCACCATCTAAAATCAGTGGTCTTCTTCCTCCGCCGTCTGGACGATAGCGTGTCATCCAAGACTGAATCATTCTTTCTTTGTTCTTTTCACTAATTACCGAAGGAGACTTGATTACGAGGCCTGGAACGGCTCCGTTTTTAAAGAAGTTATCTTGAAACTCTCTCATGCGAGTAAGTTGTGACATTACTCGCTGAGCTGCTCGAAGTCTGCTTGTTCCTCGATAAATACTGTGAAAAGAGTTTTCTTTTACATGAATGATTTCTGAAGGACTATAATCGATACTGGTCTGAAATGTATACTTTGTAACGTAAGTTCTTTTATCAGGCTCAATATCAGTATAGTTTGCTGGAAGATGGTAGAGATGTGTTCCGTCGAAGTAGATGAAGATATTTCCATCGAGTATATAATCGATAATGAGGTTTCGCTTAAAAGTGGAAATATCTTGAAAAGGGTTTGGTTCTTTGTTGAGTAATAAGTCAACACGAGAACGCCTTACACCCTTTACAACCGAATTCAAGCCTTGAACCGGCTCACCTACTCGAACTGGAATCTCTGAAGTGTCGTCAACAATCATATTGACTCCACGATTCACAACTTCTAAGTATTCATAATACGCTGTGTAGTTAGTTATAAGTTCTCGAGAGGCAATGGGGCCCGAGCCTTCGAGACTAACTACAATCTCTTCTTGGGCTGGGTTGAGCTTTTCTTCTGTCTTCCAGAAATTATACCATGCCATGTTTTTCTCGTTGAATCTCTACCCAGCGCATTTGCTTCTTTGCTGTATGCAGCCCCGGATTACGCCCGTAAATACTATGCAGCTTTAAATGATGTTCGTGGCAAAGAGTTACAGTATCAAAATAAAGTTCTTGCCAATTATCCTCGATAAACTCGTCTCTCCAGATTGTAATGTATTCATCTGTGTAATGTTCTGGACGAAGTTTCTTCTTCTCTTCTATCCACTTATGATACAATGGAGCCAGTGTATAGAAATGATGAAAATCGAGTTTTACCTTTGCATCGCAAATCTCACAAGCATCGCCTTTTTCATACTTCGCTTTGGCTTTGTCTCTGATGTACTTGATCGGGTCGCGTTTTAGCTCTGCCATTTTTATAAATTATACTGAGAGGTTAGTTGAAAGTCAAGGATTATTTTTTTCTTGGATTTAAAATGTCGGAGCACTCTCTTCAAAACTATAGAGAGCGTATCGTAATGCGTCAGCCATATGAGAAGAAGAATCGTGCACAGGTTTCTCTTTGATTAAGTTTGGATTCGGATCCCAGCGATATTGATCGAGAGATCGAAGAACTTCTATACACGAAGAATCAACGATAAGCCGATCATTGTCAACAAGGGAAGCCACGTGGCCAATCCCATCAACAACAGATTTTTTGGCGTTAATGGTTGAAATGTCATATTGTTGAGCAAAGTCGAACCGAGTTTGTGCTGCTGCCGCATCAATGAAGCAGTAGTCGACTTCTCGTCGATCGATGATTTCCGCAAGGTATCCTGCATGTTCCTCCGTTGTGCGCTCCGCGGCATAATACTCTTCCATGAGATAGTATTTATGTCCGTCGAAAGCTATTACGCACAGTGCTGTGGGGTCTTTAAATCCTACGTCGAGCCCCGATATTATATCCATCCCCCTAAAGTCCATTTCGGACAGGTCTTGTACACAGTCTTCATAGTTGAAGTTCCAGATCTGTCCTTCGAATACGTTAAAGTCTGCCTCGTATTCTTGTGCAAATTCGGCTTGGCTCATTGAGCGCCGCGCTTCTGCGATATCTTCTTCTGATGCTCTTGGATTATCCTGCCAAGTAGCTTTTATGCTGGCCCACTCAGCAAATTCATCAGTATAGCCGCGATTATAAAAACGACTGAACCAATTGTTACGACCCCGAGGAGTGCTAATAAATAAAGCCTTACTACCCGGTTTATCGAGTGTGGGTCGGATGGCAACGTTGAAGGCAGTTTCTCCATCCGCCAAAGCCGCTTCATCGAAGAGAACAAAGTCATATGAACGTCCTACTACTGAGTCAATTTGGTTTACAGAACCGAGTCGAATTGTTGAGCCATTTGTCAGTTCAATTACGCGATCCTTCGCATTATCCCGAGCAACTTCAAGATCAAAGTGTTTTATAAGATTGCGTTGAAGGTCAAACGATATGTTACTAAGGTTATAATTAGGGCTAACAATAAGTACATGGCATCCTGGAACGAGGGCGACGCATTGGGCAATAATATTTCCGATATACGTCTTCCCTTGACGACGACTAAGAGCAGCGACAATAAAGCGATACTTGCTAGAATTAATTGCATTGATGAGAGCCATCTGCGATGGAATTGCGGTAATTCCGAGCAGCTCAAGGTACGACTCAATCGGTACCTTTAGGAATGATCCTCCATCCAGGATTCTGTCGTCGATGATGTCTCTTCTACTGAGTTCCATTCTTCTTCACACTCACACGGGTTACAGCCACATTCATTACACTTTTTTCTCAAGCTTTCAAGAGGTGAATGACCGTTCTCTTCTTCCCACTTTTCTGCTTCTTCTTTTGAGAAAAACTTCTTTGCTGAGTGGTTTGATTTCCACATTCCTCTCTTTTCAAAAATCATAGAACATTTCCTGCAGCAATCATTCCCGCTAAAAAGAGAATAACTGCTCCTCCGCCTGCCCAAACTAGACGATGTAGTGATTGAACTGAAACTTTCACCTCAGCCCAACGCTCTTTTGATTCTTCTTTCCCATCTCGAAGTTCGTTAAATATCGTTCTCCAGCGTTCTTCACAAACTGCTTCATGCTGTAGAAAGGCGCTCTTCAAATCATTCAGATCCTGGCTGTCCACCTAAAAGTTTCTCCATTAATTTTCCGTAATTTCCTTCACCAAATGGAGAGTTGATCTGCACATTCTGCTGTTTGATATTCGTAGTCGCTTTTGCTTCTTTAGAATGATCTGTGGAGATTTTATGTGCGAGAGCAATTATATCTACAAGGTCTTTACTGGAATACTGGTCGGAGTCGCGAGCTTCTTGAATTTTGTTTTCAATTACTTCGTCAAGAAGTTCGGCGAGCCGAAAGCGGTTTCGGTACCCTTGATCGAGGTAGACCGAGTTAATATATTCTTTTACTTCGGATTTTTCAAGTATTTCGTATACTTTGTCGGGCTGGACACCCATCTCAGTTGCGACAGCGATCGCGTTGCCGGTGCTCAAGTAAGCGTTGGCAACTTCGAGATTTTCCGGGGCCATTTTTACGAGTTTCATAGATTCAAGTATATGACGCGAAGACCAAAAAGTCAAGAAATTTTTTTGGGGAAGGGGTTAATAAAACTTGACACATCAAGTCTTTGGGCATATACTAGAGGCATATTCGGGGTCGTACTTTGTCCACACTTCGCATTGAAGAATGGGATCGAGACCACCGTTGAGGCTTTCAAGATATTTTTTGCGTTTGGGAGAGTTGAGAGGCTTCATTCGATACTCGCAGTAGCTTTCACCTCTTTTCCAACAGTTTTCAATTTTGCGAGTAATATGATCGTTGTAGAGCAGACCTCCAGGAACTAGAATTAGAAAGAGGAACACGGCACCCATTTAGGCGTACCGTGGTTCATCATCGAAGATTGTGGGACAGGAGAGACTGCGACAGGCAGGATCTTTTACGCTCCTGCGTCTTGCGACTTTTTTGAGACAGTGTACCCTGCCTTTTCCCACTCTTGGATTGTGCGACACTTTTTCACTTTGCGCGTGCCAGTAACGGTTGCGACTTCTACACGAGCACAGAAAACTTCTCCGTCTTCTGATTTAGCGACGTAATCTTTTTCGTCGGCGAAAGCTGAGAAAGGGAGAAGAAGTGCGAGGGCGAGTAAATATTTCATTGAGAATCCTTTTGAGTTTCTTGAAATCTTCATTGATTTCGGTGCATATTATACAGGACGTGCGTTGCTTTTTGATAAAGATTTTGTTAAGATTGGGTTAATTTTAGCACCGTTTCCGGTTCAAAAATACCCCAAGTTGCGCGTGAAGGTGGGCGCGAGCGCGCGCTTATAACTTTTGTCTATAAACCGCCCCCTCTATATAACAAACTAATCTAAAAAAATATTTGAAAAGGGCTTCCCATCTGCCTCCGCATATGCGAGAATCATCCCATCAATTAAGGATAAATCGAAATGACTAGCTACACAATCAACCACTTCCAAAAGGTTAACGCCAACGCCAGCAAAGCAAGCCGCTTTGTTGTTGAAGCTCACAACGTCCGCAACGCAATGCGGAAGCTTTGGGATGCCCACCGCGTCAACCTAATCAACGGCGACATCATCTCATGGGAAGATGGCGGGCGCTTTCACCGTTTAACGATTAGCCAATAAGGAGGCGGAAAAATGGTTGCTCTTCTCAAATTTATACTAGAAGCGTGGGCGATAATCGCTCTCATAATTGGCACGCTTTGTGCTTTCATGGGTGCGCCTCTTTTGGCCGCCTTCCCGATCGTTTGCGCGATTGCTTGCGCTTACTCAGCAAGCCTCATTGATGAAATACTGGAATAGAATATATTCCGTTATTTCGCTGTACTTTTCGCTAAATCTATGGTTTAATAACCTCACATTCACTCAAAGACTAAAAGGAAAAATGCTTATGTCTAACTACTCAACTTCGATGGTAACTGCTCTTCAATCTCAATCTTGGGATTATGAGAGCGCCTCGGCTTTCGCTGCCGAGCACAATCTCTCGGTTCGTTCTGTCATCTCCAAGATCAAGAATCTTGATCTCGACTACACGCCAAAGCCTAAGACGGTATCCACCGCTGGCCCTCGCGTTGTCAAAGCTGACATTGTTGCAGCGATTGCGAAAGCGCTACACGCTGACCCCGAGGAAATCGCGGGTTTAGCAAAAGCTGACTCTCGCGCACTCTCTGCGCTCTTGATGGCGATCAGCTAATGCTGGTCAATGTCGCGGCTTGGATTGGAACCGCTCTCATGGGAGCGGCTCCCTTCCTCATTGACTCACCGATTGGAAAAATTGCCGCTATTCTCGGGCTCTCACTATTATGCTTGCAAGCCTACGAGAAACGATGCTATAATCTAATCATACTCAACTTAATAGGAATTTTTGGCTATGCTTCACACTTTTATTTTTGATCTCGACGGCACGACCGTCAACTCTGACCATCGACTAGGCGAGACTCTCGCAGACTGGCGGCGAATGAATACGCCAGCCAACATCATGCGAGATACGCCGCTTCCGCTTGCCGAGCAAATGCGCCAAGCAATCCGCGACGGTCTCGACGTTGTGATACTTACCTCGCGCGTGATGGGAACTGCCGATAAAAACTGGCTCGCTAATCATGGCCTAATGGCTCCGCTGATTTTGTCTCGCCATCCAAGCGACACTCGACCAGCTGGTGAATACAAGCTGGCAAAAATGGCAGAGCTTGCTGTTCGTCGTCGCGTTTCATTCCGCGATTTGGCCGCCTCGGTCGTGATGTGGGATGATGATTTAGACGTTCAACAAACGCTCAAAAAAGCTGGCATTCGCGTCATCGATCCGGTACAATTCAATCAAACAGCTCAAAAGGAAGCGATCTAATGAAACAAGTAATTCTGACTCTCGACACTGAAACGGCAGATTTAACTGGTGATGTGTATGATGTGGGCTTTGCCGTCCACACTAAAGATGGCGAGATTCTCGAGACTTATAATGCGCTCGTTGAAGAGATCTTCACGGATGCTAAGAAGATGATGGGCGCTTTCTACGCTTCAAAGCTTTTCACCCACTATAGCAAAATGCTTTCCGAGCAATCTATCGGCTTTGCCGCTTGGGGTGATATTGTCGCGAACATTCAACGCGCTATTGCTGAACACAATGTGACAACGATTGCGGCTTATAATCTCGGCTTTGATCGTCGCGTCATGCGAAACACGCACAAGGCGCTCGGCTTTTCTGGCGCGATTTGTCCGGCTGGCCTTCAACAGCTCGACATCTGGCAATTTGCTTGCGAGACAAAACTTTCTCAAGCGACCTATAAAAAGCTTGCGCGTGATGCTGGTTGGGTCTCTGCCGCTGGCAATATCAAGACGGGCGCAGAATACGCTTACCGATTTTGCTCTGGCGATTTCGGATTCATCGAAGACCATACCGCTTTGAGCGATGCTTTGATTGAGGTTGATATTCTGGCGGCTTGCTTTGCAACCAAGAAAAAAATCCCTTATAATATCGTAAACGCGCAACCTTGGAGAATTGTGAACAATGGCTAAAAAATTCGCGGCTTTCGCTTTTAAAGCTTATCTCGTTTATTCCGTCACCGCTGATCTAATTGTTATCGGCGGCATTATCTACCTAATCTTTGGAGGCTAAGAAATGCTCAAGGAACAACAAGCAAGGCTCAACGCCATTTTAGATTCACGCGGGCATGGCGGCGTTGCCGTTGTGCTCGAAGGTCGCGACACTGCCGGAAAATCTTCGACGATTCGCGAGGTTACTCATTATATGAACCCTCAAAAATATAGCGTTCACCTATCGCGCAAGCCTAGCAAAAGCACCATGAAACACTGGCTCGGGTATTGGTCAAAGCGAATGCCCGCAGCGAATCAAATCGTATTTTACGACCGCTCATGGTATTCTCGAGCGATGGTTCAACGCATGAATGGCTGGTGCTCAGAAACTCAATACGAGAATTTTCTAGCGAAGCATAAGGCATGGGAAGCGAAGCAGGGCTTGCGTTTCATTAAATTCTGGCTCTCAATTTCCGAAAGCGAACAACGCCGCCGAATTGAAAAGCGCAAATCGTCACCGCTCACCTATTGGAAATTTTCCGAGAATGACGAAAACGCGCTCTCGTACTATGACCGCATGACTCTATTAAAAGAGCGCGTGATTGATTCCGATTGGCACGTGATCGACTACAACGACAAGCGCCAGGGCATACTTGACCTAACTACCAGACTGTGCGACCTGCTAGAAAATTAATCAAAAGGAGAAAAAAATGTGCTATCAAAAACATAGGACTGCTGTTTTAAAAGAATACAATTATTGCTGTGCATGGTGTGGCATAGAGGATTGGGGGCACACATATAGAGAGCAGCTTTGCCTTGATCACGTTAAAACCCAAATGACCGGAGGAAGCGACGAAAGACAAAATTTGCAGGTTCTGTGCAGGCGGTGCAACTCAATAAAAGGTGGGTACACTTTGCCAAAACTCCCTCCAAGACTGCCGGCCGCCGATTTAAACGAAGCCTTTACTAGACAAAAAAAGCTTAAAGAGCGAATCATGCCCGCGCGCCGGAGAACCCTAGAAAACGACTACAGACCAAGGGCTGAATTTGGGTATTGATGTTTCACGTGAAACACGCTTGCCAGAAAATTTTCGGATTGGGCTTGCTTTTTCCGAAAATTTTGGCGCGCGGGCGCCAGTGCGAAAGTGAAGTATCTATTCTATGTGGCGTGTGTAAAATTTTCAGAGTACAGTTCCGAACCTAAAGTCTCCTACAGCGGTCAGTGAATTAGATTTTCGGCGCGGCCGCGCCCATTATAGTGCGAAAGCGATGCCATGTCAAGAGTTTTTTAGACATATCGCAAAATTATTTCAAACCATTAGTCTCCTAGCGCCAGGCGGCGCCAATTATAGTGCAAAAGCGATGGCATGTCAAGAGAAATTTAGTGCTAACCCGAAAAAATTTAAATGGCCTGGTCTCTTAAAAAATTGTTGACACGGCTTGCTCCATCCCATATAATATCCGCATTGATTGAGAGAACAAACGAAAACAAAAAAAGGAAAAATTATGTCTGCATACACTGATAAAATGGTAAACGAACTCAAAGCTGTTGACTCTTGGAACTACGACCTTGCCTCCGACTATGCCGCTCTGCACGGCCTGTCAGTACGCTCTGTCATCTCCAAGCTCAAGAACCTTGACATTGACTACACGCCCAAGCCTGTCGTCAAAGCAGCAAGCCCACGCATCCGCAAGGCTGACATTGTTGTCCAGATTGCCGAAGCATTAGGCATGGCTGACAATGCCGAAGCCCTGGCGGGGTTGGAGAAAGCTGACGCACGCTCGCTCACTGCAGTGCTCAAGCAATTGCCCTGCTAATTTGAGTTAATTTGAGAAAGCCCCGCTACGGGGCTTTTTTTATGACTTTTTTTAAGTTTTAGGAAGCAAAAAAGATTTGACAAATTTTGGGGTTGTGGGCCCGCCCCCGATAAAATTTACGATATTTTTCATTGATCCGGTGAAAATATCTTTTGACACAGATGCTCTCAGCTCGTATAATATACGGAAATTGGGAGCAAAATTATGATGTTAAAAAAGTTAGAGATTGCAAGAATTACGATGGAGTTGGTATCAGACTACTTCGGGTTGCATGGCACTCGTGTTAAAGTTGTGCCCACCAGAGAAGTCGGAGACCAAGACAATGCATACCTCAAACCAATTTCAGATTGGGAGTATGAGATCGAAGTTCATCCTGACTTTATGAAAAACTCTACAGAAGAAGAGTTAGTCAAAGTTATTGCTCACGAAATGACTCACGTAAAACAGTATGAGTACGAAGACCTTGAACTGGGAGTAAAGTGCCAGTACTGGAAGGGTGAGATATATGACGAAGAGGTCGAAGGCTACTGGTTTATGCCGTGGGAGATTGAAGCCCGAGGATACGAAGCAGCTTTCTGGGCTCTTTATTCGGACAAATGGGAGCAGTATGTCTAGGCAAGAAATTATGTATAAAATGGATAAGTTCGGTGAGCAGTATGGGCACAAGTACATTCTCAAAGAATTTATGCTTTATATGAACGACAATCAACTGAAGGATTTTTATGACACATTCGCGAGGCTTCATCCACAATCTTATTATGACGACGAAGGGAACCTACTTGGACAAGATTGATATGGCTTACTGGGTTGGCTTTCTTTGTGGTGTAATTACACTGAAACTTGTATTGTTAGGAGTGTTAATATGGTCAATATAACGGAACCACTTGAAAGAGTAAATGAAGAGTTCCCCGAAACGCTGAAAAGTCTTGAAGACGGTGAAACATACTGGAACTATCGAGTAGTAAAGAAAGGTGAGTATTACGGTATTCACGAAGTGCATTACTGCAAAGGCGGAAAAGTAGAGTTTCTAAGCGAAAATCCTGCAATGGTTGATGCAGATAGCAAAGAAAGTGTAAAATGGATTCTGAGAATGATGCAAGCCAACTGGGTTCTGCCTACAATCGACTATGAAACTTTGGAGGAAATTGATGACATTGTATGAGCTTTTTATGATGCCTGTAGAGCTTTTCAAGATTGCGTTTGCTCTTGTAATCTGGGGCATGATGGTAATGGGAATCTATGAGTTTGTATTCAAGTGGTTGGATATGAATTCAGTGATTGATAGAGTAAAAAATAAATGGAGGCGGAAATGGCAGTATATTTTCTATTA
>Ga0181574_10003266_pt1 | contig 14434 bp, 7 predicted proteins | sample 101ome_24_FD_145600 | JGI IMG/M metagenome (GOLD analysis project Ga0181574, IMG submission 145600) | Coastal salt marsh microbial communities from the Groves Creek Marsh, Skidaway Island, Georgia - 101410AT metaG (spades assembly) | ecosystem: Environmental > Aquatic > Marine > Intertidal zone... | reverse complement strand
ATGCTTCAACAGTGTTTTCCAAAAACGTCCGGACTCTACATGGGTGGCATGAAAGAATCGGAACTCACGGAATCTAGTAAGAAAAAGATCATATTCGCAACGTTTAGTCAGGCACACGAGGGACTCGATATACCGACGCTCGATACGGTGATTCTCGCGACACCTAAATCAGATATCGTTCAGTCCATAGGTAGAATCATGCGTGAGACAAAAGGAAAGAAGAACAACCCAAACATTTACGACATCTTCGATCAGTGGTCGGTGTGTCACGCCATGTATAACAAACGTCTGCGCGTGTATAAACAGGGTGGCTTCAAGATGCCCAAGATGAAAGAAGAAGAACCAGATGACTTCGCGCGAGGGCAGTGTTTGATAAAAGTGTAGCCTAATTACAGAATGCCGTGTGATTCAAATAAAAGGTCGCAACGGAAACTAAAAAGGTGATTAGAGTGAAGAAAGCACCAAATTAGATTATTACGGTATACACCGTCTCATCCATCAATGAACTCAGGGAAATGGTCGAGGATCTCGAAAACGCTTAAATTTCTCTTTTTACCATTCGCGTGCTGTGTGAATGGTAAAAGGATGTTTACTTTTTAATAGAATCCATAGCGGCGAGTGCAAGAACACCCGCGATAAAGAACAAGACCACATAGTTCGTTTCCGTGTCTTCCATTCGAGAACCCCTGGGTGGGGCTCTCTGAGATGGAGCACGCATCTGAGGAACGCGCACTGGCGGCTCTTCCTCGATGGGACAGTACCCTATCATTTATACTGTACACTTACAAATTTATTTCGACGGACTTCTTCTTACGCCCGCGTTTACCCTTAGTGGTTGTAGACACCTTGACTTCTTTGACATCACTCTCATCTTCGTCACCCTCTGGAGCATCGACTATGTCAGAAATGGCGTCTTCATCGTCGTCTGGGTCAATGCTTGGAATTGGTTCCGGGGGTGTAGTAGACATAGGTGGAACTGGGGGCATCATGATGTTGCCCATCAAACTAGAGATGTCTACACCCGGTCCCTTCATTTCATAACGTTCACCGTCACCACCGGAAGAAGATGGTGGTTCGACTGCACCACGTGGAGTCGTATTCTTCACGGCATCAACCATGTTTTGTACGAGTCCTGGGTTTTGCTTGAGAATATCATTCATATTAGGCATGACCGACTTGAACATACTGTTTGTCAAGTGGAACATCATCGCAGAACCACCAAGCATCATGATGAGCTTGATTTCTGGAGCCACCGTCATCTTGGTTCTATATTTCACATAGAGCTCCTCGAAAACTTCATCGTAATCATCCACATTTTCCATGACATTCTCGGACCAACCATCGAGTTGAATCTCAAATGGGTTGTACTTTTTGTTCAAAAATTCAAGCCCCGTACAGCATGCAATCAACATACGCCTACTAAATTTGATAGACTTTTCGACGTCTATACTATATGTAATTCTCTTAACCTCTGTACGCAAATCATCTACATTTGAATACACATTGAGTCGCTTGTTTACTGTGAAGCCGCGCTTCTCGAGACGCCCCAATTTGTTTACCAAATCTGCCTTTTCTTCGTCTATAGACTTGTATCCAGGAGAAGGTCGCTCTTCTTGTTGGATCGTGTAGTCTCCTTGCATGTACTCTTGTGGTTCCTCTTCTTGTTCATATTCACCATAGTCGACGGGGTCTTCTTGGTATGGTGGCGGCGCCGACTGTTTTGTCGGGTTAGCAAACGCATCGATGTCTTCCTGGACAGCGGACTCCATTGGTGATCTACTCGGTGGTTTGTAAACCGTTGGTTTTGGAATACTCCTCGCAGAACGTGGGCGGGGAACCTCGATTTCAATCTCGTCCATGATAGCCTGTTCGTTATCATCGAGTTTCATGACATTTCCCTGACTTCTGTCAAGTACTATCTCTCCGTCCATTACTCTGTACTTTGAAACTAATTCAATTTCTTTAACGCACTTTACATAAAAAATATCTAGTACATAGTAAATGAAGCTTAACCTTAATGCCACCAACCGAAACACACTCGCTGCGATTGTAATCGTGTTCTGCTTGTTGTCTGTGATGATGGCGCTGTCTCCACGATCCAGAAGTTATTACCAGCCCAGACCTATTAACCTTGAAACCGAGGGCGCCGAGACCGGTTCCATTTTCGACTTGGAACACAAGATTGAATGTGTCCCAGGATCCCCAGAATCTGCGTACTACACCAAGTCTTTGACTCCAGGTGGTATCTGTGGCGACCAAGAATTCGTCAAGAAGAGCGCTGACGCGAAGATTATCGGTGGAATAGGCGGATCTTTAATCTAGGCTTACTGTAAATGAGTAAGGTAAACATCACTCGTCCAGCTTTGCCTGATTTTGATTTTGAATATCACACTATCACGGTCGATACGATCGGCCAAGATAGCAAAAATACATTCACAGTTCATCTCACACAACCACTTGAAAACATAGTTCAAGCAAAACTTTCTGCCGCTCGAATCGATGCAGTGGGTTCGAATGTTTGTCACATTTCAGTGGATGAGTTGAACACAAATTATTCGCAAAGAACTTCCAATGTTTATGGAGGGCAGTCGTCTATGACAAATCTTAACAGAGGATTTGGTACCGTCATTCAGGCTGGCTCTAACCCAATAATATTTAGAGATGATTATGACGTTGACACGCAATACATGACCCCAATAAGAAAAGTGGATAGACTCACGTTCTCTCTTAGAGATGAAAATGGTGATACGATCACGAGCAGTACTGATAACTTTTTGATTTTCAAGTTTGTGTGTAAGAACAAAAATTTGCCCTTTATTGAATCAGGGCGCTAGGTAAGTGTATTTTTTTACCTTTCGTTATATTATAAATGTCGACGGGGATCGTGCAACTCATAGCAGTTGGTGCCCAAGATGAACACATCATGGGTAATCCAGAGATATCATTCTTCTCATCGACATTTAAACGACATTCGAATTTTTCGCAATCCGTCGAAAAACAGACCATACAAGGAAATGTTAAAGGTAATTCCATGTCATCGGTAAAATTTGAAAAAACTGGTGATTTATTGGGATACGTGTATCTCACACTTGATGATAATAAACAGGCGCTCGACACACAAAGGTGGGACAGAATAGTTGAAAAAGCTGAAATATTGATAGGAGGGCACGTCATTGACGCACAAGATGGTATTTTTACCGAAAAAATAGCCATCGATACGTTTGCACAAAACGTATCTAAAAGCGCAAACGGTACACACCCGGGTGTGAGCGCGCGTTCTTATTTTTATCCATTTAGATTCTTTTTTTGCGAAGGTCCTCAATGCGCTTTGCCAATCGTAGCTTTACATTATCACGATGTCGAAATGCGCATACACTGGGGACCCGATGCAGGAAACTACAACGTAGAAATGTATGCAAACTATTATTATTTAGACAACGAAGAGCGAGGAAACCTTGCATCCAGAAATCACGAAATGTTGATAACGCAAGTGCAAAAGAATATCCCATCCGGGGAATTGACGCAAGAACTCACATTTAATCACCCAGTAAAGTATCTCGCATCTTCGGACACAACAACGGAAGGTGCACTGACTTCGACTACAAACAAGGTTAAATTAAACATAAATGGATTAGATATTGGTAAATATAGGTGGGGTAAACCACATTACATAGATGTCATGAATTATTACCACACAAATTTCGTTACATCCCCAGATTTCTTTTTGTATTGTTTTTGCTTATCTACGAGCTCTCTTCAACCTACAGGTACGTTAAATTTCAGTAGACTCGATTCAGCAAAAATAGTGAGTGAAAATACACCAATCCGTGACCCGATTTATGCAGTAAATTACAACATATTACGCATACAAAACGGGATGGCAGGACTTGTTTATGCAAATTAAAATGCAATACTATATTAAATGGTTAAGAACTTACCGACGGTGGAGCGATCCACCAAAATTAGGTTTGGTAAGAACTGCACGGACGACCAGGCGGAAAATACAATTGTATTCAACGCGAGTAATGCTCAAATAGATGCGAGCATACCCGGGGCGGTGTACATGACACCTCTCCGAGAACAACCCGATTTGTTTGATACAAACGTTACGATGATGACGTATAACACGTCGACTAAAGAGATCATGGACTCTGGTGTTTTGGCATCGGACGTACTTAACTTTGATTTAGAAGACGTAACCATAAACGGGAATGTCACGTCGAATACAATGATTTTTAGAGGAGAAACCGCATTTATTACCGAATCCACTAAAACTGGTATTTCAAATAGCGCACCCACACACACTTTAGATGTGGGTTCAAATTTATATGTAGACGACACGGGTGATACGATTTTAAACGTCACTGGTACTACGAAAACAAGTGAATTACGTGTCACTGGAGATGCGCGCGTATCAGGAAACTTAGAAGTTACGGGTGTAGTGACTTCTATTCGCACAGAAAATGTGGTGATGGATGACGCAATCATAGAACTCGCGAACAATAACACGCTTGGAACGACGGATATGGGTGTTATCATGACAAAACCTGGAACAAATGTAGGTTTGGGTTACCGTGGACATGAAAATGAATTCATGGTCGGTTTCACACAAAGTGATGCATCTGGACTCGATTTGGTACCGGATACATCTAATTTGATACAAATGAAGGTGTATGGTGACCTTGACGTGTCTAACACACTCGATGTATCGACGCGTGCTACCGTGGGATCAAATGTCGTGATAGATGATGATGTGGATAACGTCATATACGTCACAGGTAACACGTACACTTCTCGAGCAGTAAATGTTGGTTCTAATGTCGCGATTGATGACCTCGCTGAAGATGTCATCGTGGCTACGGGGAATGTTGCGATTTCTAGAGGGCTAGACGTAGGCTCTAATGTCGTAATTGATGATCTCGCCGAAGATGTCATCGTAGCCACTGGAAACACTCACACAACTCGAAAATCAACCATTGGTTCAAATGTTGTGATTGACGACTTGGCTGAGGATGTTATAGTAGCTACTGGGAACGTTTCGGTGTCCCACGCCTTAGACATTGGTTCAAATGTTGTGATTGACGACTTGGCTGAGGATGTCATCGTAGCCACTGGGAATGTGTCCGTGTCCCACGCTTTGGACATTGGTTCAAATGTCGTCATTGATGATTTGTCCGAAGATGTCATAGTAGCTACTGGGAATGTGTCCGTATCCCACGCACTCGATATCGGTTCGAATGTTGTGATTGACGATTTAGCTGAAGATGTCATTTCTGCGGAAGGGAATGTATACGTGTCCCATGCACTCGATGTCGGCTCGAATGTTGTGATCGACGATTTAGCTGAGAATGTGATCGTAGCCACTGGAAACACTCACACAACTCGAAAATCAACCATTGGTTCAAATGTTGTGATTGACGACTTGGCTGATGATGTCATAGTAGCTACTGGTAATGTTTCGGTGTCCCATGCCTTAGACATTGGTTCAAACGTTATCATTGACGATTTAGCTGAAGATGTCATCGTAGCCACTGGGAATGTCGCAATTTCTAGAGGACTTGATGTGGGTTCGAATGTTATCATTGATGACCTATCGGAAGATGTCATCGTAGCCACTGGGAATGTGTCCGTCTCACACGCACTCGATATCGGTTCGAATATCGTGATTGACGATTTAGCTGAAGATGTCATCGTAGCCACTGGGAATGTCGCAATTTCTAGAGGACTTGATGTGGGTTCCAATGTTGTGATCGACGATTTAGCTGAAGATGTCATCGTAGCCACTGGGAACACTCACACGACTCGAAAATCAACCATTGGTTCAAATGTGACCATAGACACACTCGCATCGGATAAAATTTATGTTCAAGGAAACATACACGCGTCTCGTAAACTCACAGTGGGTCCAAATGTTTCCATCGACACACTTCAATCAAATGTCGTGTCTGTCACCGGTGGTATGTATGCATCGGAACACATACACGTGGGTTCAAACGTGTTGATAAATGAATTCAGTGAAGACGTGATAGTAGCCACCGGTAATGTCTCTGTGTCCCACGCTTTGGACATTGGTTCGAATGTCGTCATTGATGATTTGTCCGAAGATGTTATCGTAGCCACCGGGAATGTATCGGTGTCTCACGCATTGGACATCGGTTCGAATGTCGTCATCGACGATTTAGCTGAGAATGTGATTGTAGCCACTGGAAACACTCACACAACTCGAAAATCAACCATTGGTTCAAATGTCGTGATTGACGACTTGGCTGAGGATGTCATAGTAGCTACTGGTAACGTTTCGGTGTCACACGCTTTGGACATTGGTTCAAATGTTATCATCGACGATTTAGCTGAAGATGTCATCGTAGCCACTGGAAACGTTTCGGTGTCACACGCTTTGGACATTGGTTCGAATGTTATCATCGACGATTTAGCTGAAGATGTCATCGTAGCCACTGGAAACGTTTCGGTGTCTCACGCATTGGACATTGGTTCGAATGTCGTCATAGACGATTTGGCTGAAGATGTCATCGTAGCCACTGGGAACGTTTCTGTATCCCATGCATTGGACATTGGTTCAAATGTCGTCATAGACGATTTGGCTGAAGATGTCATCGTAGCCACTGGGAACGTTTCTGTATCCCATGCATTGGACATTGGTTCAAATGTCGTCATAGACGATTTGGCTGAAGATGTCATCGTAGCCACTGGGAATGTGTCCGTGTCTCACGCTTTGGATATTGGTTCGAATGTTATCATTGATGATTTGTCGGATGATGTGATCGTAGCCACCGGGAATGTATCGGTTTCCAGAGGACTCGACGTGGGTTCGAATGTCATCATAGATGATTTGTCTGAAGATGTCATCGTAGCCACTGGGAATGTATCGGTTTCTAGAGGACTCGATGTGGGTTCGAATGTCATCATTGATGATTTAGCTGAAGATGTCATCGTAGCCACTGGGAATGTGTCCGTGTCACACGCTTTGGACATTGGTTCGAATGTCGTCATTGATGATTTGTCCACTGATGCCATAGACGTCACCGGAAACATCCGTGTGTCCCAAACGCTCACCGCGGAAGACGTCGCGTCTAACACCGTGCACGCAAATACGTATTATGGAGATGGCGGCATTCTTTCGAATGTAACCCTCCAAGTCGTATCGGATAAGGGTAATGCGACCACACAGACGGTCCAATTTACCAACCCAACGACTGCGTTCACAACCGATTTAACATCAAATGTTGAAGTCAAACTCGACCAATTGTCAAATGTAATCATCACGAATCTACAAACGGATCACCTTCTCACATACGATGGCGAGAATTGGGTAAATGATTTCAATATACACAACTTCATTAAAGTACACAACACCACAGGTGATACACTTCATAAAGGTAATGTAGTGTACATTGTAGATTCATTCAATAATAATGTCGCAAACGTGGCACTCGCAAAATCTGATTCGAGTTCAACCATGCCGGCCATCGGTCTCATCCACGAAGATGTGGCTCCCGGAGGAGAAGGTGTCGCTGTTGCGTATGGTAAGGTGACTGGTATTAATACACTTGGGTTCACAGAAGGTCAAACCGTCTATGTGAGCAACGCGAGCGCGGGTAATATCATGAACTCGAAACCATATGGTTTGGGTGACCAAATTCAAAACGTGGGTATTTGTATTAAGGTGCACCAAAGTAACGGTGTCGTGTTTGTGACGGGTGTCGGCCGTTCGAACGACATTCCAAACGCACCCATATCTTCATCTCCCAACTACGTGTATGTCAATGAAACCAACAACGACATGAAGAAGATTGCACCCGAAAACTTGTTGACAAAGCTTCAAACGTTGGAACAAGTCGTGAATACAGGGAACACCGTGTCAAATTCCATCGAAATCACGGGAAATTTGACTGTTTCTGAAAATGTGTCCATAGGGGGTTTAAGCTCTAATTACATACCCATTGTGGGTGTGGGTAATTATCTCGAAGATTCGTCCATTCGAAAAGATAACGGAAGTATTATTATTTCCACGGACACCGAGATCACTGGAAATCTCATCGTGACCGGCAATTCATACGTCGTGTCCTCAAACAATGTCATCATTGAAGATAGAATTTTAGGTCTGGCGAACAATAACACGAGTCACGATTTAGACACGGGCATCATCATGGAACATCCCGGGCACAACGTGGCCTTAATTCATCACGGAGATGAAGACAGATTTTCGATGGGTTACACACAAAACACATTGACCGATGATCACGTGTTACCCGACAGCAATATATTTTTGTTGAATGTATTGGGTAACGTCGATGTACAAAACACTATTACGATACAACAAAATGCATATTTAAATGGTAACGTTGGTATTTCAAACAATGCACCCGAACATGATTTAAGTATCGGTTCTAATCTGTACATGGATGATACGGGATCCAACGTGGTACACGTCGAGGGTAACATCGCCGCAACGCGGTTCATTGGGGATGGTGCGTACCTCACAAACATCGCCTCAACATTTGAACAAATTATCATCAATGGAAATGTTACCGCAAACACAGTTGAATTCGAAAACGCAATCAGTATAGTCACGACTGGAGCGGTTGGCATTTCGAACACCACACCCGAACACGATTTGAGTGTGGGTTCCAATCTCTACGTGGACGATGATGGAACCCATGTGGTCAATGTCACAGGTAACATCGCGGCGACTCGATTCATTGGAGATGGTGCATATCTCACAAACATAGCCTCAACATTTGAACAGATTATCATCAACGGAAATGTCACATCCAACACGGTTGAATTCGAAAATGCAATCAGTATCGTCACGACTGGGGCGGTTGGTATAGCAAACAGTGCACCCGAACATGATTTGAGCGTGGGCTCGAATTTGTACGTGGATGACGATGGAACCCACGTGGTCAACGTTGCGGGTAACATAGCAGCCACTCGATTCATCGGGGATGGTGCGTACCTCACAAACATCGCCTCAACATTTGAACAAATTATCATCAACGGAAATGTTACCGCAAACACGGTTGAATTCGAAAATGCAATCAGTATAGTCACGACTGGGGCAGTTGGTATAGCAAACAGTGCACCCGAACACGATTTGAGCGTGGGCTCGAATTTGTATGTGGATGACGATGGAACCCATGTGGTCAACGTTGCGGGTAACATCGCAGCCACCCGATTCATTGGGGATGGTGCATACCTCACAAACATTGCATCTACTTTTGAACAGATTATCATCAACGGAAATGTCACATCCAACACAGTTGAATTCGAAAATGCAACCAGTATCGTCACGACTGGAGCGGTTGGTATAGCAAACAGCGCACCCGAACATGATTTGAGTGTCGGTTCGAATTTGTACGTGGATGACGATGGAACTCACGTGGTCAACGTTGCGGGTAACATAGCAGCCACCCGATTCATTGGGGATGGCGCATACCTCACAAACATCGCCTCAACATTTGAACAAATTATCATCAATGGAAATGTTACCGCAAACACAGTCGAATTTGAGAACACGATCAGTATCGTCACGACTGGAGCGGTTGGTATAGCAAACAGTGCACCCGAACATGATTTGAGTGTCGGTTCGAATTTGTATGTGGATGACGATGGAACGCACGTGATCAACGTCGTAGGTAACGTCGCAGCCACTCGATTCATTGGTGATGGCGCATACCTTACAAACATCGCCTCAACATTTGAACAAATTATCATCAATGGAAATGTTACCGCAAACACAGTTGAATTTGATAACACGGTCAGTATAGTGACTTCCGGTAACGTAGGTATCGCGAACAGTGCACCCGACCACGAATTGAGCGTGGGTTCGAATTTGTACGTGGACGACGTGGGTTCCAATGTTTTGGTGATAAACGGAAACACGTACATGGGTGCTTTGACGCTCGGCTTCGGTGAAGCGACCATTCAACCTTCGTACGGTCTTCATCACGTGACTGAATCGTATAACCAAACGGGGGACACGATCATTTTGACAAACGCGACGACAGGTCTCGATGTCACATCAAACATAGAAATCGCCGGAAATTTGAAATTCGATTCAAACGTGCTCATTCCAAACATGCGTGTCGCAGATTTCGCGACCAATGTGGTCACGTACGATGCCGTGACGGGTGAATTCACGGACTCCGGTGGACTCATTTCCAATAAGTTTGCCATCGTGTCCGAACAACCCCCGAGTGCACTGACGGGTGCTTCCACAGTCATCGCGGAACACGGTACTTACGGTGTCGACCAATCCACTGGAACGGGTCAAAACGTTTTCGATAAATCCACTGGTACGTGGGCATCCGCGGCGGACTACACCGGTACGGATAACGTGTATGACGGTGTCGCGGAACACCACTCGGGTGGTGAGCTTGGTGACTGGATCGAACTCACACTTCCATACAAGGCTAAATTGAGACACATTTCTTTGTTACCCGCCGTGAGCACGGATTCTTTCCCAACGGCGGGACACCTGTATGCATCGAACGATGATACCACGTGGACTGATATTAAGTCTTGGACGGGACTCACACCTTCGAGTCTCACGGATACACAACGCATCGCCGTGGATGCGTCCGTCGCATACAAACAGTACGCACTCGTGGCGACGCAAACTGTGGGTGCGACGACGGCGAACATCGGGGAATGGAAACTCTTCGCGGAATCGTTTGCCATCGATGGTGGTATCATGAATACGACGGCACAAATAAGCCTCGATAACGGTATCCAATCAAATTTGGAGGTGGGTACGGCGAACCTCTTCGTGGACACGACGTCTGGGAATGTTGGTGTGGGTACGACGACTCCGGGACACCCATTGGACGTCCGCGGAACAGCAAACGTCGAGAGTCTCACGGCGACGGGTATTTACGGACCAATTGTCGGTTCAAATACGATAGAGGCATCTACTGTGTATGCAACCACCGTTGGTACCCATTACGGCACAATCGCTGGGTCAAATGCGATAGCGGCGTCGACGGGGACATTTAGTGACGACTTCGAAGTCGGAACAGCCAACCTCTTTGTGGATACATCTTCGGGGAGTGTGGGTATTTCCAATAGTGCACCCACACACAATTTGGATGTTGGTTCCAATCTGTACGTCGAGGACACAGGAACTTCGGTTTTGACCGTTCTAGGGAACGCCGTGGTGTCTAATAAACTCACGGTCCAAAGTTTCCGCATTTCTTCGTCTTCCTCGAGTGGTCTCCAAGCCGTGACGACAGGTGTGGGTGCAAACACCACTTCGAACCCCATCGTGATCACGAATGCTACTAACTCTACGAGTACGTCGACCGGTGCACTCGCGTTAACAAACGGGGGTCTCGGAGTCGCCGAGGATATTTACGGGGGTGGATCCATGACACTTTCCGGTGATCTTACGGTCGACACAAATACCTTGAAGGTCGATGCGGGTCAAAACAGGGTCGGTATCTTAACGGCGAGTCCGGGGTACCCATTAGATGTCCACGGAGCCGCGAATGTCGGGGCCTTGACGACGACTTCTGTGTCTGGTGACGGTTCGGGGATCACGAACATCCTTTCCTCGAGCGTGAACGACTTTTCGTCGAACGTATCGAGGATCGCGGCACTTGAGAGTGGGGACTTGACCATCGATGGTGAAAAGACATTTAGTTCAAACCTCGAGGTCGGCACGGCGAACTTGTTTGTGGACACTCTCACGGGGAATGTTGGGGTGGGGACCACCGAACCCACAGAGTCCCTCGATATCGTGGGCAATATCAACCTCCAAAAGGTTTCTAATACCGCTTCGATCAAATTGAACTCCAACGTCGTCACTGAGTACACGAGGTCGAAGAAGTTGATCAAGTATCCGCGGGTGGCTTTGACAAGTGCTTCGCAAGATGGCTACACGGTGAGTGCGAGTAGTGAATACAATAGCAGTTATGAAGCGTGGCTTGCTTTTAATAATATAAAAGATGGGAACAGTTGGATATCGGGGGAAGACACGTATAATACAAACGGAACTACTTCTGGTGCCAGTGCGGTCGATACTTTCCAAGGTATCGCTGGTTCATGGATAGGTATTGAACTTCCGAATAAAATTAAATTAGAATACGTGATTATAACAAATAGAGAGTCGAGTACGCTTCGTAACGCAGAAAATGGTCTCATCTGGGCATCAAATGATGGTACTACATGGGTCAACATAGGTAGTTTTTATGGTTTGAATACGAGTGATCGTGCTGAAAATGAAATACAGGTGAATGAAACAAATGCATATAACGAATATCGTTTACAAATTACAGAAATGATTGGTTATAGTAGTAGTGGAGGTCCGGCCGTTTCAATCGGTGATGTTGAACTATACGGCACCCTCGAATACGACCCGGACGCCGACGGGACGGACGTCATCGTGAGGTCCGTACCGAACGTGCCCAACACGGATTGGTTGGAGGTGTACTACGATGGTCAGGATTACACGTCCATGCCCGGGACCGTCACGGACAAGTCTGGGAATGGGGTGGCAGGGACACCCAGTGGTGGAGTTGGCTTCGATACGGAATACAAGGCGTTCACGTTTGATGGGGTGAATGATTACATTTACAATTCGACAACTGGCTACACACCTTCTACTACGTACACGGCGTCGTTATGGTTAAAAATGAATTCCGGCGGAGGAACTTCTCCACTTTTATTCCAGTACGGCAATGGTAGTACTAATGCTGGATTTGGTGTTTCTTATGTTGGTTCCGGTGCAACAACCTTAAGAGCGTATTTATATGGAAATTTATCTTTGGATACGTCTCCAGGAATTTATAGAAAAAATGGGCAGTGGATGCATATAACAGCTACATATTTTTTGACAACAGGAACTATATATCTATACGTAGATGGCATATTCGTAAAGAGTGTGACATCTGGAACCGCTGTGACGCTTGATTCAACTCCGTATCTCTCCATAGGTGTTCAAACCAATTCTAGCGATGGAATTATATCAACCACCTATTTTCCGGGTTCCATTGCGAACTTCCGCCTCTTCAACCGAGCCATCACCGCTGACGAAGTGTGGCAATTGTACGCGTACCAGAAAGAGTATTTCGGGCATGGCAACTTGGACATGGCACTCAAGTCTGGGCGTCTCGGTATCGGGACCTCGGAGCCGAGGGCGGTTTTGGATGTGCGAGGAGACATCGTGGGTGGGTGTCCAGTGTATTTCCAGGCTTTATATAACGCCAATTTTTCTGCCACCTACTATGATCCTAATGGTGGTGCTTTGATACCATTCAATACATTATTCGAACACAAAGGTGGTTGTTTTGATACTTCAACGGGGCTCTTTAGAGCTCCTATAAATGGTCTGTATAGATTTGGATATTCAATGAGAATTCAAACCACGTCATATAATGGTTTTTGGACATATGTCCAAAAAAATGGATCTCCTTTGAATGGTGTTGCCAACAGTATCGGACGAGTATACTGCCAGCCCACATATAATTCGGTGTCTCAAACGTTTATTTTAGATTTATCAGCAGGTGATACGATTGGAATACTTTTAGCAGAGGCGGCTAGTAATGATGCGAGAATATCTGGTAGTTATAACAGTTTTCATGGGTACTATATTGGAACGGGTAATGGTTCAATCGCTAGTTATTCATATTAAAAATGTGAATTAATATCATATGGATTCTGAAACATTACAGGAACTTGTTTATCAAACGATAAAAATTTTAAGCCCCGAAGTACCCGGTGGTATAGCTTGGCTCGAAACTTACGAGTCTATTCGATTCCCCAAGGGCTACGAAAAGCCCCCAAAGGAGGTCTTCGAGGCAAAGTTGCAGGAACTCATCGACGCCCAATCTTGGAAGGAACTCCGCGCCGAGCGCAACAAACGAATCGCACAAACGGATTACCTCGCTATCCCTGATTACCCCCACGCCACCGAGGAGGTCAAGCAGGCGTGGTTGGACTACCGCCAAGCCCTTCGTGACCTCCCCGCGAACACGACGGACCCCGAAAACCCCGTTTGGCCCGAAGCTCCTAACTAAACTCTTACCACGCCACGCCACTCGCATTTAATAATTCTCTCCCGATATATTAAATGCCTATCGAGACTCCAGCGGGAACCTTAGAGGTCGAGAACGCCAAGTTCCGTGCGAGCTCAGTCGAGGCGACCATCGCGGTCGGTATAGGTACGGAATCCAACGATGCGTACCCTTTACAGGTATTCAAGGAAACGGCACCAGATATACGTCTCAGTGAAGGTTCGACGATTTCGTCAGCCGCGAGACTTTACTCGAACAACAGTAATCTCTACATCCAGACGGGGGCCGACTTTACAGCGGGATCTTCGGGAGACGTGGCGTTCCAGACCATGGGAGGTCAGTCGACACACATGGTGATCAAGAGTGATGGGAAGGTGGGGGTTGGGACGATCAACCCACTT
>Ga0181574_10003253_pt1 | contig 14460 bp, 10 predicted proteins | sample 101ome_24_FD_145600 | JGI IMG/M metagenome (GOLD analysis project Ga0181574, IMG submission 145600) | Coastal salt marsh microbial communities from the Groves Creek Marsh, Skidaway Island, Georgia - 101410AT metaG (spades assembly) | ecosystem: Environmental > Aquatic > Marine > Intertidal zone... | reverse complement strand
CCGATGAGCGGTCTACTCGCAGGTATCCGCTTTTGTTAACGACGGGTCGCATCCTCAGCCAATACAATGTGGGCGCTCAGACTCGCCGGACCGAGAACACGGTCTGGCATGCAGAGGATATCCTCGATATTCATGCCGCGGATGCTGAGGCTAGGGGGGTGGCTGACGGCGATTGGATCGAGATTTCAAGTCGGGTGGGTAGTACCCGCATGCGGGCGCGCCTCAGCGACGAAATTCCCGCAGGCGTGGTGTACACAACCTTCCATCACCCGGTGAGTGGCACCAATGTGATCACCACCGATAATTCAGATTGGGCGACCAACTGCCCTGAGTACAAGGTCACGGCGGTAGAGGTACGGCCATCCATGGGGGCGGGCTTGTGAGTGGCGTGGTGGAACAGGATGCACGTCTTGTTGTGATGGCGAATCAAATTGCCAACAATGTTCCGGTTGGTGGGGAAGTGCCGCAGCAGGTCGCGGATCATATTGGAAAATTTTGGACCGGCGCGATGCGCGCCGATCTTAAACGCATCGCCGAGCATTCATCAGATCAGCTTCGGCAAGAGGTAGTCGCAGCGGTTGCGCTGTTGGCGTAAACCCGACGTAATCGTTCTAGGAGAGAGTCATGGCGCAGTTACCCGATCACGCCCGCGTCGTTATCGTCGGTTTGGGTGGTATTGTTGGCGCATCGGTCGTTCACCATCTCATCGAGGCGGGCTGGGATGACATCGTAGGGCTGGAGAAGTCCGCGATTCCAACCGATATCGGTTCGACCTCTCATGCATCGGACTTCTGTTACATGACGGCTCACGACAGGCTTACCTGTTATACCAGTAACTACAGCCGGGAATTTTTTGAGGCCCGCGGCAACTACATCCGTATCGGCGGCATCGAAGTGGCCCGTAAAGACGACGACGAGCGTATGCAGGAACTGTTGCGCAAAGTGGGGTCTGGCAAGGCCTTTGGCACTCGGGCGCAAATGATCACACCTGAAGAAGCGAAAGAGAAATTTCCTTTTCTTGAGGTGGATCAAATTCAGGGCGCCATGTGGGATCCGGATGCGGGTCTGGTCACGCCACGATCCCAGAAAGTTGCTGGGGATCTGGTTGATGAGGCGGTCGCGAGCGGCAAGCTGAAGGCCTTTGCCTATACGCCGGCAACACGGCTGCTGGTGGAGAATGACACGATTGTCGGGGTGGAAACCGGCAAAGGCACCATCACAGCGGACTACGTAATTTTGTGCGTCGGTATCTGGGGCCCCTTGGTGTCGAATACTGCCGGGGTTCCGCTGCCGCTGATGCCTCTCGAGCATCCTTTGCTGTTCTTTGGACCCTGGCTAGAAGCGGAGGGTACTGGTAAGGATATTGTCTACCCCCTGTTCAGGGATCAGGGTAACTCGGCCTATGTTCGTGATACCGGGGATCCGACAACCCCCGAGGGAGGGCTGATTGAGTGGGGTTATTACGAGACCACCAATCCCCGTTTGGTGGCTCCTGAAGATATTCTCGAATCTGGTGAGGCCCGTCTATCGCCGTCTATGCGTGACCTGTCCCTTGAGCAGGTGATGGAGCCCTTCGAAAAAGCAATCGAGATGACGCCGATTCTCGGTGAGCTAGGCTGGGAGGAGCGTCGCTCGTTCAATGGTCTTTTATCGGTTACGGCGGACGGTGGTTCCATCATCGGTGAATCTTCCGAGGTCAAGAACCTCTGGTTGTGCGAGGCGATTTGGGTCAAGGACGGACCCGGAGCCGCCAAGGTGCTGGTGGACTGGATGACTCACGGGCGGCCACCGATGGATGCCCATGCGGTGGATCCCGCGAGGCACTATCCCATTCAAAAGACTGACGAGTTCGTGCGCAATCGTTGTTACGAAATCGCACAGAAGGTGTACACCCCGGCGGTCCACCCCCGGGAACCCTTCGGTTCCTCCCGAGGCCTGCGCACCAGTCCCTTTTATGAGCGTGAGGTTGCTCTTGGTGGTTACTTTATGGAGGTAGCGGGCTGGGAACGCGCCCACGGTTACCAGGCAAACGAGGCGACGTTGCTGGCAAAGTATCGTGATCGTGTTCCGGAGCGGGTAGCTGAGTGGGACAGCCGGCATTTCTGGGAGGTATCCAACGCCGAGCAGCTGGCGATGAGCGACAGCGTTGGCATGATCAATTTGTCGCACTTTGCCATTTATGACCTGGAAGGAGCCGATGCCGAGACACTGCTTGAGTATCTGGCGGTCGCCAAAGTTGGGGGCGATACCCCGGTCGGCAAAGGGATCTATACCCACTTCCTCGATCATGATGGCGGCATTCACTCCGATCTCACGATTGTGCGCCTGGGTGCAGAGTCTTATCGGGTTATTTGTGGGGGCGATACGGGCCACAGGGACCTGATGTGGATTCGACGCTTTATCGACAAGAGGAACCTGAGCAACGTCACTCTGCACGATCGAACCGAGGAGCTGGCCACGCTTGGCATATGGGGTCCTGAGGCCCGCAACACCCTGGCAAAGCTCATGGATGATCCGGACTCGATTTCCCATGAAAATTTCCCCTTTGCCAGCGCCAAGGAGATCGACGTCAGCGGAATCAAGATCTGGGCGTTCCGTATTTCCTATGTGGGTGAGCAGGGGTGGGAACTGTACTTCGATTTCGCCGACGGCCTCGCCCTTTGGGATGCCTTAGCTGCTCTCGATGTGGTGCCCGTGGGAATTGAGACCTACTCCAATACCCGGCGGGTTGAGAAAAGTCTAAGGGTGCAGAACACCGATCTGGAAATTGACTACAACCTGTATGAAGCGGGGCTCGCCCGCCCCAAGGTCAAGGCAGCAGATTTCCATGGCAAGGCTGCTTATGAGGCCCAGCGCGCGCTACCTCATCAGGCGGCCTATTTGTGCACCTTGGTCCTTGAGGACACCACTGATGCGGACGGCGTCGTGCGTTATCCGGTCGGCCAGTGGCCCCTGCTGGATCCGGAGTCAAAAGAAGTGTTGATCGACTCCCACGGTCGACGCTCAGTAGCCACAAGCGTGGCGTTTGGGCCAACCTTGGGTCTCAATATCGCTTTAGGCTATCTCCCCCATGAGGTGGCGAAAGAAGGTGATTGTGTTTTGATGGAATATTTCGGACACTTCTTTCCGGCACGAATTAAAGCGGTGGGTTATCGGGCGCTGCTGGATCCGGACAACGAGCGGGTCAAGACATGAGATAAACCGTCGCTCAACTTGGTTGGGGGCCTATGGGCGACGACGTTCACGTTCGGACAGCGAGCAAGAAGACCAAACACGTTGGTTTCCTTCTGATGGAGCGGTTTACGCTTATCTCGCTTTCCAGCGCTATCGATCCTCTTCGAGTGGCCAATCAGCTTTCCGGCCAGCCGCTTTATAACTGGTCTCTGGTGGGATCGTCCCCTGATACACAAGTCTCCAGTGACGGGATCCGAGTTGCCCTCGATGCCCAACCTAAAGCCATTGACGGCTTCGACATCGTCATCGTTGTGGGTGGCGTCGATATTCAGGAGGTCCCCCGCAAGACGGAATGCCAGTGGCTCAAAAAGTTGGCGAGGCAGGATGTCACCATAGGGGCTGTGTGCACGGGGTCCTATATTCTGGCGGAGGCAGGGTTAATGGATGGCTACCAGTGCAGTGCACACTGGGACTGCCTCACTTTGCTCAATGAGCATTTCCCGGATGTCTATTGCAATAACCAGCTGTATACCATCGACCGCAAGCGCATGACTTGTACCGGCGGTACTGTGCCATTGCACATGATGCTGGGCATGTTGGCCGAGAATCACTCCCAGCCTCTGGTAGACGCGGTGGCGGATATGCTGGTTTGTGATCGCCATCGGGCCGACAGTGAACTGCAGCTGGTGCCCATGTGGTCCCGCAAGGTGCAGGTACAGCCCAAACTCAACGAAGTACTTGAATTAATGGAGGCCAATCTCGAAGAGCCTATCCCTCTTCAAGAGCTGGCGGACTTTGTCCAGTTGTCCCGTCGTCAGCTGGAGCGGCTGTTTCTAAAAACCCTTCATTGCACGCCGTCACGGTACTATCTCAAGCTTCGTCTCGATCGCGCGCGGCGCCTGCTGAAACAGAGCTCTCGCTCTATCGTTGAAATTACCGCCATGTGTGGTTTTGTTTCCACGACGCACTTCAGTCGTTGCTATCGTAAGTATATGGGGGTGTCGCCGAGGTCTGACCGGGTAGGTACCAGTGCTGAGGTCTATTTGAGCGACGAGTCCGGGTTAATCAGATAAGCACAGTTCTCGCTCGGCAACAGAGCCATAGACAGGGTGTTTCAGAGTTTGTAAAAAAGAGCGAATCAAAGCCCACCACTTGGGCAAAAAAGCCGATGGGCAGGACCACAAAGATACAGATAAAGGAAAACGCCATGACAGCCACAGTTCGCCATGATTCGACGTTTCATACAGTTATTCTATGGGTCTTTCTTGTTTTCTTTGCCCCGATGGCGGCAGCCCAGGACTATGGTTCCAATGAATCCCGGGGTGGCTTTGTCAAGGTCAACGACATCTCCATGTATTACGAGGTGTATGGAGAAGGACCTCCTTTGGTGCTGATTCACGGCAGCGGCCAGAGCATTGTCGACATGGCCGCTCAAATTGACGGTTTTCGCGATCAGTATCAAATTATCGTTGCGGACAGTCGCGCCCATGGCAAATCCGGTATGACGGAGCAACAGATGACCTACCGGCAGATGGCAAGTGACTGGGCGTCACTGATCGCCGAATTAGCCACTGAGCCGGCACGGGTAATCGGATGGAGTGATGGAGGAAACATCGCTCTGGAGCTGGCTCGAGCCCACAGTGAGCTGATCGACCGGGTTGCCGTGATGGGAGCCAATTTGGCGCCGGACGAGTCTGCAGTCTATCCCTGGGCGGTAAACTGGGTGTTGGAGGAATCCGCCAATATCGAGAAGCAGTTGGCCGACGGGGATACGAGCCAAAACTGGGCCGCCCTCAAGCAACAGTTTTATTTGTTGCGGGAACTCCCCGACATGACTCTCGAGGAACTATCGACCATTCAGGCGCCGGTGCTTGTCATGGCAGGGGACAGAGACATTATCCGCGAGGAGCACACCCTGTTGATTTATCAAACCCTACCCAATGCTCACCTCGCTATTTTTCCTGGGGAGACCCATTTCACGCCCGCGACGGATCCCGAGTTGTTCAACCGAACGGTCGATCGCTTTATGGATCAGCCTTTCACTCGTCCCGATTCCAAAACCTTTATTTTTGGTGATGACAGTCATTAGTCCCTATGATGAATGCCTGGACACCTGACTGGAAATCTATGCTCATGCGGCGTCTCCGATTTTCGCTTGAGGCGTTATCGTCAAGGTCACTGGTGATTACAGGCGTCGCTCTGGCATTGCTTAGCGTCCTGAGCGGCTGCGAGCGAACCGACACCGTCGAGCAGACCGCCACATCGGTACAAGTGATGTCGGAGCCGGCCGGCGAGTGGTTTACCGGCGGTGGTGATGAAACCCAAGCCCATTACTCGCCGCTTACAGGGATAAATCGGGAGAACGTTAGCCAGCTTGGCTACACCTGGCATCACGATCTCCCTGCGGAGCATGGTTACGAAGCGACACCGCTGATGGTGGACGGTGTGCTCTATGGCAGTGGTCCAAAGGGGACTGCGTTTGCGCTGGATGCAGCAAGTGGGGAATTACTGTGGCGATTTGAACCCGAAATCGATTTAGGGTTCGTGCGCAAAGTCTGCTGCGGGGTCGTCAATCGAGGTGTGGCAATCCAGGGCAATACACTCTATGTCGCTGCGCTGGATGGCTATTTATACGCTTTGGATAATGGCTCGGGCGAAATTCAGTGGCGCGCGGACACCTTCATTGATCGAGAGCGGGGATACACGATCACCGGTGCCCCTTACCTGGCGGGTGACGTGGTGGTTATCGGTAACGCAGGGGCAGAGTTCGATGCCCGGGGCTATATCACGGCCTACGATGCTGCCACCGGTGAGCAGCGCTGGCGCTTTTTTACCGTGCCCGCCAGTGCTACCGGTCCTCATGAGCATCCCGAGCTGGCGTTGGCGGCAAGCACCTGGGACCCCGCCAGTTTATGGGAGGTTGGACTGGGTGGAACGGTGTGGGATGCCATGGTCTACGACTCTGACCTCGATATGCTCTACGTTGGCACGGGTAATGCTGCCCCCTATCCCCGCAAGCTCCGCAGTCCCAGCGGGGGAGACAACCTGTATCTGGCATCCATCCTTGCCATCGATCCCAGTTCGGGCCGCTTGCTGTGGCATTACCAAACCACACCCGGTGACAACTGGGATTTCACTGCCACTCAAAAAATGATTCTCGCGGATTTAGAGATAGAGGGTGTCCAGAGGCAGGTAATCATGCAGGCCCCCAAAAATGGTTTTTTCTATGTGCTTGATCGCAGGACGGGTGAATTCATTTCTGCAGAGCCCTACGCCGCAGTCACTTGGGCAAGCCATATTGACCCGGAGACCGGGCGACCCGTGGAGACAGAGCAAGCGGAGTATTTTGACGAGCCGAAGCTTATTTTTCCCGGACCTCAGGGGGCCCACAATTGGCAGCCCATGTCCTACAACCCCAATACGGGGCTCGTCTATATACCGGTAAAAGAGGCAGGGGTAATTTGGACCATGCCCGAGGAGCCTTTCGTCTATCAGAAAGGCGGCCTGAATTCTCACTCCCAGTACGTTTTCACCACGCCGGGAGAGTGGGGCCTCGACAGTCCGCTAGCTAAAACTCTGCCACCCATCGATGTGCTCGGAGCGGGTCAGCCTGACACCACGATTCGCGGATTTTTGCGCGCCTGGAATCCCGTCACCCAAACCCTGGCGTGGGAGCAGGAAACATCGGGCCCCTGGGCAGGCACCATGAATGCTTTCTGGAATGGTGGTGGCGTCCTTAGCACGGCCGGCGACCTCGTTTTTCAGGGCCGGGGGACGGGTTTTCTTGTGGCCCTCGATGCGAGCACAGGAGAGGAACTGCATCGGATTTATGTGGGACTCAGCATGATGGCGGCGCCGATGACTTATGCCATCGATGGCGAACAGTATGTCGCGATTCTGACTGGCACCGGCGGGGGTAATGGCAATGATTATGTGCCGGGCATGGCCGCCTATGACTATGGTAATGCGGGTCGACTGGTCAGTTTTAAACTTGGCGGTGGCGCGGTACCTCTGCGTCCCAAGATTGTTCGTGAGGAGGGCGCGATAGCAGCTCCAGCGGTGGCGCGGCGGGGTAACGCAGACTCAGTTGAGCGTGGGGAGGTTCTTTATCGTCGCAACTGCGCGAAATGCCACTCCAATATCGATGGCAGAGGGTCCGGCATCCCGGATCTTCGTTTGATGTCAGCGGCAACTCACGAGGCCTTCAGCCAAATTGTTCTTGAGGGCACGCTGGCTGAGCGGGGCATGGGAAGCTTTGCCGATTTGCTTACTGAGGAAGAGGTTACCGACCTACATACCTATCTCATCGAAGAGTCTTGGCGCCATTACGAGCGCGCAGCGAGTGCCGCGGAGTGGCACCAAGCCAACCCCTGATCTTCGCCTTTCAGTAACAACCACGAGGTTGCTTATCCCCGCAGTCTAACAGCCGCATTTGTACCAACTTTCTGGCTTGTCTACGGCCTTAAAAAGCGCAAAATGCGCCGGCTTAAAATCACCGTTACCCCCTACTATGAGTAGTCTCCGCTCTCTTGTATCGCTACTGATGACCACCGGCTTTCTGCTGGCGGGCCACGGCGTGCATATGACCTTGCTTCCCTTGCGAGCCAGTGAACTGGGTCTCTCTGCTGGAATGATTGGTTTCAGCGCTTCGGCCTACTACGCTGGGTTTTTCTGGGGCGCGATCCTCATCCCACCGGTGATCGCCCGAGTGGGGCACATCAGGAGCTTTACGGCCTTACTGGGAACTTTTCTGGTCGCTTTTTTGCTGCTGAGTTTCACCGACTGGGCCATTGTCTGGATTTTGATGCGCTTCATTCTGGGCGCAGTAATGTGCGGCTCTTACACGGTGATAGAGAGCTGGCTTACGGATCAGAGTGATCCGTCCCAACATGGTCGCGTGCTGTCGGTCTACACCATGATTGTTCTGGGTGCGATGGCCCTCGGTCAGTTTCTGCTCCAACTTGCAAACAATAACCCGATGAGCCCCTTCATCATGGTCGCGATCCTGTGCGCTTGTGCGATCATCCCTGTGAGCTTGACCCGCTCACTGGCGCCGGCGCCAGTGCCTGCGACCCGTTTTAATTTCAGCAAATTGTATCGACGCAGTCATACGGCGTTTGCAGGCGCGTTGGGCTCAGGCATTATCATGGGGAGCTTCTGGTCCCTGGGGGCACTGTACGCGGTTGCAGAAACTGGAGACGCGGGTTTCGCGGCCGCCTTTATCGCGGCCACGATTATTGGTGGTGTGTTCTCTCAATATCCTATTGGGCTGGCCTCGGACAAAATTGATCGACGGTTTGTGCTGGCGGCGCTGAGTTTCTTTTCTGCGCTCGCCGCCGCGGTCATGGTGATTGCCAGCAGCCAGTGGGCGTACCTGTTAACCGCTTTCTGTTTCGGTGCCGTGGGTAACTCCTTGTATGCCGTGGCGCTAGCCAAGGCAGCGGATAATTCCCGCCGGGATGAGTTTGTTACGATCGGATCATCGGTGCTGCTACTGAATGCGATTGGGGCGTCGTTGTCATCGCTTTTGTTTGGTTGGGCAATGCGCGAATTTGGCTCCGATGCGCTCTTCATCTGCATTGCCTTATCCAGTTTGGGTATCGCGCTATTTATCGGTGTGCAGCCTCGCGGCAAGACAGCGGTATCGGTGGAAGATCAGGCGCAGTTTATTCCCTCCACTTCCGCCATGGCCCCTGCCGCACTGTCTCAGGATCCTCGTGGTGACGAGGACGCGGAGGCGGCCTGAGAGCCCTGCCATGTCAAGGCCGATTGGCCGCACCAAGACACGCGTGGACGCCTCAAACAATAACATCGAAAAGCCGAAAGTAGCAGTTCAGGCGGATTGGGCTGAGATGAATTTCTGGGAGAGTTGGTATAGGTCGATCAGTTCAATTCGCGTATAAAAATCTCTATTGTCTCTCGCATGAGCTCGTCAGCGACCGGTTTATCGTAGAGTTGAGTTAGCCGGAGGGTTCCATTCCATGCGGCGTTCAACACCTGCAGCCTTCTGTAAAGGGCGTCGTCTGAGTCAAAAGTCAGGAACCTTCGGCCTGCGATAAAGAAAATATCGACCCACCGAGCATTTTCCTCAATGAGGCTTGAACGCTGCGACCTGTCCGTCAGCAGAGCAGCGTACGCTTCATTTAAGTACGGGTGCTTATGAACCTGCTCATAAGTAGCCCAGAGTACTTCTCTACTTACGGTGTTGTATTCCTCTAGAGAGACGGCGGACTCGTAGCGCTTGCTGGCATCATTGATCATCAAGTCTAGGGTTTGCTTCATAAGCAAGGTGACAAGAGCCTCCTTGTTAGGAAAGTACCGATACATAGTTGCTGTCGGTAGCTTCATAACGCGAGCGATCTTGCCTAAGCTCACTTGAGCTACGCCTTCTTTTGTAAAAAGCTTGTTAGCGGTTTGAAGGATTTTTTGGACAGTGTCTTTGCTTCGCTGCTGCTGTGGACGAGTGCCCTCACGCGCAGGTGGATGTCGTTTTGCGCCGCTCAAAATATGATTTCCTCACTGATACACCGTGGTTTGAATCTCCCGAAAGGGATGTATGCTGGCCGCCACGACAATTCCGATACTATATCACATAGACTCTATGTTCCGTCGACTATTAGTGCTTTGGTTAAGGTGGCGAGCAATTGGCGTTGTGTACCTGCCGGCCTCAATGGCGAACCTCTTACTGACTGAGTTTGCTTCGAAGTTTTTGGTCGCGCATAAAAATATAATTTATAAATTAAAATTTATTAGATATCATTTTACCCTCGCTCTGGGTGTTGTCGGCTATCGGCGGCCGCTACCGAAATTGGAAAAAATCATGGATACGACTTACCACGATATCTGGTCATTGACCAAAAATGCTCTGTTATCGAATGGCTGTGATGATAGAAACAGTTCAGCAGTAGCAACGACAGTGGCGTCGGCTGAGTGGACCGGATCAAGATCTCATGGGCTGTTTCGCGTCCCCGGGTATATCAAGTCGCTTCGCTCAAGGAAGGTTGATGGCCATGCGAGTCCCGAGGTTACGCATCCTACTCCTGCAATTGTTTCGGTGGATGCAAATAATGGCTTCGCTCCGCTTGCTCTAGAAGAGGGAGTAGAGGCCCTCACAAAGGTGGTCAGTAGCACAGGCATTGCCGCGTTGATGGTCCGTAACAGCTACCACTTTGCCGCGCTATGGCACGAAACCTTTAGCTTGGCGAGCCGGGGTTATGCTGCGCTTGCCGTTGTTTGCTCCACTCCTTTGGTCGCCCCTTTTGGTTCGAAAAAAGCATTCTTTGGTACTAACCCAATCTCGTTTGCTTTCCCAAGAAAAACAGAACAGCCGTTAGTTTTTGATATGGCGACATCCACGATGGCGCACGGTGATGTGCAAATCGCGGCACGTGAGGGGCGCGAGATCCCCAGTGATGTGGGGCTCACTTCAAGTGGGTCAAGTACGACAGATCCGAACGAGGTTTTGGACGGCATACTGCTCCCATTTGGTGGCTACAAAGGCTCATTAATAAGCTTAATGGTGGAACTGATAGCAGCCGGTTTTACTGGAGACAACTTTAGTTATGAGGCCGAGCTTGGCGACAATGGTGACGGGGGGCCGGCTAGGGGAGGTGAGTTTATAGTCGCGTTTGCACCAGAAATTTTGGCGGGGCCAGGCTGGGACGAGCATTGTGCCGCGTTCTTCGCCGAGTACGCCCGGCAGGGAGATACATATTTACCTGGTGAATCTAAGAGACGCCTGGCTGATCTTAGAGGTACGGTGACCGTCGATGCAGAAATATACCGAAATATCAGAAATTTGACCCAAATAAATAATAAATAATAAAAAATATTCGATACTTTATTGATTTATCTAAGGCCTTCGACTATAACTATTGAGCGTGCGCGACAGCGGTCAGGGCAGTTTCTTTGGAGCTGTTGTTTTAGGGGGCGCGGGCAGTCGGTCCGCGCTGCGGTGCAGCTTTTGAATGGAGAGAGGCATGGGTGATGCCAGTTCTAAGATAGCAACTTCAGGAGAGGTCTTAACGCGCCCTCTAAGCAAGATTGTTGTTCCAGCCGAAGGTTCCGACGGGCTATTTACCAAATCGTGGTTCCCGATCTGCCTTTCGAAAGATGTCGAAAACGGAAAGGTGATTTGCCGAGATTTTCTCGATGGCAAAGTTGTCATTTATCGCGGTGAAGATGATGTTGCGAGAGTGTTTAGCGCGTACTGCGTGCACATGGGCGCAAACCTTGCCGCAGGTGGAGAGGTCATTGGTAACGACCTTCGTTGCCCTTTCCATCATTGGGTTTACGACGATGGCGGCCGGTGCATCAAGACTGGTGTAGGTGATCCGGCACCCGAGCGTGCACAGTTATTTGCATTTCCCACGACTGAAATTTGCGGGATTGTCTTTGCCTTCAACGGGCAGGAGCCGCTTTACGACTTTCCTGACATTTTTGGCGGTTACTCTGAAGACGAGGTGCTAATCGCGACTTTTGAGGATCCTCGTTGTCCATGGCCGGTCGACCCATGGTCGATTCGTGGAAATACTCCGGACTGGGCCCACTTTGCCTGCGTGCACAATATGGAAGTCAACATAGAAGATATTCCAGATCCTAAATCAGCCTATGAGTGGAGCGAATACTGGGTCAATTTTGATGCGCCCGTTACTAGAGTTATGCCGGATGGAAAGGTAACCAGGCTTGTATACAAAGCACAGATCACGGGAACTACGCTCTGGCACAATCAAGGAACGATGAACGGCCGGTGGCATATGCTCTTATCTGCTTTAGGGATCCCTGCGCCTGGCACGAGTTCGCACTTTTATGTCGCCGGGGCACACCTAGGAGACGGTTCTGATGCTCAAGAGCGTGAGACCAGAGAGTTTGTCGAAGAGCTGATTGATATGTGGGACACGATGCTCGACGAGGATGACGTGATCCTGCAGCAGCAGCATTACAAACCGGGACTATTAACGAATGCTGATGCTGCTGTCGCTCGCTTCCTCACATTTGTCCGTGATTATCCGCGGGCGCATCCGTCGAGAGAGTTTATCAATTAGAGGGCGTAGGGATGGATTGCAACTGCTTAGAGCTTTCCGATCGGCTTCCTTTGGGTTTGCTCTGTCAATTGAAGCTGATCTGCAATGACTCTCGCGACGCAAGATTCGGCGTCTACTAATGAAACTGTCGATAGGCGTTGATTTGGCCGTTAGCGGCCTGATTTACATTGTGGTTGCGGGCTTTGTTGCGCAGATGGGTATTTTGACACCCTATCTAGCTGCCGATTTCGGTGTAGACGCCACAGTAGCGGCCTCGCAATTTTCCACGCTGACGACGGGTTTTTTACTCGGAACTGTCCTCGCTTTTTTCTTGCTCGACTTTTTGTCAGTCAGGCTAGCCATTCGTCTGTATGCACTAGTAGTGCTGGCTACCACTGCAACAATGATTTATTCCCAGAGTTTGATACTTACGTCGGTGCTATTTGCCATCACTGGATTCTGCCTTGGCGTAAGTACATGTCTTGCGGGGATGCTTGTCGCAAAAGGCAAGGAGGGCAAGGCTAGAGAGATGAGCTTTATTGGAATTGATGCGGCTTACAACTTCGGCGGTCTGATCTTTCCTACACTCTCTGCCTACGTGTTGATGCTGTCACAGACATGGGAGCTATCCCTGTTAATTGTGGCGAGTCTTACGGTCTGGATACTGTTTCTTTCATTTGGTCTGAAGGATGATTACGAGAAGGAGGAAAGTCCTGATGGTGAGAGTCCAGATGTCAGCCCTGTTTGGAGTCATGGAGTACTTGTTGCTGGCACAGCGCTATTTCTCGTAATTATCGCAAAGTACTCAATAGTTCTCTGGCTACCCCAGTATTATCAGGCACATCTCTCATATACCTTACAGGAAGCTGCAGAGCTGGTTTCAACGATCTTTGGGTCAGCTTTGCTAGGAACTGTTCTTGGTGTCTTAATCGTCGCCCGAATGCGGTTAATCTACTTCATTGTTTTTGTTCTAACTGCGGGGCTATTCAGTAGCGTATTGCTATCTCTCTCCCTAGGCTATTACGCCGCATTGGGTGCTGCAGCACTCTATGGCCTCGCGATAGCTGCCCTATACAATGTCTTCATCGCCTATGGCCTGAATTATGTTCACAGGCCATCTCATAAGCATGTTTCGTTTGTGATCGTTTGCAGCGGAATCGCTGCAACTATTGCGCCTGCACTATCAAGTGCAGTTGTATCCTCATTTGCATCCATCAGGATGGTCATGTTGCTTTCCCCGCTGCTATATCTGGCGGCGATCACCCTGCTCCTGCTGCACCAAGCGTTCATCAAACTATCGACCGTCTCTGATCAAGATAGTACCCGGTTGACGGAGTGATTCCATCATGACCACAGAGCATTCCTCTAGTGAATACGAACAGATTCGCGAAGACTTCCAGTGGGACAGGCCTATTTCATACAACTTTGCCACGGCAGTAGTTGACCGCTGGGCTCTTTCACCTCAGAAGAGAGCTTTGGCATATGTCACGGAGTCAGGCAAATACTGCGAGAGAACCTTCAGTGAATTAAGCATAGAGTCCAAGAAGCTCGCGGCAGGGCTTTACTCGATGGGGTTAAGACGCGGGGATACTTTGTTACTCATACTCTCAAGAGAGGTGGAGTGGTGGGTATGCATGATTGCCTGTATCAGAATGGGTGTGATTGTTTCGCCGGGCACAACGCAACTGTCTGCAAAAGATATTCTCTACCGAGCTGACGCGGCCGGCGCTAAGTGCGTTATTTGCAATGCCGAAGTGGCCACCAAGCTCGATGCCGTACGCGATGAACTCCCCGTGGCTATGAGCGGTATCTTGGTGGGCGCCCCACGCCCTGATTGGACTGGCTACGACTATCTGGTTTCCGGCCAGCACCCAGAATTTAATGAAGAGGAGACCGCTGCTAAGGATCCGGCCCTCTGCTTTTTCACATCGGGAACCACTGGCTTTCCCAAAATGTGCATACATTCGCATGACTATGCTCATTCCCACATAAATACTGGGAAGTACTGGTTGGATCTGTCCCCGAATGATTTGCACTGGAATATTAGTGACACAGGTTGGGCCAAATCTGCTTGGAGCAGTCTGTTCGGGCCATGGAACATGGGCGCCACAGTATTTGTTTACCAGGCCGTCGCATTCAAACCTAGTGACATCCTTAGGCTGTTGTCTGAGTACGCAATTACCACTATGTGCGGAGCCCCTACACTCTACAGATTACTTGTGCAGGAAAATCTGAGTCAGTTTTCGTTCAAGGCCCTGCGGCA
>Ga0181574_10003248_pt1 | contig 14474 bp, 15 predicted proteins | sample 101ome_24_FD_145600 | JGI IMG/M metagenome (GOLD analysis project Ga0181574, IMG submission 145600) | Coastal salt marsh microbial communities from the Groves Creek Marsh, Skidaway Island, Georgia - 101410AT metaG (spades assembly) | ecosystem: Environmental > Aquatic > Marine > Intertidal zone... | reverse complement strand
GATCACGACAAAAGGGATAAACAGCAGGAATCCAATCTGGAATGCCGTTTTAAGTTCGCTGGTGATGAACGCCGGAATCAGAATGGAAATGGGTACGTCGGCTGGGCTCGCAATATCCTCCCGATTTGACAAAGAGACAAACAACTCAAGTTCGGTTTCCCGTGTTTGACCAAGCATAAAAGCCCTGACTGGTTCTATCGCCTGGCTCAACGCCTCGTCAGGCCCCATGGTGCCCTCCATGTAAGGTCCGATCCCAGATTGGTAGCTTAGATCCATAACGGGCGCCATGATAAATATCGTGAGGAATAGCGATAGCCCGATCAGAACCTGATTAGGAGGGGTTTGAGCAGTGCCCAACGCCTGACGCAGTATACTCAGCACAATGATGATGCGGGTGAAAGACGTCATCATGAGCACTAACGCAGGCAGCAGCGTCAGTATCGTCATGAGCGCCAGAATCTGGATGGTGAGCGTGTAGCTCTGACCTTCGCCCTCGATACCCTCGATGGCTATAAATGGCGCTGGCGCCTCTGCAGCGAATACGCCGCCGCTTCCCAGCATAAACAAACCGGTCAGGAGGATTCGGATCACGGTTCGTTTCTCCCCATAACGCGTCTCAGGCTTTCTGCAAAATTCGGCGCGCCGGGCAGCGGGCCGGCTTCGTGTAAGTTGTGTTCAATGGGATGTTCAAGCGTGTGTAGATGCTGAATACCGGCTGCGCTGACACCCATGAGTACCTGTTCGCGACCGACTTCGAGTAACACCACGCGTTCTTTACCACTCATGGAGAGCACGCTGATGACACGAAGGTGTTGTCGGTCGGCTCCTGTGCTTTGTTGAGCGCGCTTGAGTAACCAGGCCACTGCAAAAATCAACAATAAAACCGCGGCCAGCGCGATCAGCATGTCGAAGCCGCTCGTTGACCATGGTTCTATGGGTTGTTGGGTAGTATTCACTGGATCTTTTTAATTCGTTCAGAGGGACTGATGACATCCGTCAGGCGAATACCATATTTGTCGTTGACCACGACCACCTCTCCACGGGCGACCAGTGTGCCATTGATCAGTACATCCAGTGGCTCGCCGGCCAGTCGGTCAAGCTCGACCACTGAGCCCTGAGTGAGCTGCAGCAGGTCACGGACGCTGATGGATGTGCGGCCGACTTCCAAGGCCAACTCCACATCAACGTTCAGCACAACTTCAAGATTAACGTCCGCGGGTGTGGTGGCATCGGCATTGGCCTCGAGAGTGTCGAAGTTGGCCGGTTGTGCAGGGTCGTTATCCGTTGCGGCACCCGTTGGGTTGGCGGATGGCTGGTTGCTCTGTTCTGCATCTGTGGCTGACATCGGGTATTGCTCCTTTAGTGGTTAGGTTTGCGCACGCGACGGGATGCGTTGAAGGATGTGAATAGCGTTGTGGCCGTTTGAGGTGCCAAACCGTCCCTCAAACAAGGGTACGGAACCCGCAGTTAATTCAATGTGTTCGGGTAGTTCTATTGGCAGGGTGTCGCCTGGCCGTAACCTCACCAAATCCCGCAGGTTCATCTTGCAGGTGGTCAGCACGGAGGCCAGTTCTATGTGGGTGTTTCTGACGTGTTGTTCAAGTACCGCGCTCCAGTCAGAATGCTGGCTCTTTGATAGACCATAGCGGCTGCTGGCCAGCGTTTCATGTAGCGGTTCGAGGCAGGCCAGTGGCATGACCACGTCAATGCAGCCAAGTCGTTCGTCGGCTAAGTGAACGGTAAAACGACTGCTGATAACCACCTCGGTCGGCTGATAGGTGGTGCAAAAGTTTGGGTCAGATTCGCTGTGTGGTGTCTGGAAACTGAGTGTGCTCACGGACTCCCAGGCTTGGGCGAGATCGTTGAATGCTTGGGTGATCATTTTCTGGCTGGCGTTTTGCTCAGTGACCGTAAAATCTCGCTCCATTGCTTTTGCAGCCCCAATGGCGCCGCCGAAAAAAACAGTGACGTAATTGAGTACCAATTCCGCATCGAGGACGACCAACGTCTGGTCTTTAAGTTCTGGTGTGTAAGCCGCGTTCAGGCTCGCAGGCATTTGCTGTGCGGCAAGGTAGTCAGCGAAGCTCTCGGATTTTGACGCTTCCAACGAGATTTCAATGCCGCCGGTGAGCTGTTTTTGCAGGCTGGTTTGGAAATGTCTGACAAAAAGTTCATTGACGTAGCTGAGGTCAGGCAGCTTGTGTTGGGTATTCCATTGCGTGACGCTTAAGTCGAACTCCTGAACCGACTCGGGGTTAAATCGATTGCCGCTGCCGGTCTCGATGCGCCCGCTGGATACGTCACGCAGTAGTGCGTCGACCTCTTCTGGTGTCAGGACATCTTTCATTGGATGACAAAGCTAGTGAAGTGCAGTTCTTCGACGCCTTCAACTCCAGCGAACTCGAGTAAGACAGCGTCAGCAGCAGCCCGCGCCTTTTCGCTGAGCGCCTCTTTACCCTCACGACTGCCGAGGTTGCTAACGTCGGCTTCTGCCAGTAGTAATAGCAATTCCTGACGGATGGCGGGCCGATGTTGAACGATCGCTTCATTGACATCTTGGTCGCGGGTCATCAGCTGAATGTCGGCTTGCAAATATCGACTTGAGCCGCCACCTTGAATATTCACGAGGAAGGCTGGCGGCATAGCGATGTAAATCGCAGGCTCGAGATCAGCGACATTAACCTCAGGTTCTTCATCCTCGGCGGCGGCCTCAGCTGCGGCCGCAGCGGCTGCTTCCTCAGGGGTCATGGGGGTCGGGCGCAGTGCTTCCCAGGCAAATAACATACCGGCCTCGGTGACCAGAATAATGCCGACGATGATCAGGAGTTGTTGCCACCCCAATTTGGCAGTGGGTGCAGGTGCTTCAACGTCTTCGGGGTTGGTCTCATTTTCTGCCATCTGTTTCTGCAAGGCTCCGTGATTAGGCGGTTTGCAGTTACCTCAAGCAAAAAACGTACCATCGTTTTATTTGTTTTAAGTCATTGAAATATATAGCAATATATTCTTGTTTTTGCGCTTTGGCGGATCCTTGACTGTGGCGGGCGTCAGATAGTTGGCGCTTTAGGCGTAGGTGTCAATTAACCCGATGGTGAGGGCGCGTGGCGTCGGGGTAGGTTCGCCAGACTCGGCGACTTCCGCACTGCCACCCGAGAAGGATGGCTTAGGCGTTGGGTTAGAACCGTGATCTGTGACCTGTGAGTCGGCTAATTTGAGACCCGAATTTTGTAGTAAGGCGTCCAGTCGCGGCAGTGTTTGTGTCAACGCCTCGCGAATTTCTGGGTTTGAGGTGCTTAAAACAATGCTGGCCTGATCGCCATTCATAGACAACTGAATTTCCAATCTACCCAGGTGGGGTGGACTTAAACGCAGCTCAGCGTTGTGGCTGCCATTCTTGATCAGCATGGAAATTCGGTCCGCCAGGGGTTGTGCCCAGTTCGCTTTGTCCGCCGGCAGGCTTAAGTTCAGTTGTGTGGCGGTGGTGCCCTCGAACGCGGCTAAACGACCGGTTTGGATCAATGTGCCGCTGGTCAGTGAGTCTGTCTTTAGCGTGTCAAGAAAAGCGGCTTTCTGGGCTTCATTGCGTCCCTCGGCCGCTCCAGACTCGCTGTTTTGGTCAGGTATCACCCGTAGCCCGCGGTTGGCTTGATCCTGACTGTGTTGCTCTGAGCTTCCAAAATCTCTGCTGTCTGCTGACCCGGTTGGGGCCATGTTGTTGCTGACTTCAGCGGAGCCACCAGGGGTTGAACTGCTGACGGTCGAAGTTGCCGCAGGCGGCGGGTTGGCCGGTGTGACTAACGCGCCGGCAGATGCGATCTGTGGACTGTCTGCCAGTTCTTCCAGTTCAAGAGACCCGTCCAGCAAAGGGGGTCGTGTGGGTGCCGAGGGGTCTCCTGGGGCAACCGATGGTGTTTGACTAGCGTCAAGGGCTTGAGATGCGGGCTGGATCGGGTCCTGCTGTAGCGCTAAGTCGGTCTGTGGGGCAAACAGCGGCAAGTTATTGCCGCCGGCCGGAGATAATGTGCCGCTATTAGCGTTCAGCAGGCCAATTGGATCGGCTGGGTTCGTTATGGATCCGGCGGTTAACTCAGGACTGCCTGCTCGGGGGAGGCTGATCGCTGGACTGCTCTGAGATGTTGCTGCTGGATTTGCAGGCGAGATTGGGGTCTGCCCTGACGCCGTTCCGGTCTGCATTGGGCCCAGATTATCGAGCACTGAAGCAAACTCGGTGGTTGGCCCAAGAGCGTTCGTGGTCGTGGCCGATGGATCCCCGGACGATGGGCGCTCCAGCGATGATGGGGGCATTGTGGTGCGCAGATTCACACCGGTTTGTGGCGCCGCAGTTTGGTCGGGAGCGAGCAGGTTTAAAGGTGAGGCTGATGGGGGTATTTCTGCCAATGTACTGTCTACCGTTAATGCGAAAATTTGCATGATTCAGGCGGGTGGGTGCGCCAGCCGGCCCTGGAAAATCACCCATTATGGTCTGCTGTATCGCGTCCCAGAATCAGGTTCAAACTATGTCTATCGGGATAAGCAACTATCGGGCCATCATTTAATGACGTGGTTGAGTACGTGACTGGACGATGAGATTAGGTTGGGCCGCGGCATGAAATTGCCGCAAGGTTACTCGTCTGTGCGGCATTTTGACGCTTAAGTGCGCGACGGAAATTGGATGGTTTGGCTGATTGAACGCCGCCTCTGTGGCCAGTGGGATTAATCAATCCGTTCCGGTTGATGCCTACCCACTGGTTTGGGAATCAGTGGCACGATGGCGCAGTCCGCTCGTGAATTGACTGGGCCATTGGTGGTGCGGGCTTGGCTCGTTTGCAACCGGTCGACCGATAGTCCAATACCATCGCCTGATATCTGCGCGACGACGACATTGAGCTGGTATAAGTTGGTAACGCTGCCAAGATCCACTGCGAAAGTCATACCGAGGCGAGTCCCTCGGGTTAGACTCTTGGGTGCTGACAATTCGACAAAAAATCCACCTTCACTCATATCGCGTGTCACGCAAGGCGTGTCAGGCAGTTCTGGGTGGTGTAAAAATACCTTCGTCTTGGCCCGTTTTCGCTCTGCGAAACGTCGCTCCATCTCACGTCCTAAGTTATGCCCCGGAGCACATCATAGGTGAAAATCACGGACGTTTCGGACGGACTTGTAAGGAGAAGGTTGGGGGTTCGTTAGGCTTTTGCGAAAGGCTGTTTGGTGGCGTGCTGAGACGCACTGCCATCGGCTTGGTAAACTTGCGTTTCGGCGTTGTTGCCTGCAATGAGGTCGAGGGTCTTTTGGGTATGCATGCGTTGCGTGTCGAGCATGACCCCGTTGGCTTGGTTGGCATCCTGACAGGTCTGCAGCTGAATCAGCAACGCCTGCCAGATTTGATTGAGCCGAGGCTCAGGAAAATCCGAGGTTTCTTCCCAACCGAGTTTAGACAGGAGCGTACGCCGTTGATGATCGAGTGCATCAATAGCGCTCAGTTGGGTCTGTTTAGCAGTATTGCATCTCGCCAGCGCGCTTGTATTGCGGCCCACGATCGCGTCAGCTTCTTCGTGTAAAGTCTGGCCTAATGCCGTGACTGTGGAGACCAACTGCTCAAGGACAGCGGCCAACGAGTGGGTGTCGCGCATTATGTTTACCAGGGTGGATTAGAGCTGTTGGTCGAGTCGAAGCAATTTGTCGGCGATGTTGCCGGCGTCAATGTCGTAGTAGCCTTCTGACAAAGCCTGTCGAATGGCATTGACGCGGGATTCGTTACTGCCGGGCGCAACATCAACCGCATCGTTCAGTTCTCGCAATAGCTGTGCAGACGACGTCAGGCTGACTTCGTCGCTGCCAGCAGAAGGCGCAAGACGAGCGCCTGTTTCGCTCGATTCGGGCCGGGGTTTGCTGTTGGTACCCGAAACGTTGGGTCGACTGCCCGGTATTCCGTCAATTATATTAACCATATTTGCTCAATCCCAGATACTCTCCGGATTATTTACATTGTCGGCAGTTTGCCGAATAACTTTAGACTCAATTTGTAAGTCAAATTTGAATACATCGCTGTGTGACGCTTGCAGGCGCTCAATATTCATCTGTGTTATCACGTGAGGCCTCCGCGCCTGACTCGATGCGCGATTACTGGGTTCGTTGCTTTCGTCATGCGTATGTTTCAGTTGCTGACAGGAACTCCGGGCGTGCAGGGGCGCCGGTTTGCCACCGTCTTTTACAGAACCACCTCCACCAATTGTTGGGAACGCACGATACCTTCTACTATACGTTTAGAGGAGTGGTTTTCCACTTCAATACGCTGATTTCTGATGCCATCGCTCAGCGCGGTACCGGCCATTCTGACCTGTAGCCCGCTGTGGTTGATGAGTAAGGTCACACTTTGGCCACGCTTAACAATCCGCTCTTCGTTCAGGTGGCCGATGGTGATGAGGGTGCCTTCAGGTAGCGCTCGACGAACCACTTTTCCAGACAGCTGTATGACATCCGTTAAGTAGGCCGAGCGCACGGTGGCGACGTCGCGTTCATCGATACGCACATCACCAGGGGTCAATATCTCGCCTCTTGCGATCGGGCGATTCGTAACCAGCACCGGCCGATAGGCCGCAATCACGACAGGTACGTAGATTTTCCAGGGTTTAGGACGGCTGCAACGGACTCCAACGGTTGCATTGCGGCGCAATTGGGTAGTGTGGTCGGGCATAAAGGTGGTCAGTGGCTCAGCACAGCGAGCTAAGCGCAGGCGTTCATCGAGGGCTTTGACCGTAGCCCGTAGGCGGCTGTCCGGGGTCGCAAGCCGGGACTCCGCATAAGCGGTGGCCGCGCGCTTGATTGACTCCAGAGACTGCCAGGCGTCCGCGTGAGCACTGCTCTGTGCGGTGCTGACGAACGCCACGGTAAAAAAGACCGCCGTCAAAAAACCGTGATTTAAGGATGTTTTTGTCATGCTGTTGGTTAACAAGCAATTATCGCGCCAGCTTGTGGTTAGGCAGATTTTTTGCGGATCGCGCGCGACTGGCGCGTTCCGAACGCGTTGATCGTGCGCCTGTCAGAGTCGTTGACGGGTTTTAAACGACAACGTCATTGGTTTATTGGCTGTTTAGGACGCTAATCTCTCGTTGCGGGAAGGGAATGCTGATGCCTTCGGTGTTAAACGCATTAAAAATGGCCAGGTTCACCGCATGTACCGTGTTGTAGTAGGTGCCGGTTGCGGCCCAATAGCGATACTCGATATTGATACTTGAATCAGCAAATTCGCTGATACCAATTTCTGGCGGGATGTTTGAGTCTACCTGAGCGTTGTTGTCTAGCACGCTTTGGATGATGCCGATCGCATGGCTTGGGTCTTCACTATAGGCGATGCCGATACTGCCCTCCACAATGCGGTTGGTATTCGAATTGGTATGAATCTCCCCCACAATATGTTTGTTTGGAATCACAATCAGTTCGCCGTCCTCAGCACGCAGCTGGGTTGCAGCGAGGCTGATTTCCTCCACCTGCCCAGAGCACCCCTGGGTTGTAATGGTGTCTCCGACCTTATACATGCGAGTTAAAATAACCACTAAGCCGGCGCCGTAATTGGATACGGGTCCCTGCACGGCGAGACTCAGTCCAACGGCCAACCCGCCGATTGCAGCCAGCAGTGGAGTGATGGAAATCCCCAGTTGATTCAGCGCAATGACGCCGAACATGACCAGAATGATGACCCGCATGGTCGATGCGATAAATTGCCGCAGCGTCACGTCGACATTGTGATTTTCCATCACTCGCGTCAATAGGTTAGCCAACCAGCGACCCACGAGGAAGCCAGCGGCAATGACAACCATAGCGCCCAGCAGCTTAAACGACCAATTTAGTGCCAGTTCAATGAGCAGTTCGTAGACTTGATTCACCAGGTTCATCTGCTCTTTTAATTCTGCTTCTAATTCAGCTTGCATAGTCTGTCTGATCTCTTGGTTTTATTGCCTGTGCTGAGCACATCGCTGTCTGAGCCCTAACCGGCGGCTAGCCGTCTTACAAGTTTAGGGTTTTGACTGACCTTCCACAGTCTGAGGCCGACACAAACAGCAACGATTGCGAGCCCCAAGGTCAACCCGGTCCAATATCCATACACGCCGGGTGCCAGGCCAGGCATCAGCATGCCCTTGGAGAGAGAGTATCCCACTGGCAGGGCAATGAACCAATACCCGATCAGGCTGAACAACATGGGTATGCGGGTGTCTTTGTACCCACGTAAGGCACCGATCGTTACGGCCTGGCTGTCATCGACAATCTGATACACGGCAATAAACAGTAGCAGGGTCGCGGCAATCTCGATGACCTCAGGGTCTGTAGTATAGATGCCAATCAAGAAGTACCGAAAACCGATGAGTATCATGCTCATTACGAGTGCGTAGCCGATAGAAAACTGATAGACCGTGGCTGCGGTCGCGCGCGCAGCGGGTAGGTCTTGCGCACCGATATGAAACCCGACTCTAATGCTGGCGGCGCTACCCAGCGCCATGGGGATCACATAGGTTAACCAGTTTAAATTGCTGGCAATGGTATTGGCCGCGACCTCATTTACGCCGATTCGGGCAATCAGGAGTGCAATCACGGAAAACAGCGCCATTTCGAGAAAAACAGACAGACCAATGGGGGCGCCCACCCGAAAAATACGTTTGATGGTCTGCGGATCAGGCCATTCAAACTGATCAAACAGGCCGGTTCGTTTAAAGTAAGGCAAACGGATCACAAAGAGCATGGCAAAGAACTCAACCCAAAACACCACTGCTGTGGCCCAGCCGCAGCCCACTCCGCCCATCTCGGGAAAGCCAAAATGGCCGTAAATGAACGCATAATTCAGCAGCGCGTTGAGTGGTAAAATGCTCGCCGCGATGATCATCGGCGGGCGTGGCCTGCCAACCCCTTCAGAGGTGTGGCGTAGTGCCACATAAAACACCACCGGGGGAATACCCCAGGCCACTGCCTGCAGGTATTCCACGGCGATTTGGCTGGCTGCCGGATCAATTTCAGCCAGCTGATAAATGGGCGCTGCGTTAATAATCCCCAGGGTTAACAGAGTGCTGGTGATGCAGCATATCCAGAGTCCTTGGCGTATTTGATGGCCAATGGCTTTGTTATTGTTGGCACCCAACAGCTGTGCCGCAATAGGCGTCAGGGCCATGGTGGTGCCGGTCAGCAGTAGAAATAAAGGCCATAGGATACTGCCAGCGATGGAAATTCCCGCGAGATCGACGGAACTATAGTGGCCGGCCATAGCCGTATCGAGAAATCCGGTTGCCATGATGCACAGTTGGGTGAGCACCATGGGCCAACCCAGATTTAAAACCGACTTTAATTCGGTGGAGGCAATACCGCGGTTTGATGTCGGCATAATAAAAAAGTGATCCATTGATGCAGGCGAACTCAATCGGCGGGTATCATACGGCAACGAGCACTAGGGTTAAGCGATTATGGCAACAGAAATTTGGGTTGGGTTGACTTTACTTAGCCTGATGGTGGGTTTAGCGGTCGGCTTTGTGAAGGGCAAAGGCCGAAACAATAGCGACCAAATACGGGGGTTAGAAGAGGCGCTGGCCAATTCCCAGACCGAATTGTCTGACTATCGTCGTGAGGTGTTAGGACAATTTGCGCAAACGGCGGAAAAATTTAAAGCGTTGGATGAAAGTTACCACGACTTGCATCGGCAGCTGGCGCAAAGTTCAGCAGCGTTGTGTGGAGATGAGGGCACTCAGCTGTTGGTCGGACCTGAATCAGAGGCCCCAGTGGCCATCGATGGGCCAGTAGCGGACAGCGCAGAGCGCCGCCGCGAAAAAGAGGTTAAATCGGCCTTTGTGGATGACGATTCTCAAAGCCCAGATTCTGCGGGCATTGCTGAACCAGTACCGCCCGAGGCGCCATTGGCAGAGACGCCCGGACCCTCTCAGCCCACTGAGCGATCGATCACCCAAACGTCTGAACCGGATGATGCGGCGGCTGAAGCAGTACCGGCGGTGGATCAACAATCGAACGTGCTTGCCGAGTCCATTGAATCAACCGACGAGCCGCAGCCTAAGTCTGGCGTTACAGACCCATCAGCCTCGACTGAAGACAGTGCGTGTTCGATGGTAGAGGTCCCGACCTTGACCGAAACCGCTACGGACCAGCAGGTTGAAGGGGAATCAGTTCACCGAACAGCGTAACCGTCATCTGACACCTGGAGCTTAAACCAGCGCAGAAGAGACCATTCGCCCCTGTGATGTGTGGGTGCTGCTAAGCGCTGCCGGGGCACTACCGACTTGCAGACGGTAGCGCCCATTTTGTATCGTGGGAAACCGACCACGCCCCCTCGGGCCACTAGCCTCAGCCATTGCACACGGGTGACGGGTAGCCGATCAAACCCCGTGTGTTCATTTTAAAACAAGGCATCAAAACGATGAAAATTGCTGACGACTGTATTGTGTCAATTCACTACACGCTGACAAATGCTCAAGGTAAAACTCTGGATTCCTCCGATGGCGGTGATCCGCTGAGATACATGCACGGGCGAGGTGGATTGATTCCGGGGTTGGAACGCGAGTTAGATGGTCGGGAAGTGGGCGATGCGTTTGACGCGGTTATTCAGCCTGAAGATGGGTACGGTCAGCCCCATCCTGATTTAGTCCAAGCGGTGCCTATAGAGGCGTTGTCACAAATCGAAGAATTGCGGGTTGGGATGCAGTTGCAGTCTCAGGACGAAGAGGGTCGTGTACAGGTTGTGGTCGTAGAGGAGATCGCGGACGGTATGGTGACGTTGAATGCTAATCACGCACTGGCGGGTGAGGTACTTCACTTTGCAGTCAGTATCGAGGATATTCGGGCGGCGACCGAAGAGGAACTGGCCCACGGCCACGCACACTAAGTTGTTGGCTTCTCTGGGTCGTGCACTGCGTGACGCTTAGGTGTTGCGTAGGGTTCTAACAATCTGATACCGCTGCTGTGTTAGCGTCCGTTGCGCCCCGCAGAACGGTCAGGTGAGATCTGCGCGAGGCCAGCGCCCAGCTCAGGCTGCCGGGCGTTCAGTGCCAAGAATGGAGACCCGTTCACCGTAGCGTGAATGTGGGTAGTAGTCCCACACAGCATGATGTTGAGTGCAGCGATTGTCCCAGAAGGTGAGTGTGTTGGGCTCCCATTTGACGTTGCAATACAGTCTTGGAGTTTCTGCAATATGCTTGAGCAGGCCATCGAGGAGCATTTTGCTCTCCCACGCTGCCAGACCCTTGATGTGATGGGTGAAGCCACTGTTGACGTACAACACCTTTTTACCGGTCTCTGGGTGAGTGGTGATTAAGGGATGTTCGTTGCGAGGATACTCGGTGCCCTGTTCTGGAGCGACTTTATAGTTACCCAGGTAAGGTAATGCGCCATCGTGTATCGCGACCATGCCATCAAGCATTGATTTCAGGTTATCGCTAAGTAAATCGTAGGCAAGGTACATATCTGCAAACAGCGTATCCCCGCCGCCACATTCTGGCGTTTGGGTGATGTAGAGCATTGACCCTAGCGGCGGAATTTCATCGCAGGTGACGTCTGTATGCCATCCGTTGCCGGCGGTATAGGCTGAATCTTTGGTCGTTTTGATACGTAGAATTTCGGGGTCACCACCGTAGCTGTGTTGCATCGGGTGTACGTGCAGGGTGCCGAATTTGCGCGCGAACGCTTTATGCGCTTCCTGGTCAATATTCTGATTGCGAAAAACCAACACTTTCCAATCAAGCCAGGCTTGATAGATTTCACTGAATTGCTCGTTCGACAGGGGACGGGAGAGGTCCACGCCATCAATTTCTGCACCAATATGCGGCGTCAACGAATCGACGCCAATGGTTTGGTAGTGACTGATTTGCATGGCTGGCCTCCCGATTACCTCTGTTTTTGAAGAATGACCTATTCGGGTAATCCTAACACCCGCTTAGCAATGATGTTAGCTTGAACTTCATTGCTACCGCCATAGATGGTGGTGGTACGTAGGTGTAGAAATTCTTCCGTCGCCTTGAGCTCTTCTGGGGTGAAGGTCTGCTCCGCCTCAGGTGCCCCCAGCCCTCGGAATCCCATTAAATCGCGCTTCAGATCAGCCGTATCTCGCTGAAGGCCGGCACCGACTAACTTAAAGATTGAGGTGGCGGCCCCGGGCACGCCGGATTTGTTTTCGGCATTGACGCGTTGCGCTGTGAGCTGAAAGGCTGAACGGGTCATGTTCATTTTAAGGATGTCTTCGCGCAGGGCATCGTCGCTGATGCGCCCCTCCGGTGATTCGCCGACGTATTCTTTGGCCACCCGAACCAAGGTTTTGCTTGGGTCAGATGCGCTGGCGCCGCCACTCAGGCCGCCGATGCCGGAACGCTCGAACTGCAGCAAACGCTTACCGACGGTCCATCCCTTGTTCAGATCACCCACCAGATCGACCTTCTGGGCGATAGCATTGTCGAAAAAGGTTTCACAAAACGGTGATGAACCGGAAATCAGGCGAATTGGGCGGGTGGTGACTCCCGGTTGATCCATGGGCAGGAGCATAAAACTGATCCCCTCATGCTTGGGTGCCTCGGTATCGGTGCGAACGAGGATAAACATCCAGTCTGCGGTGGCGGCCCCTGAGGTCCAGATTTTTTGACCATTGATGACGAAGTGGTCTCCCTGATCCTCGGCGCGCGTCGACAGGGCGGCTAAGTCGGAGCCTGCGTTAGGTTCTGAGTACCCCTGGCACCACTGAACTTCACCGCGGGCAATTTTAGGCACGTGGCGCTGCTTTTGCTCTTCGGTCCCGTATTCCAGCAGGGTCGGGCCAATCATAGAGGTGCCCATGCCCATTAAAGGCGAGCGAGCTTTGATTTTAGCCATTTCTTCGTACAGCACTTTTGCCTCGGCGGGTGACAAGCCGCCGCCGCCATATTCGGTGGGCCAGGTTGGCGCAGTCCAGCCGCGCTCAGCCATACGTTGCAGCCATAGTGCGACATCGGGTTCGAGCACAATTTTGCTCGAGCCCTGGGCGATTTGCCCTGGCCCGCGGGCCCCGGGAGGACAGTTGGTGGCTAACCAGTCGGCGACTTCAGCGCGAAATTCTTGCAATTCTGACAACGCTCTTCCTTAAAAAAATGATGCGATCCTAAAAGAGTACTAGGTATAGTGTGAAACTCAAGTTAGGGAGGGATTTTATGAGCATGGCGCTGGGCCCATTTTCGCTATCAAATATGGCAGGTCAGGATGTGAGTTTCGCAGCCTCAGGACCCAGTTTGGTGGTTTTTGTGAAGGAAGATTGCCCAACGTGCCGGGAAATCATGCCGGTATTGGCGGCTCTGCATGAAGTATTTGCGCCAAAAGTTGCGTTCCACGTCATTGGTCAAACCGAGGCAGGCAACGAATTACTAGAGGCTGAGTTTAATCCCCCATTCTCCATGCTCAATGACGCGACCCTCAAAGTCTCCTTTGCAACCGACATCGATACGGTACCTACGATGTTTGTTAATCCGGGAGCAGGGCAGGCAGAACGCACCCTGGTAGGCTTTGTACGCGACGAATGGCAGCAATTGGCCGCTGAGCTCAGTGATCATTTTGGGGTGACCGCCCCTGCGTTAGATTGGGAACAACTGCCCCAATGGCGCCCAGGTTGCGGGTCGCTGTCGGTAGATCCCCTGCATGCTGAGCGCTTGCGCGCCGAATCTGAAAACAGTCCCCTGCGTGCACGGCGCATTGAAATCGGTCAGTTGGATGATGAAGTTGAGTTCATGTTCGACCAGGGGTTCAGTGATGGATTGCCGCTGGTACCGCCAACGCCGGAGCGGGTGCTGCGCATGCTGTCAGGCACCCAGCGTGACGCTCGCGAGGTGCTCGGAATCATGCCACCCAATATGGGCGAGGTGACTGTGGAGAAAGCCGCGATCAACGCGGTGATGGCGGGCTGTAAACCGGAATACATGCCGGTGATCAACGCCATTGTGCAGGCCATTTGCACGGACGCCTACAATATTCATGGAGTGATGGCGACGACCATGGGCGCCAGCCCAGTGGTTGTGGTCAACGGGCCGATTCGTGAACGGATTGGCATGAATATGAAGCTGGGTGCTTTGGGTCAAGGCAATCGTGCTAACGCAACCATTGGCCGGGCTGTGCGTTTATTGATCCGTAATGTGGGGGGTGCGGTTCCGGGTGGGACAGAACGCTCCACCTTGGGAAATCCTATGAAATTCACCATGTGTTTTGCGGAATGGGAAGAACGAAACCCCTGGGGTCCGTTGCACGTAGAGCGCGGATATGAAGAAAGTGACTCAGTAGTGACGGTCTTTACCATGTCCAGCGGGCCAACGCTGATTGTTGATCAGGACTCTCGTTCCGCCTCGGAGTTGGCTGGTACCATGGGCCTGTGTTTGGAAGCGGCGTTTAACCCTAAGGCACATTATGCGTCGGATTGTTTGTTGGTGGTTGTACCCGAACATGTCGATACGTTGATGCGAGACGGTTATACCAAGGCGGAC
>Ga0181574_10003241_pt1 | contig 14486 bp, 20 predicted proteins | sample 101ome_24_FD_145600 | JGI IMG/M metagenome (GOLD analysis project Ga0181574, IMG submission 145600) | Coastal salt marsh microbial communities from the Groves Creek Marsh, Skidaway Island, Georgia - 101410AT metaG (spades assembly) | ecosystem: Environmental > Aquatic > Marine > Intertidal zone... | reverse complement strand
GCAAACTGGTGGTAATCAATCTGCCTCTGATTTTGCTGACCAACCTGAGGGTGAGAATGATGGTGAGACTGAAGAATCTTCTGGTGGTTCTCCGATGCAGGATGATGCTGACCTAGACACTCCTAGTTATCAGGGTGGTGACGTTAATGAGGAACCTGAAGTTAAGACCATGGAGTCTCTTGAGGAAGCACTCAAGCAACTTGTTGAAAACAATGGTATTGAGAATGTCTATCTTGAGTTGCCTAAACTTGACCTGAATAAAATTATTGTTCCCAACTCTGAAATCCACGATAAGTGTAAGGAATACTGGGGATCTTGGATCGAAGAGCAAGAATACTCTTACGAAGATGTCTTTGGTGAAGTTGATAAGAAGTTTGTAGAGTTTAAACGTTCTGCTCAGAAAGAAGTCAACTATCTGGTGAAAGAGTTTGAGTGCCGTAAGGCAGCAGACTCCTATGCTCGTGCTACTACTGCCCGAACTGGTGTTCTGGACTGTTCCAAACTTCACACCTACAAGTACAACGAAGACCTTTTCAAGAAGGTTACCACTCTTGCTGATGGTAAGAGTCACGGACTGGTGTTTATTCTTGACTGGTCTGGTTCTATGGGTGATGTGATGCTGGATACTGTCAAGCAACTCTTCAACCTTGTATGGTTCTGCAAAAAGGTTTCTATTCCTTTTGAGGTTTATGCCTTCACCAGCGACTATCCACTGGTTTCTTACAGTGAAGATGGTAAGGCAGCCATTCGTGAACTTGCTTATACTAAGAAAGATGGTCTGGTTCAGGTTGGTGAGTGGTTCTCTCTGATGAATATGCTCACCAGTAAGACCAATGGTAAAACTCTGGAAGAACAGATGAAGAATTTGTTCCGTCTTGCTAAGGCTTTCCGTTGGAACTCTTTTGTTCGCTATCAAATTCCTTATGGTATGAGTCTTTCTGGAACTCCTCTGAATGAGACTTTGATTGCTCTACATCAGATTCTTCCTAAGTTCCAGAAGGAGAATAAACTGCAGAAAGTTCAGTGTGTTGTTCTGACTGATGGTGAGGCAGCAATGTGTAAGTATCACCGTGAAGTTCATCGTCGTTTTGATGATGAACCTTATATCGGTACTTCTAACATCTACCCTAACTCCTATCTTCGTGACCGTAAGACTGGTATGACTTATTCACTCGATTGCGAGTGGTATGAGTTTACTGATGTTCTTCTCCGTAACCTCCGCGACAAGTTCAAAGATATCAACTTCATTGGTATTCGTGTTCTTGAGTCTCGTGATGCTGGATCCTTTATCCGCCGTTACTGTGGATACTTTGGTCCTGAGAACGAAAAGACTATGAGTACTTGGAAGAAAGAACGTGCTTTCAGCATTAAGTCTTCTGGTTATAATACTTACTTTGGTATTTCTGCCACTGCCCTTGCACAGGATACTGAATTTGAAGTGAAGGAAGATGCGACTAAAACACAAATCAAGTCTGCCTTTGTCAAGAGTCTCAAATCCAAAAAGATGAATAAAAAAATTCTTGGAGAGTTTGTGGAACTTGTTGCCTGATAAATATTTTTATAGAATAGGTATCAAAAATGACTAGATTCGGAAATTTGGTTGGAGGTAAGAAAGCAGCACCAGCGCCTGCTCCAGTTGTAGAACCAACACCAGCACCACTGGTAGAAGATGTTGTAGTTTCTCCCGAAGAGGAAGTTCTTACTGAAGCAAGTCCTCTGGAACAAATGTCTAAAAAACAACTTGAAAATTATGGTAGAGAGCATGGTATTGAGTTGGATAGAAGACATAGCAGAACTAAATTGGTTGAAGAATTGAAAGATCACCTGTCCAATTCTTAAACTGGCACATTGGGGGGTCTTCGGACCCCTTTTTTCTTGTATAATAACTTCAGTTGAAAAACACAAACGACATCATGACCATCTCCGCCGACTACATCCGCACTTCGCTCCAAGCAGTGTACGGCGAGTCTGTGACTGCCGCCGACATTCGTGCTTGGTGTGCTATGAATGGTTCTAACTACCAGACTGTTACCAAGAAAATCGATCAGTTCAAGACTGGTCGTGGTAAGTGGAATCTGACTATTCAAGAGGCACGAGAGCAACTGGAACAAACTGTAAAAGCACCTGCTGCACTTCCTGCTGTTGAGCAAAACCTTATTCCTGAGAAAGATGACACCTTCGTCAAGTTTGGTAACTTTGGCGATATTCGCAAAATTGTTGAGTCCCGTCTTTTCTATCCTACTTTCATCACTGGACTTTCTGGCAACGGCAAAACGTTCGGTGTGGAGCAAGCTTGTGCTCAACTGAAGCGTGAACTGATTCGTGTAAATATTACGATTGAGACTGATGAAGATGACCTTATCGGTGGTTTTAGGCTTGTTGATGGGAATACTGCATGGCACAATGGTCCCGTCATTGAAGCACTAGAACGGGGAGCAGTCCTTCTCCTTGATGAGATCGACCTGGCTTCTAATAAGATCCTCTGCCTTCAGTCCATTCTAGAAGGCAAGGGTGTCTTCCTCAAGAAGATTGGTAAGTGGATCAAACCTGCTGCTGGTTTCAACGTCATTGCCACTGCAAATACCAAAGGTAAAGGTTCTGATGATGGTCGCTTCATCGGCACTAACGTTCTGAATGAGGCGTTCCTTGAGCGTTTCCCTGTGACTTTTGAGCAGGAGTATCCGACTCCTAAGACTGAGCAAAAGATCCTTGAGGGTGTTGCTGCTGGTCTTGGTGTTAGTGATGCTGACTTCTGTAAGCGTCTGACTGACTGGGCAGACATCATCCGTAAGACCTTCTACGATGGTGGCATTGAAGAGATTATCAGCACCCGCCGCCTGGTCCACATTATCCGTGCCTATAGCATCTTTGGTGACAAGGCAAAAGCAATCCAAGTGTGTGTCAACCGTTTTGACGACGAAACCAAGCAAGCATTCCTTGAACTCTATGACAAGGTGGATGTTGACTTCCAACTTCCTACTGAAGAAGTTGCACCCGAAGCACCTTTCTGATATAATTGGGGCAGGTAAAAAAAGTGCCTTTTCTTATTATGGACGAATATCCCTATTCCATCAATGATGGTATGACCCCGTGGGGTCACAGTGACTACGAATTCTTGATTCAAAACAAAATGAGCGAAGAAATTATTAAACAATCACCTAGTACTCCCTGGAAGTACAATGAAGAAGAAATTGTGAAAGAACTTCTTGAGTACATCCGTGGAACTTACAGCCAGCACTATTCTGCTGGTGATCAGAAAATCCAGACTTTGGATCTGATCGAAGCATGTGGCGATGGGGAGGCATTCTGTCGCAGTAATATTCTCAAATATGCTTCCCGTTATGACAAGAAAGGAAGTGCCCGCCGTGATATTATGAAGATTCTTCACTATGCAGTCCTCCTCATGAATTTTAACGACAAAAACGCCGTCCGCGAAACCTACAACCAATGAAGATTCAAGAAAAGACCATGAAACTTTCTGACAACACTCTGACTATCCTCAAGAATTTCGCGGGCATCAACAACTCTATTCTTGTGAAGGAAGGCACCAAACTCCGCACCATTTCTGTTGCCAAGAATATTCTGGCAGAAGCAGACATCACTGAAGAGTTTCCCCGAGACTTTGCCATCTATGACCTCAACCAGTTTCTGAATGGTCTGAGTCTCCACAGTGACCCTGACCTTGATTTTAAAGAAGATTCTTATCTGAGTATCAAAGAAGGTAAGCGTCGTGTGAAGTATTTCTTCGCTGACCCCAATGTCATCATCGCTCCTCCTGAGAAGGAAATTAATCTGCCTTCTCAAGATGTTTGCTTCCAACTGGATAGTGCCTCTTTGGAGAAACTGGTGAAGGCAGCAGCAGTGTATCAACTGCCCGATTTATCTGCCGTTGGTGAAGCAGGTGTCATCAAACTGGTGGTCCGTGATAAGAAGAATGATACTTCTAACGAGTATGCCATCGTTGTTGGTGAGACTGACCAAGAGTTTACTTTCAACTTCAAGGTAGAAAACATCAAGATTATTCCTGGTGCCTATGATGTTGTGGTTTCCTCTAAACTGCTTTCTCAGTTTACCAACACCAAATACAACCTTACTTACTATATCGCACTGGAACCTGATTCCACCTTCGGTTGATGAGACACATTCTCTTTACCCTCAAGGGTTGTCCATTTGGACTTTTAGATGATGAGGCACACATTCGCAATGTTCTTGTGAATGCTGCCACTCTTTCAGAAAGCACTCTCCTTGGGGTCCAGTCCCACAAGTTTGATCCTCAAGGAGTCACTGCTGTTGCTCTGCTTGCTGAGTCCCACATCAGTATTCACACTTGGCCAGAGAATGGTATGGCAGTCTGTGATGTATTTACATGCGGAAACCACACTAATCCTAGGTCTGGTGCGACCTACATGTATGAGGCACTTGGTGCCACTGACCTTGTTTCTAATGAATTTGTGAGACCTTTAGAATGACTGACTGGAAAAAAGTTTATAGTGAATTGCCACCAGAAGAACTAGACAAGATTGCTATTCTTCGTGTGATGGAATGTACTAATGGTGTTATTCAACACTCTTTTAGGGACAATGAGGAATATGCATTGTCTGTTGAAGAAACCAGGAAAGCAATGAAGTTTTCCATGGGTTGTATGAAACGAATGGAAATTCCTCTGAAAGAAGAGACCATTACTTTCGCACCAGAAACTGAGGAACTTATGCGTCAAGCACGAGACCTTTATGTGAGTGGTGTCAAGATGGGTAATGATGAAGACTTTGAAGAGTTTATGAAGGTTTCTGCCGCTACTGCCCAAGCATGTGGTATTGATCGAATTATTGCTGGCGCAAGAATTCTCAAAGAAAATGTTGACGATATCCCCCCTGAGACGCTATCATGGGGTGTAGCATATCTCATGCAGTTTTTTCGATGAACATCTTTGTCACAGATCCATATCCTGCTGAAAGCGCCATCTGTCTCCCTGATAAACACATTGTCAAGATGCCGCTTGAGTGCTGCCAAATGCTTAGCATTGTTGCTTCTCCCTGGTATCACGATTATGGAATTCTTCCCAAGCAAGACGGCACTGCCTACAAGACAGAAAAAGGAGCATTCCGAAATCACCCATGTACGAAATGGGCGGCGGAGACGGTGGATAATGCCTACTGGCTCATCAAGTGGGGACTAAACTTGTGTCAAGAGTACAGTTTGCGCTATAATAAAACACATTCCTGTGAAGGGACACTTACTCATGCATACTATCTTTTTCCTAAGGGTAGATTGGATGAAGTAACTCCTTTTGCACGAGCAATGCCTGAGGAATACAAGTTTGATACTAGTATTTCCACCTTTGACGCATACAAGATGTATATCGCATCCAAACCTTGGGTGAAAGACAACTATCTTCGTATGCCCCAACGCAAACCAGAATGGGTGTAAATAATGGAAATTGGTAGTCATCCAGTTTGTAATTTATGTGGAGGTAAGGGGTGTGAAAAGTGCCATAGTGGATGGGAATGCATCGGACAAGGTTGTAACAAATGTGCTATGGGTTGGCAACTAGGTAAAAACTTTAAAAAACAAAGTTCTAATAATGAAACTAATTGATAAGAAGGACTCTCGGTATTTTACCGAAACGTCCAAAGAACCATACATCCGCCACCGTTATAAGTTGGTGGATGCTCATGGTGATTTTGTAATTTTTGACAACTGGGAAGAAACCCAGATGGTGTGGTGGAATACTCCATCGCAGTTTTTGTCCCACATTGAGGTTCTTGATAATGAGTGATTTTATTTGGGTGGAGAAATACCGCCCTAAAACAATTGAAGATTGTATTCTCCCAGAAGCAACTAAAAAAACTTTTCAGGAGTTTCTAAATAAGGGAGAAATTCCTAACATGTTGCTTGCTGGTCCTCCTGGTATCGGTAAAACAACTGTTGCCAAAGCACTGTGTAATGAACTGGGAGTAGATGTTTATGTCATCAATGGATCCGACGAGGGTAGATTCCTTGATACTGTCAGAAACAATGCGAAAAACTTCGCTTCGACCGTATCACTTACGTCAGATGCTAAACACAAAGTCATCATCATTGATGAGGCAGATAACACGTCCAACGACGTACAACTCCTCCTACGGGCGTTTATTGAGGAGTTTGCTGGTAACTGCCGATTCATCTTTACCTGCAACTACAAAAATAAAATCCTTGAACCCCTCCACAGTCGATGTGCCGTCGTTGACTTCTCCATCAAAGGAAAAGAGCGTCAGGAGATTGCCGCGCAATTCTTCAAACGTCTCCAAGAAATCCTGGGTGCAGAAGGTGTTGAATATGATAACAAGGTCCTGGTAGAACTTGTTAATAAGCACTTTCCCGATTGGCGTCGTGTCTTGAATGAATGTCAGCGTTACTCTGTCAGTGGGAAGATTGACTCTGGTATTCTTGCTACGTTCTCTGATGTTGCCGTAAATGAACTCGTCAAAAATCTCAAGGAAAAGAACTTCCCCGAAGTTCGGAAGTGGGTGGTATCTAACATGGATAATGATACTACTGTACTTATGCGGCGTATTTACGATGCTTGTTATAGCGCCCTTGAAAACAATAGCGTTCCTGCTGCTGTGCTTGTGCTTGCTAAGTATCAGTATCAGTCGGCATTCGTAGCAGACCAGGAAATCAATATGCTTGCTTGTCTAACTGAAATTATGGTGGAGTGTAACTTCAAATGAAAAACAAACAACATCAAGTAAAGTCCAGAATGTATTATTACTTCTGGGGAGTCTGCACGGTGGCAGTAGTATTCGGTCAACTCTATGTGGGTGCTGGATATCGCATCATGGCAGAGAGTGTAAATAATCTAACTTATAGTCTTGTGGAGGAACTTAGTGGGCCTACTCAATATTGATAAAACTAAACTGGTTGAACCAAGAGTGAAGACCACACCTGAGAATGTGCAGGAAGCAAATGAAGCATTGTTTCGTGCTAAAATGACTCTACCTGCTGCCGCAAAACATTGTGGTATGACCGAGAAGGAAATGAAACTAACCTTCTGGGAATTTTTGAAGTATCATCCTAAAGATTATGAAGTCCCTGAAAACACCCCTTAGATATCCTGGCGGCAAGTCCCGTGCTTGCACCAAGATGGACCAATACTTCCCCGATATGAGGGAGTATGATGAGTTCCGTGAACCATTCCTTGGTGGTGGTAGTGTTGCTATTCATATTACTAAGAAGTATCCAGACACAAAAATCTGGGTCAATGACTTATATGAACCTCTGGTCAACTTCTGGCAGCAACTCCAGATGTTTGGTCGTGAGATGAGAGATGAACTGCTGCAACTAAAATATCGCCACATTGAACCAACCAGTGCCAAAAACTTATTCCTTGACGCCAAGAAGTATCTTGCAAGACCTCTGGACGACTCTGAAAGTTTCCACCGTGCTGTTTCCTTCTATATTGTTAATAAGTGCTCTTTCTCAGGTCTTACTGAGTCCAGCTCCTTCTCTGCCCAAGCAAGTGAATCCAATTTCTCTATCAGAGGTATTGATAAACTGCCAGGTTATTCAGAAATAATCAAGAAATGGCGTATAACTAATTACTCCTATGATTACCTACTGGGTGCTGAAGGTAATGCTTTTGTATATCTTGATCCTCCTTATGACATTAAGGATAACCTCTATGGGCGTAAAGGGTCAATGCACAAAGGATTTGATCACGATAGGTTTGCTGCTGACTGCTCTGCTTGTAGTCTTGATCAGTTGATTAGTTATAACTCTGACCAACTTGTTAGAGACCGATTTACTGATCCTAAATGGAACGCTGCCGAGTTTGACCTTACCTACACAATGCGTTCTGTGGGTGAATATATGCGAGAGCAAAAGAAACGCAAAGAACTACTACTTTTTAATTATGGAATTGAAGGACTGGTTAAACTCGATCAATCAGACCAAGAAGAATCTGATTGATGAAGACCCTTCACTTGAGAAGGAATATCCTCCCTATATCATCAACCGTTGTTTCTCTGGACACCTTGATGCTGTAATGTTTGCGAATGAACTAAACCAGTATCATTTTCTCCCCAAAAAGTTGCAATATGATTTTTATCTAAATAGTCTGAGGAAAAAGAAGAGATTTTCTCCCTGGCTCCGACAAGATAAAATCAAAGACCTTGATTATGTCAAACGTTATTATGGTTATAGTAATGAGAAGGCAAAACAAGCTTTGAGGATTCTTACAGAAGAACAACTTACTTTTATTAAATCGAAATTTGATACTGGAGGAAAAAAATGAGTGTGGTTCAAGAACCCGAAGTGAAGTGGTCGCCCGAACAAATGGTTGAAGTGGTTCTCAATGAACCCGATGACTTTTTGAAAGTGCGTGAAACTCTGACCCGTATCGGAGTTGCTTCAAGAAAAGAAAAGAAGATTTACCAGTCCTGCCATATTCTCCACAAGCAAGGAAGGTATTATCTGGTTCACTTTAAGGAATTGTTTGCCCTTGACGGTAAGCACGCAAACCTGACGGTGAATGATGTCCAACGACGCAATCGTATCGCTCAGTTGCTTGCTGACTGGGGTCTAATTGGTATTGTTGATGTCACTAAGATTCAGGATATTGCTCCTCTGAATCAAATCAAGGTCCTTGCATATAAAGATAAGCAAGACTGGATTCTGGAAACCAAGTATAATATTGGGTCCAAGAAGAAACGAGTAGAAGAAACCGAATAATTTTGTAGGGGGTTCCACACCCCCTTTTTTATGCTTTCTTGTATAATTAGTAGTGGATGCCGAAAGGGTCCACAAAACACAAACTCGCTTTTATAAGGAGCTACAATAATGAACAACCTCGCAAGGTATACTGCTGCGGATCTTCCTGCCCTGATGGATAGGATTACAAGAAACAGTATTGGAATGGACGAATACTTTGATCGCCTGTTTAATCTTCACGAAACGACAAAAAACTACCCACCTTATAACCTGATTCAAATAAATAATGTGGAATCTCATTTGGAAATTGCATTAGCAGGGTTTAAGAAAGGAGAGGTTAATGTATACACGGAGTATGGAAAACTTTTTGTCGAAGGACAAAAGGAAGACACAGAATCGGAGAGAACGTTTATCCACAAGGGATTGGCTAGCAGAAGTTTTCAACGAGCGTGGACTTTATCCGACGACACAGAAGTTAGGGACGTTGTATTCGAAGACGGACTTCTACGGATCATACTTGGGAAAATAGTCCCAGAGCATCATTCTCGTAAAGACTATCTTTAAATCAATACAATTGAGTAGAAATCAGTAGCAACAATTACAGACTTTTGTATCACTATGATACATAATGACTATATAATTTAGACCTATGGAGGAGACGATGCACTTTACCACCGCCGCCTTAGCATTTGGCACAGTAATGACTCTTTTCTTCGGGGGAACGATCGCCGCCGTTCTGCCCTGATACGTCCTGATAAATAAAACTGAATATCGTCGGCGCAGACGGGGAGGTGACTGGCACAATCCAGTTGACACCTCCCCTTTTTGTTGGTAGAATAATTGGAGAAAAATCTTGTAAATGTCGGTACAACTTGCGCTATTAAAATCTGGTGAGACAATCATTGCAGATGTTAAAGAACTTATTTCTGATGATAAGATTTGTGGGTACTTGTTTAAAAATCCCCATAAACTTAGTCTTACGGAATCTGTATATCTTACAGAACAAGCAGAAGATGATTCTATTGGGGTGACTTTTACTCCTTGGATTATGTTTACAAATGACACTGAGATTCCAGTTAGACCAGATTGGTTGGTTACTGTTGTGGAACCTGCTGGCGAAATTAAAAAATTGTATGAGGAAAAAGTAAATGGAACAAATAGTGAAGTGTCTTTTACTGAAGAATGACACAGTGTTGATCACTGAAATTGTAGAAGTCGGTGCTGATATTGGAGAACCAGACTGTAAACTTACTAAACCTTTTCGGATGGTAAAGGCAACAAGTGATTCTTATGTATTGGAACCTTGGATTGACTTTTCTCCACAAACTGATTACATGATTAGTTCCGAGAGTATCCTTACTCTTGTAGACCCAACACCTGATTTGCTTTCCAAATATTTTGAGATGATTGCCTGATGCGCTTTTATACAAACGTCCAAATGGTCGGGGACAACTTCCTAGTCCGTGGTTATGAGAATGGTCGCCATTTCATGACTAAGGAGAAGTTCTACCCGACTCTTTTTGTCCCTTCTAAAAGAGAAACCAAATATAAAACTCTGACTGGTGAACCTGTTGAACCAGTGAAACCAGGAACGGTGAGAGAATGTCGTGAGTTTATCAAGAAGTATGAGGGCGTAGATAACTTTAAGATCTATGGAAACACTGGATACATCTACCAATACATTTCTAAAATGTATCCAGAGGAAGAGATTAAGTTTGACACCAACAAGATCAAAATCTCTACTATTGACATTGAGGTTGCATCCGAGAATGGATTCCCTGATGTAGAATCTGCCGCAGAGGAAGTCCTTCTCATTACCATTCAAGATTATTCGACAAAGCAGATTCGCACCTGGGGGCGTGGTCCCTTTAAGAATAAGCAGGAGAATGTCATCTACAAAGGTTTCAGAACCGAGTATGAACTTCTGAGTTCCTTCATTAACTGGTGGATGGAAGAACAAAACATCCCAGAGGTTGTGACTGGATGGAATAGTGAACTATATGATATGCCGTATCTTGTGCGGCGTATTGAGAGGATCCTTGGTGAGAAGTTGATGAAACGACTTTCTCCTTGGGGTCTTGTGACTGAACGTGAAATCTTTATTGCTGGTCGCAAACACATTGCGTATGATGTTGGTGGTATTACTCAACTTGATTATCTTAACCTTTATAAAAAGTTTACATATAAAGCACAAGAGTCCTATCGTCTAGACTACATAGCTAGTGTGGAACTTGGACAGAAGAAACTAGACCACTCTGAGTTTGATACCTTTAAAGACTTCTATACTAATGGTTGGCAGAAGTTTGTAGAATATAACATCATTGACGTGGAACTTGTTGACCGAATGGAAGACAAGATGAAACTCATTGAGTTGGCAGTCACGATGGCATATGACGCAAAAGCAAACTATGCCGATGTATCCTCCCAAGTTAGGATGTGGGATACAATCATCTTCAATTATTTGAAGAAAAGAAACATAGTCATTCCTCCCAAAGAACGTTCAGACAAGGACTCAAAATATGCAGGAGCATACGTCAAGGAACCGATTCCTGGAAAGTATGATTGGGTTGTGTCTTTTGACCTCAACTCTCTTTATCCTCATCTCATTATGCAGTACAACATCTCACCAGAGACCCTCCGTGAGGAAAGACATCCCAGCGCAACTGTTGAGAAAATCCTGAATGAGGACCTGACATTTGAGATGTATAAGGACAATGCGGTATGTGCCAATGGTGCCATGTACCGAAAAGATGTCCGTGGTTTCCTCCCAGAACTGATGGAGAAGATCTATAAGGATCGCACCATCTACAAAAAGAAGATGCTTGCTGCTAAACAAGATTATGAAAAGACTCCTACCAAAGCACTTGAAAAAGAGATTGCCAGATGTAACAACATTCAGATGGCTAGGAAGATCCAACTCAATAGTGCTTATGGTGCTATTGGTAATCAATACTTTCGTTATTACAAACTTGCAAACGCAGAAGCCATCACATTATCTGGACAAGTCTCCATCCGTTGGATTGAGAACCGAATGAATGGATATCTAAATAAGATTTTGCAAACAGAAGGCGAAGATTATGTCATCGCATCTGACACTGACTCAATCTATCTTAATATGGGACCTCTTGTTGATAAATTTCTTAGTAATAAGTCTGACGATAAAACAAAGGTTGTTGCTCTACTTGATAAGATCTGTCAAGACAAGTTGGAACCATTCATCGAACAATCTTATCAGAACCTTGCGGATTACGTTTCGGCATATGAACAAAAAATGATTATGAAGCGTGAGAATATTGCAGAACGTGGCATTTGGACTGCGAAGAAGCGATATATTCTCAACGTGTGGAACAGTGAGGGTGTTCAATACTCAGAACCCAAACTGAAAATGATGGGAATTGAAGCAGTCAAGTCTTCTACTCCTGCACCTTGTCGCAAGATGATTAAAGATGGTCTCAAACTAATGATGAACGGGACTGAGGATGATGTGATTGAATTTATTGATAAATGTCGTAAGGAATTCAAAGAACTTCCACCAGAAGAGATTGCGTTCCCACGCTCTGTATCTGACGTTGTGAAGTACAGATCTAATGCTGACATTTACATCAAAGGAACTCCTATTCATTGTCGTGGAGCACTTCTCTTCAATCACTATATCAAGGAGAAGAAACTGACCAATAAATATTCACTTATCAATAATGGGGAAAAAATTAAGTTTCTCTATCTGAAAAAACCGAATATCATTCAGGAGAATGTAATCTCTTTCATTCAAGACTTCCCAACAGAACTCGGTCTTGACAAGTACATTGACTATGACTTACAATTTGAAAAGAGTTTTGTAGAACCACTCAAGTCTATTTTGGATGCGATTGGGTGGAATGTTGAGAAAACTGTAAACCTTGAACTGTTTTTTGGATAATGAAACTCTTTAAAAGATGTTTTATGCATTGGAGAGAATTGATGTTGTATGATGGAACAGATCTAGAATTTGACCTCGAAGATTATGAAAATGTCTTTTGGGACTATCTAAATTATTCTTATATTAGACCAGAGTGGAGAAAGTAATGGATTTTTTAAAGGATATTGTAAAAGAGATTGGTGACGACTACACCAAACTCGCGGCGGACATTGACGAGACCGAAACATATGTGGATACAGGTTCGTACATTTTTAATGCACTGGTTTCAGGTAGCCTATTTGGTGGTGTATCTGGCAATAAGATTACTGCTATTGCTGGAGAGTCTTCTACTGGAAAGACTTTCTTTTCTCTCGCTGTGGTTAAGAATTTTCTTGATTCTAACCCCGATGGTTATTGTCTCTACTTTGATACTGAGGCTGCTGTCAACAAATCACTACTTGATTCTAGGGGAATTGACCTAAACCGTCTTGTAGTCGTGAACGTAGTTACTGTTGAGGAGTTCCGTAGCAAGGCACTCAAAGCAGTAGACCTATACCTAAAAAAACCTGTAGATGAGCGCAAACCCTGCATGTTTGTGCTAGACTCCTTAGGTATGCTTTCCACTGAGAAAGAGATTACCGACGCACTCAACGACAAGCAAGTTCGGGACATGACCAAATCCCAACTGATCAAAGGTGCGTTCCGTATGCTCACTCTCAAGTTGGGTCAGGCAAACATTCCCATGATTGTTACTAACCACACCTACGATGTCATTGGCGCTTATGTTCCTACAAAGGAGATGGGAGGCGGTTCTGGTCTTAAGTATGCTGCTTCTACTATCATCCATCTCTCAAAGAAGAAGGAGAAAGATGGAACAGAAATCATCGGAAATCTTATCAAGGCAAAGACTGCTAAGTCACGTTTAAGCAAGGAGAACCAAGATGTTACGATACGTCTTTATTACGACGAGCGTGGTCTTGATCGTTATTATGGTCTTCTTGAACTCGGTGAGATCGGTGGACTTTGGAAGAATGTCGCAGGTCGGTATGAAATGGACGGAAAAAAAGTCTATGCTAAGGCAATTCTCAAAGACCCCGAAACCTATTTCACTCCAGAAGTAATGGAGAAACTGGATTCTATTGCAAAAGAAGAATTCAGTTATGGTTGATCTTGGTGATCTTATTCACGTTTATGATGGTGTGTTGGATGAAAAGACATGTGATTTTCTAATAAAAGTTTTTGATGAAGAATCAGAACATCATGAAGTAATTGAGAATGAGGGTAGACCAAATTTTACTCAATTCAATCTTACAGAGAACTGTAATTTTACCGATGAACTCAAAAAGGTTCACAATAGTGTAATCAAAAAAGTTCAGAAGTATCAAAAGGAATACTACAAGTTCGTGGATGCCAGAGTGTTTCCTTCTTCATATGCATTTGAACAATTCAGAATAAAGAGGTATAATACTGGTGGTGAGGATAGGTTTGATACACATGTCGATGTAGCAGACTATTCCTCCGCCAGAAGGTTTCTCTCTTTTATGTTTTATCTGAATGATGTTTCGGAAGGTGGAGAGACAGTTTTTAGAGATAAAAAGATTACTCCAAAGAAAGGATCTCTTTTAGTATTTCCTCCTTTGTGGATGTATCCTCATCGTGGAAATCCTCCTATCAGTAATCCAAAGTATATTATGAGCACTTATTTACATTATAAGTAATGGAAAGAATCGAAACTACAATTCTCAGAAACTTAATACACAGTGAGGATTATTCCCGCAAGGTCATTCCTTTTATTGAACCAACATATTTTGAACAGAGAACTGAGAAGGTAATCTTTGAGGAGATTGCTAAGTTTATTGTTAAGTATGGTTCTGCCATTACAACAGAAGCTCTAAATATTGAG
>Ga0181574_10003232_pt1 | contig 14511 bp, 9 predicted proteins | sample 101ome_24_FD_145600 | JGI IMG/M metagenome (GOLD analysis project Ga0181574, IMG submission 145600) | Coastal salt marsh microbial communities from the Groves Creek Marsh, Skidaway Island, Georgia - 101410AT metaG (spades assembly) | ecosystem: Environmental > Aquatic > Marine > Intertidal zone... | reverse complement strand
CGGGGGGGTTCGGGTGGATGATGAATGGATGGCATGCATGGATGGGTCTTTTTTTTCTGCCAGACTGGGTTTCGCCCGGGCGCCCGGGACGCGGTTCGCGAAGGCCTTTCCTCGCCCGCGGCGCGTTCGTGGGGGTTCACCGGTGAAGCGCGCGACTGACTTTTGTTTTGAATCGTTCTCGACCGCGCAGGACAAGCGCTGGGTGACCGCACGATCACCGTTCGCGAGGACAAGGCCCCGGCTAAGGCGTCTGGTAAGAAGCACGGCGCCGTCGTCCTGAGCGAGGCGCCGGCGGGCGGCGAAGGAAGCCGCTGCTACTTTGGAAACCTCGCGTGGGAAACCACGGAGGAGATGCTCATGGCGCACTGCGCGTCGTTCGGTGTCAACGCGGCTCAGTGCGAAGTGGCGCGTCAACACGGCGGCCGCTCCAAGGGCTGGGCGCTCGTCGATTTCGCGACGCCGGATGAAGCGTCCAACGCCATCGCGCAGATGCACAACTCTGAAATCCAAGGTCGATCCATCATCGTGCGCGTGGAGCGCCCGGGCGCGGGCGCGAAGAGCGCGCGCGTGGAGACTCGCCCGGAGAACTCGAGCGGATTGCAAATTGTCGTCCGTAACCTTCCGTGGACGACGACGAGCGAGGATCTTCGCCAAGTGTTCCAGCAAGTCGGCAACGTCGTAAACGCCGTGGCGGTGTGCCACGCGGATACTGGCCGCTCCAAGGGCTGGGGTACCGTGCTCTTTGAAACCCGTGAACAAGCTCAAGCTGCGATCCAAGGTTTCAACGGCGTCGAGCTCGAGCACCGCCCGATGCAAATCAAGCAAGCTCGATCGCTACGATTAAGCGACGATTGCGCGCGCGGGCGGCTACACGAGGATGGATGGATGGATGGACAGACAGACAGACAGACAGACAGACAGAATGATGACTGAAGAAGACGAAGAAAAGTACGTACGGCCACGATGGGCAGCGTGTTATGAAGAAGAGAAGAAGAAGAGATGACTTAAGAAAGGAGAGTGAGCGAAAACGAACCAGCGTTTTTTAGTAGTCTCGTCCCGCGTAGGGGCGAGTGGCGAAAGCGAGGCGCGGACGGGTCACCGCCTGTTTATGTCAGCGAATCGATGTTTCGAAAGCAGCACCTTGTTGAATTCCTACACGTATCACTGAATAATCACAATCATTATAATCGCTAATATCAAACGCTTTGTGCAAAGCGATCCCGTCCCGTCGTCTAAATTTAATAATCGTAAGGTATCGAATCGTCGCGCTTGGATTTTTTTTCGGCGCTCCCCGCGTGATCCTCGTCGCGACGTTTCCTCGCCTTTTCGCGTTCCCGCTTCGCCACCTTGGCGATAAACTTGTCGAACAACTTTTTCGCCTCCACCTTTGGTGCCTCTTTCCAAGCCTTGTCCAATCGATAAAGCTTTTCCGCCTTTTCCCACGTCGTGTCGCCAAAGAGCTCTCTCGCCTTGTATCCTTCGTGAAGCAAATCTTCAAAGTCGTCGAGCTTGGCGTCGATCTCATCCTCCATGTCGTTAAGCAAGTCCTCGTAGAGCTCGCGCGGACGAGAACCGTTGACGTTGTTGCACGCGTTGATGTATCGCACGTCGTTTTCGATTCGTCTAACAAAGGATTTCCAGCGAGCGCGCGGTTGAATCGCGCCGTCGCGTCGAAGCTCTTCGAGAAGCTCTACAAAGGCTTGACGACGCCTTCTTTCCTCTCTCAATTCCGCCTTGAGAGAGTCGTCATGAGCCAACATGTCTTTCTCGCGCAGCTCTCGCACCAAGCCTTCGAAAACCTCCAATCGATCGAGAGGTTCGCAATCCATCGTTCGAGGGTCATCCTTGACGCGTTCGTAAATTTTCCTCCACGGCGTCACGGCGTCGGCGCCGGCATCCACGAGGCACTCTTTAAACGCCTCCTGCGTCACCGACTTTCTCTCCTCGCGCTCGCGCTGTTCGCGAACACGTAACGATCGGGTGAAATCGTCAAAGAGATCCCCTCGTTCGCGCCTATCCATGACCGCTCTCCATCTCGCGTCTTCGCTCAATACTTCTTCGATGCGCGCGTCTCTCCCGTACAACCTCGTGTTCGACGTGATCCCGAGCTCCACTCTTCGCTCCTCGAGCATCGCCATGAATGACTCGCGAACCTTCTTCTCTGCCATGCGCTTCGCTTCGCGTTCCCGCTTCACCTGGGCCATTTGATACTCGTTCAAACACTGCTTTTTATCCGTCTTTGACTTCAACGCGCCAAATCGTCTATCGCTCTTCGTTCTGTTCAACACCTCCTCCCACTTGGTCGACACCCGAACGCCGTGATCTGCGAGCATCTTTTTAAACGCCAATTTAGCCTCCTCCACGTTGGCGTACTCGCTCGAAAACACCGCGCCGTCATCCTCGCCACCTTTTCCTTTATTCGTTTCGGTTTTCGCGCCGCCGCCGCGTTCGCGTTCCGTCCCATCCGCCCCACCCATCCCACCGTTGCCCAAGCCTCCCGTTTTTGCTCTCGCCGACTTCGATTCCGCCCTTCTCACAATCTCTCGCACCTCCTCGATCTCCTTCGGCGTCTCCCACGTCGTCTCTCCCGTCGTCTCGTGCGCCCAGTACGCCCGCGACTCCCCCGTCGTCGGATCCTTCGTTTCATACCTCGTCCACCGCGTCGCCGCCTCTGCCCGTTCAATCGTCGTCATCAACTCTTCCGGTTTCGCGTACGTACTCCGACGCGTCACGACGTCGTAGTAATACGTCCGTCCGTCCGGTGCGAGGTGCGTTTGCCATCGTTCGTTCGCAGCAGATGACGATGCCGTCGCCGCTGCTTTCCCACCACCACCACCACTCGCACCGGCACCGGCGTTTTCCCCGCCTTCGTTCGTCATCCAGTGCGGAAGCGTCGACACCCCGCGTCGTCGTTCTCCCGCGATCGCCGCGTCGTCCGACGACATGGTGCGGCGCGCGCGCGCGTCGGCAACTGACGTGCGTGGCGGGACGGATTGTTTTCAATCACGATATTTCATTTCAATTCATTACACGTCTCTCTAAGTACTACATACACACACACACACGGGCACACTAACGACCCTCTACGAACGGACCCCCGTCTCTTCCTCCTCCTCACGCGTCCTCCTCCTCCTCTTCTCCGTCGTCGTCGTCGTCGTCGTCGACAGGGACGGCGGTACCGAACAACGCATTCAACCTCGACATGGCGACGTCTTTATTCGCGATCACCGCGCGTTCGACGCCGTCGCGCGCCGCGAGATCGATCGGCGTCGCGTCCGTCGTCGTCGTGGATGCGTCTCCGGCGCTGACGACGACGGTGACGACTCGCGGGGCGTCTTCGGACGACATGGATTCGGTTCGCGCGCGCCGAGAGCGTCACTCTGAGGCGTGACTGTTGGTTTGTGAGACTGAGATGGAGTCGACCCCGCGCGCGCCACGAGCGTTCGCGCCGACGGCGTTCGCGACGCCGATCGATCCCGACCGAACCGAGACGTCGTCGTCGACTGCGTCGTCTTCGTCGTCGAACACGCGACGGTGCGTGGTCGTCGGACCGCCAGAGAGTGGGAAGACGACCATGTTGATGCGATTTTGCATTCGATTCGTCAAGGAAAACCCCGGTGCGAAGGCGCTGTTCATCGCGAGACGGGACGCGATGGAGCGGGCGAGGATACACGCGACGAGGGTGGAGATGCTGGGGGACGTCGAGGCGGTGGAGGCGATCGGGATGAGGTACGTCGAGTCGGACGAGGACGTGCGGACGCTGGCGTGCTTTCGACACTTGTGGGCAAAGGAGGAACAGCCGAGACTCGTTGTCGTGGATGATTTGGGAAGTATGATGGGGACTTCAAAGGTGGATAGGACGGTGACGAGAGAGATGTCCTACGCGAAGACGTTGGCGGCGTTGCACGAGTGCGCGCGGGATGACGAGACGGGGGAGGAGCGGTTGTTGGTGGTGAGCGAACGGACGGATGAGGCGACGGGCAAGGCGCCGATGCTGTACGTGTATAACAAGTGGTTCGGAGAAGTGTTACAGATTCATAGAGTCCACGGCGAGGGTGGTGGGTCGGAGTGGGATCTCGTGGCGCAGACGGATGGGGCGAGCGTGAGGTACTCGACGAGCCGCGGATGAGATGAGGAGAGGAGTGCGATAGAATACATGTGAACGAACACTTTAGCGATGGATGCGATGTAATGATACCGAATTTGACTAGACGCGGCGATATTGTTGAGAGGGCATCGTAGCTCTCGGATGGGTTAAACGTCACGATGATAAGGAGCGTATCGATTCTACAACAACGAGCTATTAAATTCTATGTACGAGCTAAAAGGAAGGTGACCTTTTCACGCCGTAGCCTCGATGCGCACCGGAGCGCGCTTTGGCTTGCCGTTCTTCCCAGTCTGCTTGTGATAGCTGCTACTCCACGTACCGCCGTCTCTGGCGTAGTAATCCATCGGGTACGGGGTGTTTTCCTCGCCCGGAGCGACGCCGGGGGTTAACCACCACGGGTCGACATTATCGAGGGCGACCTCGGCCTCGTAAGGCGTCAACACGGGACGTTCAAACTCCTCACCCCAGTCGATGGACAAACGCGGACACGCGATTTGCACGAACGCGTCCAACCCCTTGAGCGCCGCCATCTTTGCTGGATTCATCTCGCTGATGAGCAGCACGACGTACTCGCGGCCTTTGACTCTCATCAAAGACATTAAATGCTCCAAAATAGCCGGATTACCCTGTCGTCCGAGCGTGCCGAGCACGATACCGAACGATTTGGCATTCTTCGCGCGATCAACCATGCCTCGACGAACCGTTCTCATTTCCTTGTGCGCGTATTCCTCCCGCGTCAGCACGCGCTGGTACGGGTCGTACCTGTACGCCGGCACGGTTGGATTGGCAATCATGATCGCTTCCAAGTGGAACCGACCGTCGGCGACGAAAACTATGGCGTCTCTATCCTTCGCATCCGGAATCACGGGTGCCGTGCACCCTAGCACCTCTCCAGGCGACAGAGGCTTGGCCTGAGGGACGACGAGCGACGGGTACTTTTCCGCCAGTCGAGTTCTCGTCTCCTGTATGGCGCTCGCGAATTGAATCGTCCCCGCCAAGATGAGGTTCGAACCGGGCTTGAAGTTATGTTCAACCGACGCACACAGGTGACCGACGTCGAAAGAAATATCGACAAAGACGTAGAGGCACTTCATACGAGTGACGTCGACCGGGACCAAGCACGAGTGTCCGTAGTGAACCAAAAAGTCGCACCCCAACGACTCAGCCGTGTAGTCGTCAACGCAGCAGGCGCCGTAAGTCACATCACCAAGTATCACGACATCCTTCACGCCTGCGAACGTTTGGAATATGTCCGCCAACGTCGTCGCGTACAGCAGAAGACCTTCCGGGAACTGCAACGCCAGCGTCTCCACGTTCGCCTGCTTGAGCCTCCACACCGTCTTCTTCACCTCAAAGTCGTAGTTTTGGGGCAACACTCGCATGGCTGCCGCCAAATCTTCGTCCTTCTCAATCTCATCGGGGATCTATCGGCGCGCGAGAGCGAAGAGGAAGGACGGCGGTCAGTGTCTAAAAAGCATTCTGCGAAAGGGACGGGAGAGCGTTTGGGCGGCGCGGGGCTCGAGGGAGCAACGACGACGCCGAGGGACGAGGCGAACGCACCTGATTGCGGACGAAGCGTCGTACCACCGGTTTCGCCACCGGCTCGTCGACAGCCGTGGACGTCGACGGTGTCGAGTCCGTCATGAGTCGAGCTATGAGGGCGAAGCGCGTCTCTAAAAGAATCAATTCATTGAAACGTCAATGTGTGCTAAAATCTATCTCTTGCTCTTCTGAGCTTGTTCTAGTAGCTGTTCTAGGCTTACGGGGACCCATTTACCGGCTATGGATGCCCGGATGCTTTCGCGAGCGGTGTCTACGACGACGTTGACGCCGCCAAACGTGTACACCGTCAAGCCGTCGTGACGGCGTCCCGAAGTATTCGGAACGAACTCGAGCTCGTGGGCGTTCGCGAATTGCTCAATCATATCCTTGAGCGTCATTGTGGATTCATCCATCGGGTGAGCCTTCGGTTTGTCTCGAACGGGGGCGCTGGGTTGCGGCGTTGTGATGCTCGGCATGACAACGCCCTCTCCCGAGGCCGCTTGGTTCATCATGTTCAACGCCACGTTTAATTGCACGCGCATGCGCTCATGAGACAAAAGTTCGTTTGAAAAGACTGATTTCCATCCAGTGTACCACTGGGCCACCTCGTCCAAGTCCACCTTTGGCGTGGTCAACCACTTGTGCAAAGTGGAGTGCCACTTGCGGAAAAAGTGCTGTTCAAGCAGCGTCATGAGGGCGCTCGGGCCGAGCATCTCTTCCCACGCGAGGGCATTCTTGAGCGGCTCGAGGGATTGATTCGATGGATCGATTCGAAGCATCGCCAACGAATCCTCGAGCTTGGGTGTGATACACCTACGCATGAGCGAAGACCAATCCTTCGCTTCGAACACCTTGGCCCAAGGCTTGAGAAGAGTAAGAGCGCTTGAATCGCTCGCTTCCCATTTCGTGAGGGCAATGGTAAACTTTTGACGAATGGTTGGATACAAATCCTTCAAGTTCTTATGCAGTAGAGGTAACCACGGGTGGAACCACGCATGAAGTGACACGCGCTCCTTTGTGGGTTCCCACTCGTTGACTCGGCGCTGAAGCCGAGGGAGAACGAGAGCGTGGGTAATCTCGAGGTACAGCGCCTCGGGCAACGTATCAGACCATCGTTCGAGGAATTCTATGATTTCTGAAGGCTTCGTTGGATCCCACTTGCTCGATATGAATGGCCTGAGTCTCGACAAGATTGGTTCGCGCATGAGGCTGTCAAATGCGTCTTCATCAAATAGTCCCTTGAACTCGTCAGGGATAAAGTCAGGAGCGAGAAGCTGTTTCCAAGGTTTGATCTCCTCCAAACCACGGGTCGGATCTATCGTTGGATCCCAATCCTTGAATGCGGCGCGCACGTACGGCGTAGCGTGCGCCAGAGCCAGGCGGTACAACCTGTGCGAGTAGTACTCCTTCGGAAAGCGCTTGACAATCTCAACCCAGGATTTCGTGAGAGCATCGAACTCGGCGCGGTCGCGGCACTTCTTTGAAAGAGCGTCCACTTCCTCAACGAGCTTGAGAGCGCTTTGCGTGCGCTCTGCGAGCTCGTCGTGAAGGTCTGCCTGCTTGTTTAGTCGAACCTTTTCGCGGCGCAAGATTTCCAGAGTGTCCTTTTCGCTCCTAATCTTTCCGTCAAGCTTTGTGATGTCGCTCTCAGCTAAGTCCACGACGAGCTTGAGATTGTGCTGAAGCTCGGGAAGCAAAGTGCCGTCTTCATCAGTGCTCACCACGCGCGATTTGTGTAGCTGGTTGGCGTCAACCACCTGCGCGTGTGCGCCGCGCATGTCGATGATGCTCAACTTCTTGCGGCTACCTTGCGCACTGCCGCCCGCTTCCCGCGCCTTCTCGTCCTCTTCCGCGAGGAGCTCCTCCGCAGTCTTATACTCTCGCTTTTGTCTGCGTAACTCGTTCCGCTTCTTCCACATCGTCTTTTCCTGAGCGCGTTTTGCTTGATCCCTCACTCGCGTCGCCTCGTCGACAGTCATATCATCATCGCTCTCATCCTCTTCTTCATCGCGCTTGCTCGCCCGCGTGGGATCGTTAACGTTCTCTTTGAAGTTGTTGAATCCCATACCCATGTTCTTCGGTCGAAGTTGCGTCTCGAGCGCGCGCGAGATGCCGCTCGCTCCCTTGCCTAAACCTTCACCCTTTTTGTAACCCATCTTCTCCAATAGTTTCAAACCAATCCCCTTGGTGTGCTTCTCGAAAGACCCGATCTCTTCCGCTTGCCGACTTTTTGCTCCACCCCCACGTCTCGAACTCGTCCCCGCGAACGCGTCCTCGTTATCCTTATTCCTCGCTCGAGCCGCCTTTTCCTCGGCTTTGCGTCGCGCCGCCGTCGCCTTGCGTTCCTCCTCAGCCATCTTCATCCTCTGTGCCGCGCCGGCAACCAATCTAAGCGAACCGATAAAGTCACGCCTCATCGTCAGTCTACATTCCTCACGTCTCGCGCGCACCGCGATCGTCTCTCGTCGTTTCTCACTCGCGTCGTCGTCATTGTCGTCGTCGTTGTCGTCCTTTGTCGTCGCGACGCACCTCTGTCCAAACGTAGAAGGTAAAAGATCCTCATCCTCGTCCGAAAGATCCTCCAGCGTCTCCTCCGTCGCCGTGCGATAATCCGACCCGCCCCCTTCATCCTTCTCCTCCCTTGCCATCGCGTCTTCGCTCGTCATCGTCCCACCGCTCGCGAACCCTCCAAATCCGGCAGTCGTCGTCGTCGTCGCAGCCATCGCGCGCGCGAACCCGAGTCCTCCACCACCGTTCGCGTTTGTCGTCTCCGTCGCCGCCGTGAACCCGAGACCACCGCTGCCACCAGCACCAGCGCTTCGAAACATCACCGGTCCCGTCTCTCGCCCATCGCGACCGCCGTCGTACCCACCGTCGTTTCTCGAGCCTAAACCACCGCGATTCTCACGCGGCATGTCTTCCAAAAACGATCCGTAAATCGCCTCATCCCGTCGTCGTTTTCGCGCGTGCACCCGTCTCGCGTCATCGTCCGAGTCCGTGTCGACGTCCCGGTGTTCGTTCGACGACGACATATCGACGCGCGGCGCGCAGTGCGGCGCATTTGACTCGTGCGCACGCTTTGGACCGACTCGTTCATTCAGTCTGTTGCGGCAGTTGCCGACGCGCGCGGTCCGGTAGACGCTTGGATAGACGTCGCGCGCGAAAAGGAGCACCGCGCACAGGAAGCCCCGTCACCCGTTCAGTCGAACCGAGCTCGGAGGAGACGCGATGACGACGGTAGCGACGACGCTCACGGCTCGAGGCGTGATCGCCCACGCCCAAAGAATCACCACCGCGGATCGTCGACGAGGCGTCCGACGCACGCGTGGAGGGACAACCGTCGTCGCGGCGGTGCGTCCGTACACCGTTCGTAAGGGGGATACTCTCGAGTCCATCGCGAGTAAGCGGTCGATGTCGACGAACGATGTGAAAAAGTACAACAAGTCGCTGTCGAAGGAGGGCGCCGAGCTCTCGCCTGGGATGACGATTCTACTCCCGGCTGAGCGCCTGTCGAAGCGGGACCAAGAGATTATCGATGGGATTAAAGGGATTAACGAACCGAGAGTGTACCCGACCAGAGGCGGGGAGACGATCGAGGACATCATCACGCCGAGGAAGATTTCAAAGGCGGAAGTCGAGCGGTTGAATCCAAGTTTAAAGCTTGGAACCTTAAAACCCGGAACTCGTCTCTTCCTCCCGCCCGGTAAGTATACCGTGCGCGAGAAGGAAATGTTACAAGGGTGTGGGATTCTTCCAGCGGAAACTTTGAACCCGTTGACGGTTTTGGGGACGCCCTTGGCGAGGAACACGCTCGTCGCAGTGGTCGGCATCGGCGCGTACGCCATGTATTTCGCCGCGTGTAGGCGGTACCAAGAGTACGGAACCAAGCTTTGGGGCAATGACAGGCCCGAAATCGCCGATGATTAATCACATCATAATTTCTCCGGCTTCCCATCGCGTCGATCGGATTCAAATCGCGTTGTAAAAGTAAAAACCATTTTCATCCATCACCTGCACGTCGTCCCATCTGGTGTCAAGTTTAGCCGTTACGTATGCGTAAACAGTATGGAGAAAAAAGCGCCGCCGCCGCCGCAGGCTCGAATCAGTCACTCGCGACGCGCGACACACAAAGGCGCGACGACGCGACGCGACCACCGACGATGGCCGCGCTCGATGAGTCCGCCATCAAACTCCGCGAGCTCAACGGCGTCAAGGTGTACGAGGTGTCGTCGTCCAAAGAGGCACCAAACTGGGCGGCGCAAACAAAGTCGAAACGAAAACTTCGGAAAAACCAAGAGTATCAGCGAAGGATCGAACTCGTGCAAGACTTGAACTTCACCGCGAGCTCGTCCAAGTGTAAGGTGACGCCCGATGGACAGTACATGATTGTCTCTGGGCTTCACCCGCCGCAAGTGAAGTGTTACGACCTGAGTCAGTTGAGCATGAAGTGGTGCCGGCACTTGGACGCGGAGATTGTCGATTTTACGACTCTGTCGGATGATTACTCAAAGCTGGCGTTCATCTGCGCCGATCGGTCGATTCGGTTTCACGCGAAATTCGGTAATTATTATCAGACGCGAACGCCGAAACAGGGACGGGACGTAGCGTATTCGGATAACACGGGGGATTTGTGCGTCGTCGGGAGCTCAAACGAGGTTTGGAGGCTGAATTTGGAACAAGGGCGGTTTTTGCAACCTTTAGAGTCCAAATGCGACGAGCTAAACGTGTGTGGGATCTCTCCTACGCATGGTTTGTTTGCCGCTGGGTCGGCGGATGGGGAATTGGAGTGTTTCGATCTGAGAGCGCGTAAGTCGTGCGCGGCGATTCAGTGCACAGAGAGAGACGAAGGCGGTGTCACCTCTCTGCGGTTTGATCCGAACGGTTTGCAGGTTGCCGTCGGTAGCGAGGAGGGTCTCATTAGGTTGTATGATCTTCGAAGCTCGAGGCCGCTTCGCGTGAAGGATCAGATGAACGGCTTTCCGATTATAGACTTGAAGTATCACACTTCTGTGGAGGGAACGAGACGAGTGGTGTCGACGGATAAGAAAATTGTCAAGATTTGGGACGAGAGCACGGGTAAACCGTACACATCCATCGAAACGGGTTACGAAATTAACGATTTGTGTATGTGGGATAAGACTGGATTGATGATGATGACGCAAGACCACACACAAATGAGTGTCTACTTCACCCCGTCTCTGGGCGCGGCGCCTCGTTGGTGCTCGTTCCTCGAAAACTTGACAGAGGAAATGGAGGAGAAGAAGGTTGACACCTTGTACGACGATTACAGATTCGTGACGAGAGAAGAGTTGGAACAGCTCGGTATGACGCACTTGATCGGTTCGAAGATGCTTCGGGCGTACATGCACGGTTTCTTCATGGACAACCGTTTGTATGGCAAGGCAAAGGCTATCGCCGAGCCTTTCTCTTACGACGATTTCAAGAAGAAGAAGATCAAGGAAAAGCTCGATGCCGAACGTCAAAGCAGAATTGCCGTCAAGAAGAAGGCACCCAAGGTCAACGCTGTTCTCGCGGCACGTTTGGGATCCAACGAAGGAGCCGAAGTGGATGGTATCGACGAGGATGGAGACGATGTCGGTACCATTGCGCCGGGCGGTAGCCTGCTCGAAGATGATCGTTTCGCCGCCATGTTCAAAGACGAAGAGTTCGAAATCGATGAAGACGACGAAACCTACAGAATGCTTCACCCGAACGCGAGCAAGCTCAACAAGAGTCAAAAGCAAGAGATGTTGGAGGACCACTTTGAACTCGTGGATGATGACACTGACGATGACGCCGACGTCGAGGCTGAGCCGAATGAGCCGAAGATGTACGCCGCGAAGGATGAATTCCACGCCACCGCCTTTAAAGCGGGTCGCACTACCAAGGTTGATCTCCCTCTGAAGGAGCGAGCGAAGCTTGAAAAGGCGCGCGAGCAGACAAAGCGTCAACGCGTAACCGGCAACCGCGAAGCCTTCTTTGACGCGTCTGCACCGAAGGAAGAGTCGATGAAGCGTCTCGGTAAATCGCGCAAATCGGAAGAATACGGCGATGAAGAAGGTCTCACCGCAGAGGGAGCGTGGAAAGAGCAAGCCAAGGGGCACGCTCGAGGTTCCCGGCGCGGGATGGATGCCGTACTTGGCAAAATGGACAAAATGAACAAGGGCGGACCTCCGAGGCGAAAGGGAAAACGATAACTAGCGAACGAATAGAAATATAATTGTACACTTGCTAAAGACAAATTTTAGTCGGACGGCATCAGCCCTCTCGATCGAGCCAAACGTTCTAGGATGGCAATCTTCCTCTTGAGGTCGTCCGCCGTCTCGGCTGTCGCCGGCGCCGATTGTGAAATCGGCGACTTTTGGACGACTTGCGCGAGAGCATGCGCGGCAGAGTTCGTTGAAGAAGACCCATGATTAGTGTACGTCTGCTCTCTCACATTCACCGAGGCTTGAGAGGCTGGCTTCGGCTTGATGGTCACGTGACCGAAAGCCGCGGCTCGGTCCTTTACGGATGACGGGGAACTCGTGTATTCAATCTCCGCCTGTGCTCGCGCTGGCGAGCTTTGATGAGACGGTTGAGAGGGTGGTTCGTATCGCACTCGCACTGGATGTTGCTGCTGCTGCTGCTGCTGAACCGGCGCTGGTGGCGCTGGCGCTGGCGCTGGCGGAACTCGATACTGCTGAGGTTGCGTTTGATACTCAGGTTGCTGCTGCTGCTGCTGCTGCGGCGGCGGCGGTTGGGTAGGAGCGCTCACCACGTGCGCAGCTGCGGCTTGTTCGTGCGCTGCGATTCGACGCTGCAAATCCTCTAGCTCGGACGCGCGCCGGCGTTCTTCCGCCGATGGACCGACGTCGTCGAGAGGCAACATGGAAATAAACTGGCTCTCCGCCTCGCGTTGGTGCTCGGCGGCAAAATATGCAAGTCTCTTGGCTTCCGCGGCCGCCATCTCCGCGTCTCGAACCGCGCGATTCGCTGCTTCGGCTTGACTCATCTGCTCCATGGCGCTTTGCGCTGAAATCCTCGCAGCTTCTGCCTGTTGCTGACGAGCCATCGCCTCAGCGTGCGCCATTTCTGCGCGAACGCGCGCCTCTTGCTCTAACTCAAGCAAACGCGAGCGCGCGGCGTCAACCTCGTGCTGAGTCACAGCCCTAGGACGGTCGTCTCCGTAAGAGCGCCCGCGCCATCCGCCACCCATCCATCGCTCCGGGTTACCCGTGTCGGGATCGACGGCTCGCTCGTACCTCGGCGGCGGCTCGTAAATCTGGTATCGAGGCTGCTGCGGCGGGTATCTCTCCGCCTGACTCTGGTGGTGACCATACGACGGCTGTGGCGGCGTCCCGTTCGGCTCTTGATAGTATTCCCGTCGCGCACCGGGCGCTTGCAATCCCCCAGCCACTGTTTGGGTCGCCAAACCCACCGCGCTCTGATCCGTCACGAGCAAAGGCTGTTGGTGTTGAAACCGCTCGCCGTACGGCGCTGGCTGCTGCTGAGACGCCGGTGACCCCGTCACCGGCTGCGATTGCGCCAGGATCGGCTGCGTCGGTACATGTTCCGAAACCTCCGCCGGAGGTTTGGTTAAAACCACCGGTTTTTCAGGCGTCGCGCCCTCCACGCCGACGACGCGCGCCAACCACTTGCCCAGCGTCAACATCTCCCCCTTCACCAAGTCATCCTTCCCCATCGGCAGCGCCGTGCGTTCAACCACCTCTCCCTTGACCTCCAACAACACCATCGGTACCCCCGCGGGCTGAACGATCGCCCCATCCTGCATCGGCCCGCGTCCACCGCCTTCGAGCTTTTCGCACGCGTGACACGTCCACCTTCGCTCGCCTCTCGCGTTTCCCGCCGTCGCTCCCGCGTTCGCCGCTCCACCGCGCATCGTCGCACCACCGACACCGACACCGACACCACCGCTCATCACGCTCGACGCGCTCGTCCGAACCGACTCCAACGCCGAAGCGAACCCTCCGCGCACCGCGTTCGCCGCCTCGTTCGCTCTCGCCAGTTTCCCATCGATGTCGTACGCCGCGTTCGCCTCGTCGTACCGCTGTTTCGCCGCGTACGCCCTTCGCAGGTCTTCCCCCGTCGGGATCGTCGTCATCGGCTCACACGTGCTCGTTCTCGTCGCGCTCGATTCGCTGACTCGCGCCCCGCCGTCGCCCGCGTCCGAGCCGCGCTGTGCCATCGCTCGACGCAATCAATCAATCAATCATTCGACGATTCCATTTAATTTCTTTTCGTTTCAATCCTTCTCGAACGGCGAAACCACCCGATCGATCGTTCGCCCCGATCGATCGATCGCCCCGATCGCCCCGATCCGTGATCGGACCCGATCGCGCGTTTCGTTGCGTTTCCCGCGCTTTTTCAACCCGACGCGTGGGGGGTCAACGAACTGTATGCGCATACACTTTTCACATATGCCTTTTTTTTTGAAAAAAAAACGAGGGTGCGTCCGTCGTGGGTGGATGCGTGTATGATTATTCGACGAGTCACGAACGGCGGATGGATGGAAAGATGGGCCAAAGGCACCCACCCACCCCGTCGTGGAGTGGGTCGGGTCGTTTCGTCGAGGGCGCGATCGCGATCCGTGATGGATGACGTCGATGGGTGCGGATGTACGTATTCAAAGGGTTTTTTAGGGTATGAGCGCTTCATCCACCGATGGATGGGATGGCGTCGGGTCGTTGGTTTCGTTTGGTTTTTCGTCGTCGACGACCCCGTCCGTCGTTGACTCGACCGCACACCGAGGCGTGGGGGACCCGACCCGAACGAACGAGCGAACGCGGGGGAAGAGAAGCGCGCGCGTTCGATTTAAGAAGGAAACAAAAACCTCGCGAGGTGCGTGCGTGCGCCGCGCG